>ENA-UEOI01000936-UEOI01000936.1-human-gut-metagenome-genome-assembly--contig:-NODE-936-length-27829-cov-90.984902_pt1 | contig 27829 bp, 20 predicted proteins | sample MGYA00242883_ERZ507882 | MGnify/ENA primary metagenome ERZ507882 (study PRJEB26167, sample SAMN06115502) | human gut metagenome | host: Homo sapiens | place: China:Chongqing | collected 2015-07-29...
GTGCGTCTGCGCCTGCGTCCGCTCCTTCCGCGGCAGGCTTCCTCTTTCTGCTGCCGGTTTCTTTCCTTTCTTTTTTCCCCTTGCTTTCCTTTGCTTCTTTACCGCTCCCCGGACGGCCTTCAGAAATGCGCCTGGAGACGTTTTCTCCGCAAAGGAGAATTCATTTTTATCGGAATCTTCGGGTGCTCTCAGAACGCACGAAAATCCCTCTGGGAGAGTGGCTACTTTAGCATGTTGTGTTTAGTAGGATTTTCAGAGAAGAACATAAAAAAGCCAGAGTATTTACCCCGGCTTGTGAAAATATCCATTAGAGATTTTATTTCTCTACGTTGTCTTTGCTTGGACGAGGATAGTCAATCGTGTAATGAAGCCCTCTACTCTCTTTTCTTTCCATTGCCTGGCGAGTAATCAGGTAACCTACATTAATCATGTTACGGAGCTCGCAAATCTCTCTGGAAGCCTTTACACGTTTAAACAGGCGCTCTGTTTCTTCATAGAGAATATCCAGACGGTTCCATGCACGCACCAGACGGAGATTGCTTCGTACAATACCTACATATGATTCCATAATCTGATTGACTTCTTTCATACTTTGTGTAATCAGAATTCGTTCTTCGTTGCTGATAGTGCCTTCTGCATTCCATTCCGGAATATCTTCGTTGAAATCGTAACGGTCGAGTACACTGAGTGCGTGTTTAGCGGCAGAGTCCGCATAAACAATGGCTTCTATCAGTGAGTTGGATGCAAGGCGGTTGCCTCCATGCAATCCAGTGCAAGAACATTCTCCCAAAGCATACAGGCGCTTGATGCTGGATTGTCCGTCCAAATCGACTTTGATACCTCCACACAGATAGTGTGCAGCCGGTGCTACCGGGATATAGTCTTTCGTAATATCAATACCCAGGCTCAGGCACTTTTTATAAATATTGGGGAAATGTTTCTTTGTTTCTTCCGGATCTTTATGCGTGACATCCAGGTATACATGGTCTTCACCACGTTGTTTCATTTCATTGTCTATGGCACGTGCTACGATGTCACGAGGAGCCAATGAAAGGCGCGGGTCGTATTTCTGCATGAATTCTTCACCCGACAAGTTTCTCAGTACACCTCCATAACCTCGCATAGCTTCTGTGATAAGGAAGCTGGGACGGTCGCCCGGATGATACAAGGCTGTAGGGTGGAATTGTATAAACTCCATGTCCTTGACAACTCCTTTGGCACGATATACCATGGCAATACCGTCGCCTGTAGCAACCAATGGGTTGGTGGTGTGAGTATAAACCGCTTCACATCCTCCAGTGGCCATGACGGTGATTTTAGAAAGGAATGTATCCACCTCTCCTGTTTTTTCATTCAGCACATAAGCACCAAAGCATTTGATTCCCGGCGTGTGACGCGTAACGATAATTCCCAAATGGTGCTGGGTGATGATTTCTACCGCATAGAAATTACTGAAGACGGTGATATTGGGATGACGTTTTACTTCTTCTATCAGGCTGGTCTGTATTTCAGCACCAGTATTGTCTTTATGATGGAGAATACGGAATTCAGAATGTCCGCCTTCTTTGTGCAGGTCGAACTCTCCGTTGTCTTTCTTGTCAAAGTTTACTCCCCATTTAATTAGTTCTTCTATTTGAGAAGGCGCGTTGCAGATAACCTTTTCTACAGCGGCAGGATCGCTGATCCAGTCTCCTGCAACCATGGTATCGTGGATATGTTTTTCGAAATTATCCACCTTCAGGTTGGTTACTGAAGCGATGCCTCCCTGTGCATAGTAGGTATTCGCTTCTTCCAGTCCGGCTTTGCAGATCAGTGCAACCGAACCTTTATGCGCCACTTTCAGCGCAAAGCTCATTCCGGCAATTCCTGAACCGATAACGAGAAAATCGAATTTTCTTATCATAAGATTGGGTATTATAACGCAAAACTACAAAAAAGTCAGTTATATGATGCTCAAAAGCATTCTTTTTTGTGTGTCTCTGTAGATTGATTTTTAAAATACTTAAAGATGCGTTGGAGATGTTTTGTTTTCAAGCAGAATTTCTTATCTTCACGGGAAATTAAATCAAAAAATCAGACAATGAATCGTACTTTTCAATCAAAAGTTGGTTGGTGGTATTGGATAGTGATAGGAATAACTTCTGTGTTGTTATTCTTTTTTTTCTGGGAACATTATCTGCTGTGTACAATTCTGTGTGCAACTGTGGTGATTTTTGAAATCGAGATGCTGATTCATACGCAGTATGTAATTACAGGAGATGGCTGGCTGAAAGTAGAGACCGGACGGTTTATCCCCAATGCTTCACTTGAAATAGATCAGATTCTTCGTATACGGAAAGTCCGTTCGATGGCTTTCTGGCAACCTGCTTTGTCGTTCGAGCGGCTAGAAGTCGTTTTTAAAAAACATGGAAAGGTTCGCTCCATTTCTCTCTCTCCTAAGAATCAGGAAGATTTTATCCGTTGCCTGTTGAAAAAGAACGAGGCAATTCAATTTTATGATTAAGACAAATAATTAACTGATAAAAATACTATGGTACGTGAGTTTAAAATCCGCAGAACTCCTTTTAAAGTGTGGTTAGGAGTCATTATTGTGATTGTAGCCATTGTGCTGATGGCTTTGCATACAGAAAACTATTGGAATTTGATGCCGATTGTGCTTCCCGTTTTATTGTTGATTGATGAGCAGATGACGCGTATTCTGGTACAGGAAAACGGGGATATTTGGTTGAAAAGAGGTTTCAGTGGCAGTATCAAGGCGTATGGAGTAAAACGGATTGCATTGCGTAAGAAAGATTCGTTACTTAAAGGAAGAATTACCATATACTATACGAAAGGGTTCATTAATTTTGACCCGGCCGATTTAAAAGGATTTGTGGCTTGTGCGAAAGAACGCAATCCTCATGCAGACTATCGTGAAGAATAATCATTTCTAAAATTTGGACGGATTATGAAGTATCAATTGGCTATAATTGGTGGTGGCCCGGCTGGATATACAGCTGCTGAGATGGCCGGAAAAGCAGGACTGAGTGTAGTTTTGTTTGAAAAGAACAACGTGGGCGGAGTTTGTCTGAATGAGGGATGTATTCCCACAAAGACCTTGCTGTATGCGGCGAAAGTACACGATACAGCTTTGCATGCATCAAAATACGGTGTTAATGTGAAAGAGGTTTCAGCCGATTTAGGAAAGATTATAGCCCGAAAAACGAAGGTGGTCAGAAAATTGGTACTGGGTATCAAGGCAAAGCTCACGGCACAGAAGGTTACTTTGGTGCAGGGGGAAGCTTACATTCAGGATGCACATACTGTTCGTTGCGGTGAGGAGTTGTATGAATGTGAACAGATGATAGTATGTACAGGCAGTGCGACTTTTATTCCTCCGGTAGCAGGACTTGATTCGGTGAACTACTGGACACATCGGGAGGCTTTGGACAATAAAGAAATCCCTTCTTCTCTAGTCATTGTAGGAGGAGGAGTTATCGGTATGGAATTTGCTTCGTTTTTCCACAGCTTGGGAGTGAAAGTAACGGTTGTGGAAATGATGGATGAAATCTTAGGAGGAATGGACAAGGAGTTGTCAGGCCTTCTACGGGCAGATTATGCCAAGAGAGGAGTGAAGTTCTTGCTGAATACGAAAGTAACCGGAGCTACACAGAAGGAAGACGGAATAGAAATAGAGTATACCTGCGGAGAAGAAAAAAATACCGTTTGTGCCGAAAAACTGTTGATGAGCGTAGGACGCCGGCCGGTAATGAACGGATTCGGATTGGAAAACCTGAATCTGGAACTCACGGCACGTGGAACGGTGAAGGTAGATGAACATCTGCAATCTTCCGTGCCGGGAGTATATGTGTGCGGTGATTTGAATGGAGTATCTTTGCTGGCTCATACGGCTGTGCGTGAAGCAGAGGTGGCAGTTCGTCATATTTTAGGAAAAACAGACGCCATGAGCTATCGTGCCATACCGGGAGTTGTTTATACCAATCCGGAAATTGCTTCTGTCGGTTATACGGAAGAAGCGCTTACACGCGAAGGCCGTGCCTATCGTGTAGTAAGCTTGCCTGCAGCCTATTCAGGCCGTTTTGTGGCTGAAAATGAAGGAGTGAATGGAGTCTGCAAAGTACTGGTAGGAGAAGATGAAGAAATTTTAGGAGTACATTTGCTGGGAAATCCGGCTTCTGAATTAATTATTCAGGCAGGAATGATGATAGAAGACAGACGTAAACTTTCAGACTGGAAAAAATATGTCTTTCCACATCCTACGGTAGGCGAAATCTTTCGCGAGTTATAAATTGAAGTGTTGAATGAAACGAATAAGCGGAGTATTATTTTTTTTATTTCTTTGGGCCGGTTTTCTTCATGCCCAGACGTTATTAACAAACGAGTTAAACAAGTTAATATCTTCCGACCCCTTGTTGAAAACCTCGGAAGTAGGTATTGTGGTTCATGATTTGACTGCAGGCAAGGAGCTTTATAGCTATCAGGCAGACAAGTTGTACCGGCCGGCTTCTATTGAAAAAGTGGTTACTGCGGTAACTGTTTTGGATGTATTAGGAAAGGATTTCCAGTTTCAGACTACACTTTCGTATGACGGTGTAGTGGAAAAAGGGATATTGAAAGGAAACCTGTACGTAAAAGGAGGTTTTGACCCGGAGTTTATGGAGTTGGATATGGACTTTCTGGTCAGAGCCGTGAAAGAGGCAGGCATACAAGCTATCTCCGGAAAACTTGTGGGTGATGTTTCTTTGATGGATTCCATATACTGGGGAGAGGGCTGGTCATGGGATGATACTCCAGAAGCTTTCCAACCTTATCTTTCACCGCTTATGCTGAACAGGGGATGTGTGGATATTAAGGTGTCTCCTGCTGCCAAAGGGAAGGCCGGAACCGTAGAAATTACTCCGGAATCGGATTATTATCAGTTGAATAATCGTTCTATAAGTCTGCATCCCGAAGCTGGAAAACTGAAAATAACGCGTGACTGGCTCACAAACGGCAATACGATAGATGTGTCCGGGTGTGTTTCTTCTGTTCGTAAGCGTACGCTGAATCTGTATGATTCCAAGCGGTTCTTTATGGATACGTTTTGTTACAAGCTTAACAAAGAAGGGCTGTCCGTATCGAAAGACAGTATTTTCTTTTTAACCGCTCCTGATAGTACACAATGGATTTACACTTGCCGCCGTCCGGTGGAGGAAGTGTTGAAGCGTGCCTTAAAAGAAAGTGACAATCTTTCTGCAGAGGCCTTGTTTCGTCAGTTAGGGCGAGTGAATGGGAAACATACTTCACACATCTCTTTTGGGGACTGTCAGGTGGTAATAGGGAGATTCATGCGTAATGCCATTGGGCATGACCCCAAGGAGTATCGAATTGTAGATGGTAGTGGAGTTTCATTGTATAATTATGTGTCTCCTCGTCTGGTATTGGCTTATCTGAACTATGCTTATCGTCATCCGTCCGTGTTCCAGACTTTCTATGACTGCCTGCCCGTAGCAGGAGTTGATGGTACGCTTCAGGGAAGAATGCGTACAGGAAAAGCCTTCCGTAATGTAAGAGCGAAAACCGGAACTGTTACGGGAATCAGTTCATTGGCTGGTTATTTGACATCCGTGAACGGGCACAAAATTTCTTTTGTTATCATTAATCAAAATGTATTGAAAGCTCGTCAGGCCCGTAAACTGCAGGATAAAATTTGTGAGTTATTGATACAGCTAAATTGAGTGAAAAAGTCTGCTGAGACGTATTTTTAGTAGGAAAAATCAATAAATACACAAGAAGTAGCACAATTTTATAGGTTTTGTGAACAAATATTGTACCTGGATTTCGGCTAACTTTTGTATTTTTGTCTGCGTAGAGAGAAAGAACTTTAAACAATAATATAAAGTTGTTCTCTGTTTTTCGGGGAACAACGGGAGATTTTAAAATTTATAATTATTATGGTAAACTTTTCACTTGAAGGTAAGGTAGCCCTTGTAACAGGTGCTTCTTACGGTATCGGTTTTGCTATTGCTACAGCTTTTGCTAAAGCGGGTGCAACTATCGTGTTTAACGACATTAAACAGGAACTGGTTGACAAAGGTTTGGCTGCATACAAAGAAGAAGGTATCAATGCACACGGTTATGTATGCGACGTAACTAACGAAGATGCCGTAAATGCAATGGTTGCACAGGTAGAAAAAGAAGTAGGTGTAATCGATATTTTGGTAAACAATGCAGGTATCATCAAACGTATTCCGATGTGTGAGATGTCAGCTGATCAGTTCCGTCAGGTTATTGACGTGGATTTGAACGCACCGTTTATCGTTTCAAAAGCTGTTATTCCTAGCATGATTAAGAAAGGTCACGGAAAGATTATCAACATCTGTTCTATGATGAGTGAGCTGGGTCGTGAAACAGTTTCTGCATACGCTGCAGCAAAAGGTGGTTTGAAAATGTTGACTCGTAACATTGCTTCTGAATATGGTGAATTCAATATCCAGTGTAATGGTATCGGCCCGGGTTACATCGCTACTCCTCAGACTGCTCCTTTGCGTGAACGTCAGGCTGACGGTTCTCGTCATCCGTTCGATGCATTTATCGTGGCTAAGACTCCGGCTGCTCGTTGGGGAACTCCGGAAGATTTGATGGGTCCTGCTGTATTCCTGGCTTCTGACGCATCTAACTTTGTAAACGGTCACGTATTGTATGTGGACGGTGGTATTTTGGCTTATATCGGTAAACAGCCTAAATAAATTACATTTATTTTGTAGATAGAATGTCATTCTGGGAGGGTTTGTACTTTCCCAGAATGACTTTTTGGTAATAGATAAAGATAATATTATGAGAAAGACTTTGTTTGCTGCCGCTGCTTGTGCCACTGTATTGTGGACCGGATGTAGTAAATCAGAATCTGTCACTGTGACAATTGCCAACCCCTTGGCTATAGAACGTACAGGGGAAATGGTAGAAATCCCCGTAAATGATATTTATACGCAGCTGAATCTTTCTGACACTGCACAGTTTGTAATCTATGATGAGAAAGCCCAGGAGGTTCCTTATCAGCTGACATACGATGAGAAGGTGATATTTCCCGTGTCTATCGCTTCAAAAGCTTCTGTAAACTATACAGTGCAGCAGGGAACACCTTCACTGGTTAATGCGGTAGTGTATGGCCGTTGCTATCCGGAACGTCTGGATGACATTGCCTGGGAGAATGACCGTGCGGCTTATCGTGCATACGGCCCGGCTTTGCAGAAGAGCGGAGAAAAAGCTTATGGATATGATGTCTTTACAAAGAGCGTAGAAGAGCTCGTTGTAGAAGACCGTTATGCAATGGAGCTGGATTCTGCTTCACGTGCAGAAATCAAGGCGTTGAGAGAAGCCGGAAAGAAGGCGGAAGCAGACAGCTTGTCGCGTGCTATTTCTTATCATATAGACCATGGTAACGGAATGGATTGCTATGCGGTTGGTCCTACTTTGGGAGGCGGTACTGCAGCTCTGATGCCGGACTCTGCAATTGTATATCCTTATTGCTACAAGGATTATGAAATTTTGGATAACGGACCTTTGCGTTTTACCGTGAAACTGGTATTCAATCCTTTGGTGGTAAAGAACGATTCAAATGTGGTAGAAACTCGTATCATACAGCTTGATAAAGGTTCTCAGCTGAACAAGACTACGGTTTCATACGAATATCTGACGCAGGCTACTCCGGTAGCTGCAGGGCTGGTGCTTCATGCGGCAAATCCTGAAGGATATGCGTATGATGCAGCGAAAGGATATATCTCTTATGCAGACCCCACGACGAATGCTGAAGCTGGCAACGGTATTGTATATGTAGGAGCAGTATTCCCTGCTTCGGTACAGACTACTACACAGTTGTTTGAAAAACCGGTAGGCGATGCACTGGGACATGTATTGGGTATTTCTACGTATGAACCGGGTAATGATTTTGTATATTACTGGGGTTCAGGCTGGAGCAAATATGGTTTCGAAAAAGCAGAAGACTGGAATAATTACTTGAAGGATTATGCTGAGAAAGTACGTAATCCGCTGGTGGTGACCGTTCAGAAATAAAAGTCTGTAACAGGAAAGATATAAAGATATAAGGAAAACCGACAGTGCCGAATGACCGTTTGGGGAGATTGGGTTCTGTCGGTTTTTTATTTTGTCAGTACTATACTGAAAATACTGCAGTACTTTCAGGGCAGTACTGTAGTACTTTCGGCAGTGTACTGCAGTACTTTCAAGGAAGTACTGGCATGACGAAGGAGAGTCTTTTTTTCAACGGTTGATATTAAGGAAATACCTTAAACTCGTAGCCTTCTGCAAGCAGCCACTCAATGGAGCGGGGAAGGGCATATTTAAGGTTTTCTTCCGATTTCAGGGAGTCATGGAACGTGATGATAGAACCGTTCCGAGCATATTTCTTTACCTTCTCAAATACTTGCGGACCATTGAGCCGCTTGCTGTAGTCTCGCGTAACCAAATCCCACATCACAATCTGGTATTTCTTTTTCAACACATGGTATTGCATCCACCGCATGTGCCCGTGAGGAGGACGAAATAAGTTGGTCTGCAAATAAGCGTTGGCCTTATCGGTATTGGCCAGATAGTTCTGGCTTAAAAATTCGAATCCTCGTATATGGTTAAAAGTATGGTTTCCGATACGATGTCCGCGTTCCACTACCATTTGGAATTCTTTGGGATGCTTCCTTACATTATCGCCCACCATGAAGAAGGTAGCTTTAATTTCATATTTGTCCAGTAAATCAAGTACCCAGGGAGTAATCTCAGGTATGGGGCCGTCATCAAAAGTGAGGTAGACAGCTCTTTCGTTTTTATCCATGCGCCAGAGAGCTTTTGGATAAAGCAGACGGATAAATTGTGGAGGTTGTTCTATGAACATGTTTTTCGTCGTTTTAAGAGGTTTGTTTTGCAGAAAGAATTAAAAGAAAGAATGTCATTCTGAACCTGCAAAGGTGGTAATATTCTCTGTGGTGTTCAGAATGACATTCGGTATCTAATCATTCAATTTCTGTATTATTGAGCAGGAGCGCTGTTACCTACTCGTTTTTCCAGCAGTTTGTACAGCTGGTCGAACTTTTGAGCATAATGCAAAGCAGATTTGTTTTCTTCACCTGTCTTGCTGTCTTTCATTTGCGCCATGGTCTTGCATACATCATCCAGAATATAGAAATAACGCATGCAGTTTTCGTATGAACTTGCGAAACGGGCATCGTCCAGACTCAAGTACCAGGTAGCATATTCTACTGCATTGTTGGCCAGTTCATTGAGAATCTTTTCAGCTTTCTGCGGCTGTCCCAGTGCCAGGTAGTTTTCTGCCATTTCCTTGGAACTGCTCATCAGGTAGTCGTGCGGAACGGTGGTCGAAGGAATCACTTTTTCGCAATAATCCAATGCTTTCAGTGCCTTATCCTTCTTGCCTTCCTTAATCAACTGGCTGGTCAGCTGTACGAACATGCGGCGATGCGTATCGCACATGCGCAATACCGTTTCATCCAGGTAAATGTCAGGGTTGTCAATGCCGCCGAACTTGAACTTGTTCATCAGGTTGTCGTACATCTTTTCGCTGTCGAGTCGTCTGCCTAATTTCGCATTGTCAAACGGAGTGATGCGGTAAGCCAGACCTTCCTGCAAGAAGTTATTGGTCAGGTTCAGGTGATTGTCAGAACCCACGGTGATAGCCATGTACATCGGACGTTCCCAGTTGGTGTTGGCCAACATTTCCAGCATCATCAGTTCGCTCTTATACAGCACTCGTTTTCCTTTCAGCGAGATATGCATGTATTCCGGAATAGAATCAGGTGTCAGCATACCCGAACGTTTGATGGCTTCCTTATCCAGTTTTATGACGATACTGTCGGTCGGAATCATCTGTAAGTCTTCTTTCGGTGAGCGTACCCAGTGTTCCAGAATGTTTTTCAGTTCGTATGGATTATCTCCAAACTCCTTGGCTGCCTCTTCCGGATTCTTTTTGTAGAATTCAAGAATGGTCGGCATGGCATCAGGACGTACGTACACCGCTTCGTTGTGACCGGATACATAGTCAATACGATCCCAGTTGATAGGTACTGAAGGAGAGTCGTATGCCGGACGGCGCATCTGGTCGATGTACCAGTCAGTCTGCAGATAACTCAGGTTGCAGACACGTACATCCGTGCGTACACCTTCTGTTTCCTGATTATACCACAAGGGGAATGTATCGTTATCACCGTTGGTAAAGAGAATCGGATTTCCCTTTTCCGGTACAGAGTTCAGGTAGTTCTGTCCGAAATCGCGGCAGGTGTAGCGGTCGCTGCGGTCGTGGTCGTCCCATGTCTGGCTTACCATTTGCACGGGCACCAGCAAGCAGACCGCACTGGCTAAGATAGCCGCAGGCTTTTCATTGATTTTCTTGCTCAGGTATTCGGCTATGGCTGCCACTCCCAGTCCAATCCAGATGGCAAATGCATAGAACGAACCGGCGTATGCATAGTCTCGTTCACGAGGCTGCTGCGGTGTCTGGTTCAGGTAAAGCACGATGGCCAGACCGGTCATGAAGAAGAGGAAGAAGACAATCCAGAACTGCTGGATACCCTTTTCTCCCTTATAAGCCTGCCAGAACAGACCGATAAGTCCTAAAATCAACGGTAAACAGTAGAATACGTTGTGTCCCTTGTTATTTTTCAGTTCACTTGGGAGCAGCGTCTGGTCGCCTATCAACATGTTATCGATAAATGAAATACCGGTAATCCAGTTTCCGTGTTCGATTTCTCCTTGTCCCTGAATGTCATTCTGACGTCCGGCAAAGTTCCACATGAAATAACGCCAGTACATGTAGTTCAACTGGTAGATGAAGAAGAACTTGATGTTATCCCATTGTGTCGGAATCTTCACCATAATCATCTCTCCACACTGGTCGTAGGGTACCTGACGTCCTTCTACTCCTCCCAGCCAGTCTTCGTAGGCCTGTGCATGTGCATCGCTGTACATACGTGGGAACAACATGTTTTGAGCGTATTTATACTCTGTTTTATGACGTACAATTTCGTAGCTGTCTTTTTCATCCGGACGTTCCTTTTCTTTCCGCTGGTATACCGGAGCACCTTCTTCCACATCGTACACGCATCCTCCTTCAGTAGGTTTCAATGCCGGTTTAGAAGCATAAGTCTGTCCGTAGAATAACGGGCGGGTACCGTATTGTTCACGACCTAAGTATTCTCCCAAAGTAAAGATGTCTTCCGGAGAGTTCTGGTCCATTGGCGTATTGGCCGAAGAACGGATGACAATGACTGCATACGAAGAATAACCTACCACAATCATCATCATGGCCAGCAGACTGGTATTCAGTGTGCGTGCGCTGACACGGTATTTTTCACCGATATTGGCAAAAAGGTAAATTGCTAAAATAGCCAGTACGATGATACCGATGAAGACACTGCTCCAGCCGTGTCCGTAGAACGGAATACCCAGCAAACCGACAGTGGTCAGGAAAGAGATATTCATCCGCTTGCGGCTTTTCACGGTGTAGCTTTCGTATACACCCCAGATGATGCTTGCGGCCAGAATAATCATGTAAATGATGACACCCGTATTAAATGGCAGGCTGAAGTCGTTGACAAACAACAGCTCAAACCATCCGCCTACCTTCACGATACCCGGCACGATGCCATACAATACGACAGCTACCAGAATCATGGAACCAGCCAAGGCTATCAGACTGCCTTTCAGGTTGGCGTTGGGGTTTTTCTTGTAATAATATACCAGTACGATGGCCGGAATACACAGTAAGTTCAGCAAGTGTACACCGATAGACAATCCTGTGAGGTAAGCAATCAGAATCAGCCAACGGTCGCTGTGAGGCTCGTTAGCCCGGTTCTCCCACTTCAGAATCAGCCAGAAAACAACGGCGGTGAAAAGGCTGGAATACGCATATACTTCACCTTCTACTGCACTGAACCAGAATGTATCACTCCATGTATAAGCCAGTGCACCTACCAGACCAGCTCCCATGATGGTAATCAGCTTGCCCGTAGTCATCTCTTTGTCATCGGGGCAAATCAGTTTTTTGGTCAGGTGAGTAATACTCCAGAATAGGAACAGGATACATGCCGCACTCATCAGGGCACTCATTATGTTCACCATTTTAGCCACTTGAGTCGCATCGCTGGCAAATTGGCTGAACAGGTTGGCTGTCAGCATGAAGAAAGGTGCGCCAGGAGGATGTCCTACCTCCAGTTTGTATCCGGTGGTAATGAATTCCGGACAGTCCCAGAAGCTGGCCGTCGGTTCAATGGTCATGCAGTAAGTAAATGCAGCCACCGCAAAAGTAAGCCAGCCTACCAGATTGTTAATCTTGTTGTACTGTTTCATGAATTATTTTTAGTTTCTCGTTAAAATTCAATGCGGCAAAGATAGCAAACATTTGCTAATCAAGTCCCAAAAGTAAATGATAATGTTGCAAAAGGCGTTAAAAGCAGCCTTCTACTCTTCGTGATGATGGCATTTTAATATTCGATGAGGCAGGTTGCCGTGTCCTAACAGTTCGATAGGACATTCAAAATGTGCTTCCAGCCATTCGGCAGAGACTTCCGTATCCGGATGGTAATCCAGCGTGCCGTTTACACAAGCAATGCTTTTTACGTTTTGCAGGATGGTACCGATATCGTGACTCACCAGCACGATGGCGCATTCCTTGTTAATTTCTTCCAACAGCGCATAAAGACGAGCCTCAAAACGCTTGTCAATGTATGTGTTGGGTTCATCCAGAATGACGACTTCCGGATTGGAGACGAGTGCGCGCCCCAATAAAGCCCTTTGCAGCTGTCCGCCACTTAATTGTCCGATGGCTCTTTGTTCCAAGCCTTCCAGTCCCATGCGGGCAATGGTTTCACGTACCTTGTCATGCTGTGCCTTGGAGAATGAGCGGAACAATGATTTTTGTTTATTTAATCCGGAAAGAACCACTTCGTACACCGAGATGGGAAATTTCTTGTCTATAGTGTTGTATTGGGGCAAATACCCCATTGTAATCTCATTCACCTCCTTTCCCTGATGAAAAAACTGAATTTTTCCAGCCGTAGGTTTTAGTAAGCCTAAAATAATTTTCATCAAGGTGGTTTTTCCTCCTCCGTTCGGGCCGATTACTCCAAGAAAATCCTTTTCTGCAATTTCCAGGTTGATATGTTCCAATACTTTTTTCTGGTCGTATGCAGCGGCAATCTCAGTCAGTCTGATAAGAGGTTGGTTCATGAGGATAATTTTAGTTATTGTTTTTTGCTTAATGATTTGGCTATGTGAATCATTTCTTTGTTCCAGTCATAGCTTAACGGGTTGATAGGGACGATTTTTAGTCCCAGTTCCTGCGCGATTACTTCCGCGTTACGCTGGTCGAATTCCTGTTGCACGAATACGACTCTTACCTGTTTCTGCTTGCAGGTTTTCATCAGTTCCTGCAGATGACTCGGTGAAGGTTCCTTTCCTCCTTCCTCGATGCTGATTTGCTGCAGGCTGTAGTCTCTGGCAAAATAACTTAATGCCGGATGGTAAATCAGGAAACAATAGTCAGCGTTTGTCAAATAACTCTGCATCTCACGTTCAGTACGGTTGATGACCTGTTGTAGGCTGTCCAGTCGTGTGTGATAGTAAGTTTGATTGTCCGGGTCTATTTCAGACAATGCCTTGCAGATGTTAGAAGAAATGATACGTGCATTCGAAACCGAATTCCATATATGAGGTTCTACTCCGTCTATATTTCCATGTGTATGGGCATGAGGATGTATTTCATGAATGAGATCGACTCCTTGCGACATGTCATAAAAAGGCAGTTTGGGCGTATTGGCTTGCAATCTTTCTGCCCATGCCTGTTCAAACCCGATATGGCCGATGCGCAGATAGGCTTTGCTTCGTGCCAGTTCGACGAGTTGCTGGGGAGTAGGGTCGTATATTTCCGGATTAGCTCCTTTGGGAACGATACTGACCACCTGGAATTTGTCTCCAGCAATGGCTTCTGTGAAATATCGTAACGGTTCAATGGTTACTGTCAGAGTAGGGGCATCTTCTTTTCCTTGCTTTCCCGTACAAGATACGGTGAGCAGCAGGATACTTATTAAAATAAAAAAATATTTTTTCATTCGTTTGTGTCGTATTGAAAGTATGATACAAATATAGTAGTTTCTTTTGGTAGGGGGAGACTCCTTTGTTTATTTTTAGGTTCTTTCTTTGGTTGCCCGAAGAATTTCTCTTTTACCTCCCGGAGGGCCAGGGAGCCGTTCTACGGTGAAGCCAGCTGCCTGCAACATTCTCCTAACCACTCCTTTTGCGCAGTAAGTAGTTAATATTCCACCAGGATTCATCTGGCGGTACAAGTTGTCAAAAAGTGGCTGACTCCACATCTCAGGCTGCTTTTCGGGAGCAAAGGCATCAAAGTAGACCACATCATAACATTCACTGAATGCAAAGTGAGTGAAATCACCTTCTATCTTGTGGAGCGTGAAATAGGGTGAGATTTTTACTTCTTGATTCCAGGAAGCAGTGTGCAGTGCATAGAATTTCTCACACTCTTCCGGAGCGATTGTTTCCGGATAGGCAAGTTCGCGTACAATATCTTCCGAAAGCGGGAATCGTTCAATGCTGGTAAAGTGAATGGCTCTTTGGCTTTTTTCTGCTTCCAACAAGGTCAGAAAGGCATTCAGTCCTGTACCGAAACCGATTTCAAGTACACGGGGATTTGCCGCCTGAGCGTGATTCAATCCCATTTGAATAAAAATATGTGCTGACTCGGTCAATGCGCCTTTCACGGAATGATAATGTTCATTCAATTCAGGAACGTATAATGTATTGCTTCCGTCGGCAGTGGGTTCGAGTGTAATCATCTTTCTATCAACAGTATTTCATTAAAAATCCGGTTATCCTTATTTATTGGGTTTTAAAAAGCTTTCCGGAAATGTCACTTCTTGTTCTGTCTGATTCTTAGTACGAATCCAAGTACGGAATCCTTTTTCTCCTTCTGTCAGTTCGATAATACGGGCTCCATTGGGTAGATTATTGTAAACCGTATTTCCACCGGTATAACGTCCGTATGCCAAAAGGATACCTTGCCACATTACTGCGTAGTCATTGTCATGGTCATGTCCAACAAATACCCCTTTGATGTCTCCCATTTCTTTCATGGCCGTGAAAAGGCCTGAGTTTAAGGCTGGGGCACATGCTTTCTCTTTTCGGATACCAAATAATGCCGCATTTTCATAAGTCGCAGCCTGGTTATATTCCGGCAAAGGAATATGGAAGAATGCCAGTGAAGGAATGGGGATTCCACCGTTTGCCTGTGTATATTTTGAACTGTTCTCACGATACCATTGAATCTGGTCGAAATCGATATAGTCATATCCTCCCACTTCTTTTATCTGCGAATAAGAATGAGAATCAAATATATAAAGGATTTCAGCGTCTTTCTGTCCATCAGATGATTTTACAGGCAGAATAAAGTTAGTTGTACCTGAGATACCTTTTGTGGTGGCAGTCAGGCTGTATGGAATACTTTCAATGATTTTTAGTAGTTCTTCCCGAGAAAGCCCTTGTTCGTCATCGTGATTTCCAAAAGTAACGGCAAAAGGTATTTTTCTTTTTGCAATTTGTTCTAATACAGTACGCATACTTTCTTCTGCAGGCTTTCCGTAGATTACGTCACCGGTGAACATTACCAAATCTGGATTTTCGGCATTCAGCACTTCATTGATACGTTCAATGGCTACCTCTGCGCGTGGGTCATTAAAAATATAGTGTACATCGGTAAACTGGACGATTTTGAACTTTCCGTTGGTATTGAATTTTAAGTTTTGTGCACAAGCCAGTGCAGTCATGCATAATAAGCAATAGATGCAAAGAAGTTTTTTCATGTTCCTATTAATTTTTTCGAAGACGATTTTCGGTCGTTTTCGCAAAGATAGTCATATCTTTTGAGCATGAAAAATTTGCATTGGTTTTCTATCCGATGAACCGGAAGACTCCCAAAGCTGTGGCCACAATAATGGCATAGCGAGCCAGTTTGCCAATGGTCATGGCAATGGTGGTAATCCATACATTGCCTCTCATAAATCCCAAGGCGATGAGCAAAGCATCCCCGATGACAGGAAGAAACGAGAAAAAAGCCATCCACGACCCTCTTCCGTGAATAAACCGGATGGCCTTGTCCATTTGTTTTTTGTCAACCTTGAAGTATTTTTCAATCCATTCCGTTTTACCAATTCGCCCTATCCAGTAGCAGGTAAAGCCTCCAAGTGCGTTTCCGGCAGTAGTGAAGAGTGTGGACCACACAGGGTCCAACCCTAACCCGATGCAGGCCAGTAGCACAACCTCCGAACTGAACGGCAAAATGGTTCCGGCCAGGAATGCAGAGAGAAACATTCCCCAGTATCCCCAGTCTATTAGAAATTGAATAAATGCATCCATAAATTCATGATACATACGCAGGTCCAGATTCCAAGGGATACCCAAAGAAAGATACGGGTAAACCGGTTGAAGGTCAGTGCCAGTAAGTGACCACCCATGACGGAACCTACGATTAATGTCATAAGAAAATAAGTATTGAAATGTGAAGGCAGAAGTAGCATACAGGCCAATGTGCCTATTCCTGTAATTATCAGGACACGGAGCATGATACGCGTTTGTACTTTGTCTTGGTAACTATGTAGTATACATTCTATACTACAAATGGCTATGAATAAGATTGCAATACCTCCGGAAATTAATTGCGGTAAAGAAAGAATAGAATAGTCGATTGGAGAAAAACAGGTAAGTGCTTTGAAAGGTAGCCAGGTTTCTTCCATGTTTCCAGCGTAAAGATGATAGGCCAATGCAATCCAATAAGGAAGGAGGAGACCGATGAGGCCTGCAAAGAATGTGCGGAGGGTAAAAGCCCTCAAACCAATCATGTAGAAATAAATCAGCGGTACAAAGTAGAGTACCTGCGGAAGCAGGAAGCTGCTGATGCCGAGACAGAGGAAGCAATGAAAAACAGGAATCGGAGCATATACCGATTCATAGCTTCGGAATAAATAAGAAAAAGAAACGGTAAACAGCAGCGGAATCCATTGCTCATGTGAATAGGTATGCAGGAAAGGAAGTCCGCTTAAGAAGAAAAGAAATAGGGCCGCATGAAGCGTCGTACGTGTCCGGATGAGTGAAAACGTGGTATTCAACTCAATCAGGCAGTAGACTATGGCTCCGTGAATGGCCAAAGAAAGTAAATCTGTCTTTTCCTGATAGGTAATACCATACATGATAAGACAGATGATAATGGTCACCGGAAGAGTAGCCCTTCCGGTGGCCAGTTCATATTGAAATCTATTTCGGGCAAGCATGTGTTACAGGTCAAACCCGATGTCTGAACGGAAATATTTTTTCTCAAAATAGATTTTACCTGCATTTTGGAAAGACTGTGCCAAAGCTTCTGCCTTGTTGGCTCCGTAAGAGCTGACAGCAATGACACGTCCTCCGGCAGTTACTACCTGTCCGTCTTTCAAAGCTGTTCCGGCATGGAATACGATACTTCCTCCTGCTTTTGCTTCTTCAATGCCTGTCATCGGGAATCCTTTTTCATAAGCTTCCGGATAGCCGCCAGATACCAGCATGACACAGACTGCAGAACGTGGATCAATTTCCAATGTCTTTTCGTCCAGATTACCTTGAGCCACACCTTCAAACAAGTCTACTAAGTCACTCTTGATGCGCAGCATGACGCTTTCTGTTTCAGGGTCACCCATACGGACATTATATTCGATTACCATCGGTTCACCTTTTACGTTAATCAGTCCGAAGAAGATAAATCCTTTGTAATCGATACCTTCTGCAGCCAGTCCTTCTACTGTAGGACGGATGATACGGTCTTCTACCTTCTTCATCCATTCCGCATCTGCAAATGGAACCGGAGAAACAGAACCCATACCTCCAGTGTTCAATCCTTTGTCACCTTCGCCGATACGTTTGTAGTCTTTGGCTTCCGGCAGGATTTTGTAGTTCTTTCCATCAGTCAGTACGAATACCGAGCATTCGATACCGCTCAGGAACTCTTCGATAACTACTGTAGCAGAGGCATTTCCGAACATACCGCCCAGCATTTCTTTCAGCTCTTTCTTGGCTTCTTCCAATGTGGGGAGAATCAATACACCTTTTCCTGCGCACAATCCGTCTGCTTTCAATACGTAGGGAGCTTCCAGCGTTTCCAAGAAAGCCAGTCCTTCTTCCAGGTTGGCTGCAGTTACGCTCTTGTATCCGGCAGTCGGAATATGATGACGCTGCATGAAACCTTTGGCAAATTCCTTGCTTCCTTCGAGTACGGCTCCAGCCTTTGACGGACCGATAACCGGTACCTGCTTCAATGCGTCATCATTTTTGAAGAAATCATATACCCCCTTCACCAATGGGTCTTCCGGACCTACTACTACCATGTCAATGCCGTGGGCCGTTACAAACTGCTTGATACCTTCAAAGTCATCGGCTTTGATAGCTACGTTTTCGCCTACTTCACGCGTACCGGCATTTCCCGGAGCGATGTATAACTTTTCAATTTTCGGGCTTTGTGCGATTTTCCATGCCAGTGCATGTTCGCGTCCTCCTGAACCTAAAAGTAAAAGTTTCATATATGTATCTGTTTTTTAGTCTATTATTTCAAATGGTCTTCAAAATAGCGGGTGATGTGTTCGTGCAGGTGTACACGGTCACGCCCCATCATGTTATGTCCGTCTTCCGGATAAACGAAGAAGTCCGGATGGGTACCAGCTTCAATACAAGCTCTTAGGAATGAGTAGCTGTGCTGTGGAACACAAGTGGGGTCTGTACCTCCGATAATGATTTCCAGACGGCCTTTCAGGTTGCCAGCCTTCTGTTTCAAGTCGGAACCCTTGTATCCTTCCGGATTAGTTTCCGGAGTATCCATATAACGTTCACCGTACATCACCTCATAGAACTTCCAGTCAATGACCGGTCCTCCAGCCACGCCTACCTTGAAGATGTCAGGATAAGTCAGCATCAGGTTGGTCGTCATGAAGCCACCGAAGCTCCAGCCGTGTACACCAATTCGTTCACCGTCTACATAAGACAGTGATTTCAGGAATTCGGCACCTTTTACCTGGTCTTTCATTTCTTCTACTCCCAAGTGGCGGAATGTGCAGTTCTCAAAGGCTAGTCCCCGGTTATCACTTCCCCGGCTGTCCACAGTCAGCATCACATATCCTTTCTGCGCCATGTATAAATCCCATCCTCTGGCATCATAAAAACGCGTGTTGTGGATGAGCTGTGCGTGCGGTCCACCATATACGTAGATAATGGCCGGATATTTCTTGTTCGGGTCAAAGTCCACGGGCTTAATCAGACGATAATACAAGTCTGTTTTTCCGTCAGCTGCCTTAAAGGTACCGATGGCAATTTCCGGTAACTTAAACTGGCTGCTCATCGGGTCATCAGCTTTCAGTAATGTAGTTCCTTTCTTTCCGTTGGTAGGCAGCAAAGTGATTTCACGTCCTACTTGGAATGAAGAGAAGTTGTCAATCAGGTAAATGCCGCTTTCAGAGAGAGAAGCCCGGTGCATACCGTCTTTTTCTCCCAGTAATGTACGCTTTCCAGTTTTGACGTTGAGGCTGAACAGATTGGTTTGCAGCGGAGATATTTCCGTGCTGCCGATAATAATTTCCTTCTTTCCTGCATTGAATCCAAGAATATCCTGAACCAACCAGCCGCCTTGCGTCAAAGGAGTTACTTTCAGGTGTTCCAGATAGGTACTTCCTTCCAGTTTGCCATTTTTCCATGTACCTTCTCCTTTTGCCTTCGTATCCATCAGATACAAGTGGTTGAAACCGTCGCGTTGACTCTGGTAAATAAATTTACTTTCGTCCCACGGCAAGAATACCAGCGGATGCTGAGGCTCTACGTATTTCGGGTTCTTTTCTTCATACAATACTCCTTCTCGTTCACCTGTGGCAGCCTGATAGCATACAAGTTGGGCATGATTCTGGTCACGGTTCAGTTCGATGACATAAATATGTTGCTCATCGGGCGACCAGCTGACATTGGTAAAATAACGGTCGGTCGGGTCACCTGCCTGCAGGTAAATTACTTTTCCAGTCTTTACATCGTATACTCCTACCGTTACTTTGTGGCTGGTCATTCCTGCCATCGGATATTTGTCCGGCTCAAGAGTTGCGATACAAGTCGATGTGTTTACCTGAGGATAGTCTGTGACCATGCTTTGATCCATGCGGTAGAAAGCCAGATAGCTTCCTTTCGGGCTCCAGAATGTACCTTTATAAATACCGAATTCGTTGCGATGTACAGCTTGTCCGTAAACTACTCCTTCTTCTGTTTGTGAAGGATTAATCTGGTGGCTTTCCTCCCCTTTGCCGGTTACAAACAAACCGTTACCGACGGTATAGGCCACTTTGTCATTGGTTTTGCAAAAGTCAAGATTGGTAGCTTTTTCGTTCAGGCGGGATATATTCGTAATTTTTTTCTGTCCGAAGTCATATTCCACCCAATAGCTGTTCTGTTGGAAAACTATGGCTTTACGCTCTGACCAAGGCAATGAAGCCGACATCAGGCTGCGAAGCGGTTTTAGTTCGTGCGACAGCTGATAGGGCTTTTCTCCTTTTTCAATGGCCTGATTTACCTCTTCCAGTGTGACAAGTATGCTTTCCTTGCCATCTTTCAACTGAATGCTGCGGATGTTTTCCACATCCGCACGTACACATACATCTCCCCACCATTGCAGTCCTGGAATGTTTTCAGGGACCAGGTTGAAATAATTGTTTCCGCCCGGAATCACATCTTCCAGTGTATAGGCTTTCTTTTCCTGGGCAAAAGTGGCGAGAGTGGTCATACAGCACAAAAAGAATAAAAAGAATATACGTTTCATGTTCTGTCCATTTTTAATCTTGTGAGTTACTTTCTTCCTCGCTGCGGCGTTTGTGCATGTAGCGTGGAGCTGGAGCTGCTTTCGGACGTCCATCGTCTGTAGAAGGACGCGGAGTGCGTGGTTTCGAATCTTCCTTATATTTGAATTCTTTACGGCGTTCGCGAGTAAATTCTTTTCCGTCGCCTGCTTTACGTCCGCGGAATGCTTCTTTGCGGTCAGCATCTTTACGGAATCCTTCTTTACGGTCGCTACGGAAACCTTCTTTCCGTTCTCCACGACCTCCGTCTTTGCGCTCCTTACGGCCATATTCCACTTTTTCTCCTTGACGACGTGGACGTGCCGGTCTTTCTTCACGTTTCGGCTTAAACTCCTTGTCACTGTTGTCGGAACGGAATTCCTTGTACTTCCCGTCAAACAACTGGTATTTACGGAACTGACATTCCAATGCTCCATTAAACAAAGGCACTTTTATAGAAGCCTTCAGTCCGATCTGGTCAAAGCATTCGTCACGGTAGCTCAGAATCCAGGCGTCATTTCCTGTGAATGCATGTTTCAAGCGTTCACCAATCATCTGGTAAAGTCCCAGCAAATCTTCTGACGAGATACGCTCTCCGTAAGGAGGGTTGGTGATGATAATACTTTTCTGTGCAGGCTGTTCAAACTGCTGGAACGGTTGGATTTTCAGGATGACATCCTTGCTTACCCCTGCAGCTTTCACGTTATGCTGAGCAATTTCGTTTGCTTTCGGATTGTTGTCGTATCCATAAATCTTATGAGTAAACTCACGCTCCTGTGAGTCATCGTTGTAGATAGCATCAAACAAATCCTGGTCAAAGTCTTTCCATTTCTCGAATCCGAATTCTTTACGGAATACACCCGGAGCGATATTGCGTGCAATCAAAGCAGCCTCGATAGGTATAGTTCCTGAACCACACATCGGGTCTATCAGGTCACATTCACCTCTCCAGCCTGTCATCAGAATCATACCGGCTGCCAATACCTCGTTCAACGGTGCTTCCACCTGTTCCTGACGGTATCCTCTACGGTGAAGTGACTCACCTGAACTATCTAAGGCAAGTGTACACTCTTCCTCTGCAATATGGATGTGAATAGCCAAATCCGGGTTGTTGATACGTACAGAAGGACGGTTGCCTGTCTTTTCGCGGAAATAGTCGACTACCGCATCTTTCACTTTGTATGCCACGAATTTAGAATGACGGAATTCATTAGAGAACACTACGGCATCTACCGAGAAACTACTCATGTTGTCCAGATAGTTTTCCCATGCGATACTCTTTACGGCCTCATACACTTCGTCGGCAGTCTTCGCAGTAAAATGTTTGATAGGTTTTAAGATACGGATGGCAGTACGAAGGCAGAAATTAGCCTTATACATCATGGCTTTGTCTCCGGTGAAAGAAACCATACGTCGTCCGATTTCAATGTTGCTGGCTCCTAATTCCGTGAGTTCCTGTGCCAGAACTTCTTCCAGTCCCTGGAAGGTCTTGGCGATAAGCTCGAATTCTTGATTCATCTTGATAAAATTACGTAATTTCAATTGATTGGGCAAAAATACGAAATTTCAGGTTGCTAGTCAACTGTGTATAAAGAAAAGATGGCTTATGAAATTATTTTCTCATAAGCCATCTTTATCTATAATGATTTGTGTAATATTACCAACCTGGGTTGTTAGGAGCTAAGTTAGGATTGATGGAAATTTCATTGATAGGAATGGATAATAGGTAATGTTTTGGCTCTTCAAATACAGCTTGTGTTTTTACTCTTTTTCCATAAATATCCAATGCTCCTTCTGTGGTAAGGCCAAGTTCTTCTTTCATATCGTTTATTTGTTCTGTAGTATACAAACTAGCATCAGGAATAATACCAGCTCTTACTACTACACTAGCATCCAGTCGTTTACCACAAGCCCATCTTCTTAGGTCATCGTATCTATAACCTTCACCGAATAATTCAATACGGCGCTCTCTTCTGATTTCACGAATTAAATTAGCATTGCTACCCTTGATGTTTGGATATTCTTTTTCCAGTTTTGGATCAGCTACTGGGTTAACGGTCAATGGATGATTGAAACCAACGCGCTTTCTAAGTTCATTGATTGTTCTTCCAAGTTCTGTATTATCCAGTACTCCTAATTCTGCTCCTGCTTCAGCACGGATTAAAAGAATTTCTCCGTATCTGAAAATGGGAGCGTCAATGCTACCTTTATGGTGGTCTGAAGAAAACTCAGATGTTTTATAGAATTTTGCAATAGCATAACCTGTAGAAGAAGAACCATCCGCACCAGTTGCTACGATATTGGCAATATTAGCTGCTTTACCATGCAAATAGTATGTATACTCTCCATCTTTCGGGGTAGCTATGGTTTGCAATAATCTAGGATCTCTGTTTTCCAGTTCCGCAATAATTCCTGTGTGTGTAGTATGTCCTTCACATCCACATAATGAGATAGGTTTTCCTGTTGTTGCACATAAGTAATCTTCTACTGCATCTCGGCTTGCACCGATAGGAGTTTCACCTACTCCAATTTGTCTGGTAACATTATTACCTTTACCTAAAGACGGATCATATTCTTTAGCTAAAATAACCTCTGAATTATTATTATAGTTTTCTTGTGTAAATAATTCATGATATGCTGTTTTAGGTGAGCTTCCTTTAAATATAGAGTAGCCATATTCTTCTTTCATTAATTCGCCTGCAGCATCATACGCTTCCTGCAAGAATTTTACGTCGCCTTCTATGTTATGGTATCTTCTCCAGGTACCTTCAAATAAGCACATTCTTGCTTTTAATGCAATAGCTGCGTCTTTTGAAACTCGGCTTACTCCCACTTTAGATTTAGGAGAAAGCAGATTGATGGCCTTTTCAATATTTAAAAGTAAGCTGTCAGCTACAAGTGTTCTTGAATCACGTCCTTTATACATTTCCTCATCACCAGGGTTCAAGACTGTGGTATACCAAGGAACATCACCATATACACTTAACTTATTAAAGTAATCTAAGCATTTAAAGAAGTAGATTTCTCCTGCGTATTGATTCTTTTCAGCCTGAGTTGCTGGAGATGATTGATAGTTCATCAAGAAATCATTGCATGCACGTATATTTTCCCATTGCCACTCTGTATCTTTAGCTTCTGTAGGAGCTACATGCAAGCCAAAACTTTTTACGTTATATTCCCATGTAAAAATGTTGTCTGACTCAAATTCTTTTTCCAGCATTCCAAAACTATATGATAAGGGATCACCATGACCTTTTATCAGTTTTGGGTAGAAGTTGTTACAGTATTGCTGGAGGGCAGTACCAGTCGCAGTAGTAAAGAACTGATCTTTTGTTACTGAGTCTAACGGCTCCCTGTCAAGGTAGTCACAACTTTGAAAGCTAAGTGCCAACAATGTGGCATATAATATAGTTTTTTTCATAATACAATAAGCAAATTTAGAATGTAACATTAATACCAAATGAATAAGATCGGCAGAATGGATATTTCGTCATTCTTTCTTCCAAGCTACCATCATCTTTTGTATCTCCTGTAGAGTCTGGATCCAAGTATTTATATAAGCCGGTAGCTTCCCATAAGTTTTGTCCACTTGCAAAGACTTTCAATTGTGAGATACCTAATTTAGATACCCATGATGTCGGTAAAGTATAACCGATTGTCAAATCTTTCAAGCGGATATAAGATGCGTCTTGCAGGTATTTTGTTTGAATCTGACGGCTTCTCGTTGTATTTGTGGGTACTGGGAAATAGGCATTAGGATTGGTTTCACTCCATACGTCATTTATATGGGTTTCATTTAATGCACTCCACCATTGACCTGTGTATCCCCAGAAGACTGTATTGTTATCTCCTAACCATAAGTCTCTTTTCATTACACCTTCAAATAAAGCTCGGACATCAAATCCTTTCCAGTTTAATCCTAAATTGATATTGAAACGGTATCTCGGTGTCTGATTGCCGATGATTTTTTTATCACCATGGTCATTTAATTGATTTTTTCCGTAAGTAATCACACCGTCACCGTTCAAATCTGCATATTTTATATCACCAGGAAGCCAAGTTCCGCTAATTTCTTTTTGGCGTACTTTCATTGTCTCAGCTTCTGCGTCATCTTTAATGAATCCTTCGGTTACGTATCCCCAAATGTCGCCTAAACGCTGGCCTTCATAGTAGTCACCAAGGTATCCAGTCGGATTGTCATATTTGGTAATGGTTGAATAACTGTCTGAAATACCAATTCCGATGTTATAATTTAAAGTAGAACCGGCTACATCGTTGATATTGTCATTCCAGTTAAGTGTCAACTCCCAACCATTTGTTCGCATATTGGCCAAGTTTTCTTTACCTCCTGTAGATCCCATTGTAGCAGGGTAGGCTTTGGATACGACCATATCATTTGTATAACGTAAGAAATAATCAAATGAAGCAGTCAGCCTGTTATTTAATAATCCTAAGTCTATACCAAAGTTTGCAGTAGTTACTTTTTCCCATGTTACATTATTGTATGCCAGTGAAGCAGGAGTAATACCGTTAGCAAGTTTGCCGCCAATCAAATAATTTAGCTGTTCGAATCCCATCAGGCTTAAGAAGTCAAAGTTGCTGTTTGTTACCTGATTTCCTAAGCTACCTAAAGATGCGCGTAGCTTCACATTGTCGAAAATCTTTTTAGCTGGTTCAAAGAACTTTTCTTCTGAAAGTCTCCATCCCAAAGAAGCAGAAGGGAAGAATCCCCAGCGGCTGTCTGATGCATATTTTGAAGAACCGTCATAACGTCCGTTTACTTCTACCAGATATTTCCCAGCATAGTCATAGTTTAATCGGAAGAAAGCACCTTGAACTGCCCAAATGGTAGCTTCTTCTTCCAGTTTCTGTTTGGTGTTTGCCCAGTCAATAATAGGAGCATCATTCAGGTATAAGTCTGTAACATAGCCATAAAAATTGCTGGTCTTTTTACTTTCTTGGTTGTATCCTACCATGGCAGTAAAAGAATGAGATTTAGGCAATTCAAACTTATATTCAGCCCAAAGATTTAATGCCTGATAAGTGTCATCATATTTTTTTAATGAAACACCGTTAGGTTCTCCTTTGGCAATCTGTGATCCATCAGGTTGTTTCTGATAAATTGTTTTATTATGAGCGCGTTCATCTCTGAATAAACGGTTTCCTGTATAGTCTCCCTTGATAGATAATCCTTTTAATGGGGTTAAATTGAAAGATCCTGTATACCATATATCATCGTATATGTTCTTTTTGCGTCCGGCTTGTGCCAGCATTCCTGCAATATTAAAGTTGAAGTTCGAGCCTGCTACAGCTGCAAAGTCTCCATCTGGCAAGTATACAGGGATGAAGGGGAATGCACGGTAAACTTCATAATAAGGATCCTCACTTGTATAATGGTTTGAGTTTGGTTCATTTATTTCACTTCTATTATATTTTGTTCTAAATCCAATTTCTAACCAGTTTGTTACTTTTGAAGTGAAATTAAATGACATATTGATACGTTTATATGTATCTGTACCAAAAGCCAATAAGCCATCTTGCCCTTTGTATCCTAATGAAGCGTAGTATGCGGTTTTTTCGCTACCACCTCTCAAACTTGCATTATGTTGCTGCATAAAGGCTGCGTTCTTATAGAAGATATCCATCCAGTCTGTATTTCCAGCATAGGCCCATTCTCCGTTTGCTGTAAATTTGTTTCCCTGTGTGTTTTCCCATGCTGTTGGGCGAGTGGGATCTTGCATATAGGCATCTACGGCTGCGATTAGTTCGTCGCTCCAGTATTGGGTTCCACTGGTATTCTTAGATTCTGTATTCATCGCTCTTAGCCATTGATCTGCCGGTAAACTATGGGGTAATCTGGATGGTGTAGACCATGAAAAGTTATTATTGTAGTTGAAGGTTATCTTTTCTCCTGTTTTCCCTTTTTTAGTTGTAATTAATACAACTCCAAATGCTGCTCTAGCACCATATACAGCAGCAGAAGAAGCATCCTTCAAAACAGAAATACTTTCAATGTCCTGAGGATTAATCAATGAAATATCATTTGTTTCCACACCATCTACAAGAACGAGGGCAGAACCTCCATTTAATGAAGTTAACCCACGTACATTAATACTTGTTTCTGCATTTGGATTACCATTGGCGAATGAAATGTTTAAGTTTGGGATAACGCCTTGTAAACCTTGAGCTAAGTTAGCGATAGGTCTGTTTTCCAGTACATCACTCTCAGCCATTGCTACAGACCCTGTTAAGTTCACCTTTTTTTGGGTTCCGTATCCTACTACAACAACTTCCTCCAAAGTTTTTGTATCGTCTTCTAGCACAACTGAAATAGGACTTCCTTTCCATACAACTTCTTTGGTTAAATAGCCCACAAAAGAAACTTGAATTACGGCTCCTTTTTCTACATTCGGAAGCTCAAAATTTCCATCAAAGTCAGTGATAGTACCAATTGTTGTGCCCTTGACCAATACAGATGCACCAATAACACTTTCACCAGACGCATCTTTTACAACTCCTGAGCACGTTGATTTTTGTTGTACAATGTCTGAATTGGCCATTATGGATGGCTGTTCTGCATACAGCAGCTGTGTGGTTCCACCAACAGTTAGTAGTAACGCACCTAGTAATTTCAGTTTACTCATAGTTCTTAAAATTAAGGTATATAGAATTTATTGATTATTTTTCAATAGATTCAGTATTAGATTTGTTAACTAAATTGTACATATTCTATATGTTTGTATAGGAATATATTCTTTATGCATTCCAAACTGAATTCAAATATAAATATATATTTCTAAATATCCAAAATTTTACAACTATATATTAAAAGAAATTATCTGAAGTTTATATTTTTCAATAGTTCGTTAAAAATTCGCCAAGCCTAAGCGGCTCTGGCAGTAAATAAAATGAGTTCTTTGAAAAGTTTG
>ENA-UEOI01000944-UEOI01000944.1-human-gut-metagenome-genome-assembly--contig:-NODE-944-length-27686-cov-5.144409_pt1 | contig 27686 bp, 30 predicted proteins | sample MGYA00242883_ERZ507882 | MGnify/ENA primary metagenome ERZ507882 (study PRJEB26167, sample SAMN06115502) | human gut metagenome | host: Homo sapiens | place: China:Chongqing | collected 2015-07-29...
TAAATGCGCGATGCCTTAAGTACAGGCACATCATAGCACGGCGGCAGGGCGGCGTACAGGTGGAAAATGCCGCGAGAAAAATTTCCCGCAGCATAGTCATTAAAACACGCAGGCACAATGGCCCGAATCTCAGACGGGAGCATGGTGCTCCTCAAGTACAAACTTAACAACGTGTGCGGTGCAGATCGCAGACCTGCAAATGGTGCACAAATAACTAAACAATTTTTATATACCACAATATATTGTGGTTATCAATACGTAAATATCAAAATTCTGTATTCAGAGAGCGTGGCCAAAAACGTAATACGCATTATATTACAGCGACCGCTTTTCTCCGAACAGCCCTAACCGAGAAAATCCCACATAAGACTTTAGAGCAACCGCCCACTCCAAAATACCTATAATAAAAAATCCCACATCAGATTTTAGACAGCCCCGCCATCAGAACGGATTGACAATTCGACAAAATGTGATATAATCCCGCTGTCTGGAAAAATATAAAGTTGTAGCACAGAGGTGTCTGCTCAAAAGCAGATGAAAAGGGAATCCGGTGCGAATCCGGAACGATGCAGTCACTGTGTACGGGAGCGGCCTGCGGACCACTGGGAAACCGGGAAGGGCAACGCCGTGATGAACGAAGTCAGGAGACCTGCCTCTGTGTGGAATCTCAAACCTGCTGCCAACGGGTTGGTTTTCCTACGAACTTATGATCCGCTGCGGGTCACCGCGCGGATGTATATGTAGTAAGAAGCACCGAGGGCGGCTGTGTGAGACACAGCCGCTTTTATATTTCTTTCAGAACAAATATTTGGAAAGAGGTAGATCCCCATGAAGAAAGCACTTGCCTTTCTGATGGCGGCTGTGATGCTGATGAGCATGCTGACCGCCTGCGGCAACAAGGACAACGCTGCCGACAACAATGACAACAACGACGTAAACACCGAGGAGACCGACAAGGCCGCCGCCGACAAGGTCGCCGCCCTGATCGACGCCATCTACGTACAGGAGCGCACCGAGGAGACCGACGCCCAGTGCGAGGCCGCCAAGGCCGCTTGGGACGCCCTGACCGATGCCCAGAAGGCACTGGTGGAAGGTGAGGAAGCCAGCCCCGACTATTTCGGTCTGGACACCGGTGACGCGTCCAAGGACGATCCCCGCAACCAGGACGAGATCGGCGAGAAGGAGCTGCTGGTGGTGTCCTTCGGCACCTCCTTCAACGACAGCCGCGTAGCCGACATCAAGAGCATCGAGGATGCCCTGCAGGAGGCCAACCCCGATTGGTCCGTGCGCCGCGCCTTCACCGCTCAGATCATCATCAACCACATCCAGGCCCGTGACGGCGAGAAGATCGACAACATGGAGCAGGCTCTGGAGCGCGCTGTCGCCAACGGCGTGAAGCAGCTGGTGGTGCAGCCCACCCATCTGATGCACGGTGCTGAGTACGATGAGATGTGCGCCGCCATCGACAAGGTTCGTGACAAGTTCGAGTCCGTTGAGATCGCCGAGCCCATGCTGGGTGAGGTGGGCAGCGACGCCGCCGTCATCAACGCCGACAAGGAAGCCGTTGCCAAGGCCGTCGTCGCCGCTGCTCTGAGCGAGAGTGGTTACGAGTCCACCGCCGCCGCCAAGGAGGCCGGTGTGGCTTATGTGCTGATGGGTCACGGTACGGCGCACGTGGCGAAGGTCACTTACAGCCAGATGGCCACCCAGATGGACAAGCTGGGCTATGAGAACGTGTTCATCGGCACCGTGGAGGGCGAGCCCGAGGATACCTCCTGCGAGGCCGTGATCGCAGCCGTCAAGGAAGCCGGTTACACCACCGTGGTGCTGCGTCCCCTGATGGTCGTGGCGGGCGACCACGCCAACAACGACATGGCCGGTGCAGACGAGGATTCCTGGAAGACCATGTTTGAGGCCGCCGGTCTCACCGTGAACTGCCAAATCTCCGGTCTGGGCCGTATCGCGGACGTGCAGGCTCTCTACGTCGCACACACCAAGGCTGCCATCGACGCTATCGCGTAACAAGGACTAACTTGGCTCCGGGGCGGTATATTATCGCCTCGGAGCCTTTTTTCAAAGCAAGGAGGACACATAAAAATGAAGAAGTTTCTTTCCTGTCTGCTGGCACTGCTGATGACGGCGCTGCTGGTTGGCTGCGGACAGCAGCAGGCCGACGCCCCCGGCAATGATGAGCCCGACCAGCCCGCACTGGCGGCCGGCGTGTACACCGCCGACTTCAACACCGACAGCAGTATGTTCCACGCCAACGAGACCTGCGACGGCAAGGGCGTGCTGACCGTGAAGGACGGCCAGATGACCATCCACGTCAGCCTCGCCTCCACCAGCATCGTCAATCTGTTCCCCGGTCTGAAGGAGGACGCCCAGAAGGACGGCGCCGTGCTGCTGCAGCCCACCAAGGACACTGTCACCTATCCCGACGGTCTGGCCGAGACGGTCAACGGCTTTGATATCCCCGTGCCCGCCTTGGACACGGAGTTCGACGTGGCTCTCATCGGCAAGAAGGGCGTATGGTATGACCACAAGGTCTCCGTCTCCAACCCTGTTCTGAAGGAGGATGACGGCGATGACGCTGCCGCCATCGCATTGGCGGACGGCACTTACACCATTGAGGTAGGCTTTGAGGGCGGCTCCGGTAAGTCCCATGTGCTGACTCCCTGCACCCTGAAGGTGGAGAACGGCGCTGCCACCGCCACCATCGTGTGGAGCAGTGAGAAGTATGACTATATGCTGGTGGATGGCCAGCGTTACGATGTTCTCACCACCGAGGGCGGCTCCACCTTTGAGATCCCCGTGCGGGCGCTGGATACCCCGCTGACAGTGATCGGCGACACCACCGCCATGAGCACCCCCCACGAGATCGAGTACACCCTGACCTTCGATTCCTCCACCGCCGTGGAGGCAGCCCAGTGAAACGGCTGACCGCCGCGGTACTGGCGCTGCTGCTGATGCTGTCCCTCTGTGGCTGCGGCACGGCAGACGCCCCTGCCAAAACAGATGGACAAACTGCCTCCATATCGTGGGATGAGTTGGTCTTTGACCGTACCATGCCCCTGCGCTATGCCCAGCAGTTTACCGTAGAGTATGCCGGAGAGAGCTACAAGCGCATCACCATCAACAACGACCGGGTGTACCTGCTGGTAGCGGAGGGCGCGGCGGTACCGGAGGGCGTACCCGCCGGCGTCACCGTTTTGCAGCAGCCGCTGGATCAGATCTATCTGGTAGCCGCCGCTGCCATGGACTACTTCGACAAGCTGAACGCCATCGACTGTATCACCCTCAGCGGTAAAAAGCAGTCGGACTGGTATATCCAGCGTGCCAAGGACGCCATGGACAGCGGAGCGCTGGTATACGCCGGCAAGTACTCCGAGCCGGATTATGAGCTGATCCTGTCGCAGGGCTGCGATCTGGCGGTGGAAAACACCATGATCTATCACTCTCCGGCGGTGCTGGAGCAACTGGAGCGGCTGGGCATCCCCGTGCTGGTGGAGACATCCAGCTACGAGACCCAGCCCTTGGGTCGGATGGAGTGGATCAAGCTGTACGCGGCGCTGCTGGACAAGGAGGACGAGGCCGAGGCGCTGTTCAACGCAAAGATGGACAGCGTGGCGGACGTACTGGAGCAGCAGCCCACCGGCAAGACTGTGGCGTTTTTCTACATCACCAGCAGCGGCGCTGTAAACGTCCGTAAGTCCACGGACTATGTGGCGAAGTGCGTCACCATCGCAGGCGGAGACTATGTCTCCTTCGATGAATCGGCGGAGGACAACGCCCAGTCCACCATCAACATTCAGATGGAATCCTTCTACCACGGTGCAGTGGACGCCGATGTGCTGATCTACAACAGCATCATCGATGGTGAGCTGCACACGCTGGACGAATTGGTGGCGCTGGACCCGCTGCTGGCCGACTTCAAGGCGGTCAAGAGCGGCAACGTTTGGTGCCTGACCAAAAACTTCTATCAGGAGTCGCTGGAGCTGAGCGATCTCATTCTGGACGTGAACCATGCGTTGAACGACGCGCCGGACACGGCGTTTCACTTTCTGACACGGATGAAGTGAGCGTTTTTTACATCATAAGGAGGAGCGGCATGAAGAACACCCGAACACTTCGCATCTTGGGAGGCTTTTGGCTGCTCCTCCTGCTTTTGTTTGTATTTATACTCTGGAACATATTCGCGGGAAGCGTCTCTCTTTCCGCGTCTGAGATATGGCGGATCCTGCTGGGCGGCGATGTGGGCTTTACACAGAGCCAGATCATCGTGAAGATCCGTCTGCCCCGGCTTCTGTCGGCGCTGATCCTGGGCGGGGCGCTGTCCCTGTCCGGCTATCTGCTGCAAACCTTCTTCCACAACCCCATCGCAGGCCCCTTCGTGCTGGGCATCTCCTCCGGCGCGAAGATGACGGTGTGCGTGGCCATGCTGGCGCTGCTGAGCCGTGGCAAGACCACCTCCTCCGCCATTCTCATCGCAGCGGCCTTCGTGGGAGCTATGGTATCCATGGGCTTCGTGCTGCTGATCTCCCAGCGGGTCAAGCGCATGAGCCTGCTGGTGGTCTGCGGCGTGATGATCGGCTATATCTGCTCGGCACTGACGGATTTTCTCGTGACCTTTGCCGACGATTCCAGCATCGTGAATCTGCACAACTGGTCTCTCGGCTCCTTCTCCGGCATGAGCTGGGACAACGTAAAGACTATGGCCGTTGTCTGCGGCATCACGCTGCTGCTGACCTTCCTGCTTTCCAAGCCCATCCGGGCGTACCAGTTGGGCGAGGTCTATGCCCAGAATATGGGCGTCCCCCTGCGGGACTTCCGGACGGCGCTGATCCTGCTGTCCAGCGTGCTGTCCGCCTGCGTCACGGCCTTTGCCGGCCCCATCTCCTTTGTTGGCATCGCAGTGCCGCACCTGATGAAGTCCCTGTTCAAATCGGCGGAGCCGCTGTGTATGATCCCAGCCTGCTTCCTGGGCGGCGGCGTGTTCTGCCTGTTCTGCGACCTCATCGCCCGCACCGCCTTTGCCCCCACGGAGGTGAGCATCAGCTCCGTCACGGCGGTGTTCGGCGCACCTATCGTGATCTACATGATGATCCACAGAAAGGCGGCGTGAGTATGGCATATCTGGAAACAAAAGACCTGACCGTGGGCTACCACGGCAAGCCGCTGATCAAGGACATCGCCCTCCATGTGCAGCGGGGCAGGATCGTCACGCTGATAGGCCCCAACGGCTCGGGAAAATCCACTATATTGAAAACCATTATCGGTCAGCTCTCCAAGGTTTCCGGCACGGTGTTTCTGGACGGCAAGGCCATGGAGTCGCGCAGCCGCAACGAGATCGCCCGGCGCATGGCCATTTTGATGACGGCCCGGATGGAGCCGGAGCTGATGACCTGCCGGGATGTGGTGAGCAGCGGCCGCTATCCCTATACCGGGCGGCTGGGCATTTTGCAGCCGGAGGATCAGGCCATCGTGGAGCGCTCTCTGGAGCAGGTAGGCGGCATGGCGTTTGCCGACCGCCCCTTCTCCGCCATCAGTGATGGGCAGCGCCAGCGCATCCTCTTGGCGCGGGCGCTGTGTCAGGAGCCGGAGATTATCGTGCTGGACGAGCCCACCAGCTTTCTGGACATCCGCTACAAGCTGGAGCTTTTGACGGTGCTCAAGCGCATGGTGCGGGAGAATGATCTGGCGGTGCTGCTGTCGCTCCACGAGCTGGAGCTGGCGGAGCGCATCTCCGACACCGTGGTGTGCGTGGCGGGCGACCGGATCGACCGCATCGGCCCGCCGGAGGAGATCTTTACGCGGGCGTATATCGCAAAGCTGTACCAGATGGAGCACGGGAAGTACGACCCCTGCTTCGATAGTCTGGAATTTGTGCCGTAAGGAGTACCGACATGGAAAAACAGGGTGTTTTTTACGCCGTCAGCGTGGGCCCCGGCGACCCGGAGCTGCTGACCCGGCAGGCCTGCCGGGTGCTGGAGGCGTGTGATGTTATCGCGGCTCCCCGGATGAAGTCCGGGCGGATGCTGGCGCTGGACATCGCCGCCGGGGCGGTGGATATGCAGGGCAAGACCGTCTTGCCGCTGGACTTCACCATGGCGCGTGACGCGGCGGTACGGGAGGACAGCTACCGCACGGCGGCAGCCGCTATCGAGGCGGTGCTGTCGGCCGGGCAGGACGTGGCCATGGTGAATCTGGGCGACGTATCCGTGTACGCTACGGCGTACTATATTCTGGAGCGCATCCGCTCTGACGGGTTTGAAGCGGTGATGTGTCCCGGCGTTACCAGCTTCTGCGCCGTGGCGGCGCGGCTGGGGCGCAGCCTCACCCGCATGGAGGAGCCCCTCCACATCCTGCCCGGCAGCGCCGATCTGGACAGTGCGCTGGCGCTGCCGGGGACGAAGGTCATCATGAAATCCGGCAAGGCCATCCACGAGACGGCGGCGGCGCTGGAGCGCCGCGGTATGGCGGCAAACGCCGGGATGGTGGCGGACTGCGGGCTGGAGACAGAGCAGGTCTACACCGACCTGCGGCAGCTGCCGGAGGAGGTCAGCTATTTTGCCACCATCGTGGCAGATTGAGAGGGCGCTATGGAGCAAAAAGTCCCCCGGCTGGTACTGGCCGGTACCAACAGCGGCTGCGGCAAGACCACCGTCACCTGCGCCGTTTTGCAGGCGCTGGTGCTGCGGGGTCTGCGGGTAGGCGCGGCGAAATGCGGCCCGGATTACATCGACCCCATGTTCCACAGCCGGGTCATCGGCGCGAAAAGCTCTAACCTCGACCCGTTCTTTTTTGACCGCGACACCATGCGCTACCTGCTGGCGCACAACAATCAGGATTGTGATATTGCGGTGATCGAGGGCGTCATGGGCTATTATGACGGTCTGGGGCTCACCTCCACCCGCGCCAGCACCTACGAGGCGGCGCGGGAATCCGAAAGCCCCGTGGTGCTGGTGGTCAACGCCCGGGGCGCGGCGCTGTCGGTTCTGGCAGCGGCGGAGGGCTTTCTCCGCTTCGCGCCGGACAGCGGCATCCGGGGCGTCATCCTCAACGGGTGCAGCGCCATGAGCTACGGCCCGCTGGCGCGGGAGCTGGAAAACCGTCTGGGCGTCCGCGCCTGCGGCTACCTGCCCCGTCTGCCGGAGTGCGCGCTGGAGAGCCGCCATTTGGGGCTCGTCACGGCGGACGAGGTAGCCGACCTGCAGGAGAAGCTGCGCAAGCTGGCGGCCGAGGCGGAAAAAACGCTGGACATAGCCGCCCTGCTGAAAATCGCGGCTGCCGCGCCGCCCCTTCGCTTTACGCCGCCGGTGCTGCCGGAGGCGGGCGCGCCGGTGCGTATCGGCGTGGCCCGTGACCGGGCGTTCTGCTTTTACTACGAGGACAGTCTCGACCTGCTACGGCAGCTGGGCGCGGAGCTGATACCCTTCAGCCCACTGGCGGACGAACGGCTTCCCGACGGCGTACAGGGTCTGTATTTGGGCGGCGGTTATCCGGAGCTGTACGCGGCGCAGTTGGAGGAAAACCATGCCCTGCGCAGGCAAATTTGGGAGGCCGTACACGCGGGAATGCCCTGTATCGCCGAGTGCGGCGGCTTTATGTACCTTACAGAGTCCATCGCGGGCCACGCCATGGTAGGCGCGCTGCCCGGGGACTGCTTTGACACAGGTAAGCTGACCAGATTCGGCTACATTACCGCCACGGCGCAGGAGGACAGCCTCCTGTGCCGCGCCGGGGAGCAGGTACCCATGCATGAATTTCACCACTGGGACACTCCCCAGCCCGGCGGCGCTTTTCTGGCGGAAAAGCCCTCCGGCAAGCAGTGGCGCTGTGCGTATGCCACGGACACGCTGTACGCGGGTTTCCCCCACTTCCATTTTTACGCCAAGCCCGTCATGGCACAGCGCTTTTTGGCGGCTTGCAGAAAGGAGACGCTATGATGGAACAGATGAAGCCTATGGATATCGAGAAGCGCAGCTTTGCCATCATCACCGAGCTGCTGGGCGGCCGGCGGCTGGACCCGGAAAACGAGCTGGTCATCAAGCGGGTCATCCACACCACGGCGGATTTTGACTATGTGGACAATCTGGCCTTTTCCGACCACGCGGTGGAAAAGGGCATCGCCGCCCTGCGGGCGGGCTGTGACATCGTGACGGATACGCAGATGGCCAAGGCCGGCATCAACAAGACCATCCTCGCCTCGCTGGGCGGGGAGGTACACTGCTTCATGTCAGACGCGGACGTGGCGGCGGAGGCCAAGGAGCGGGGCGTGACCCGCGCCTTCGTATCCATGGAGCGGGCGGCGGCACTGGAAAAGCCCTGTATCTTCGCCATCGGCAACGCCCCCACGGCGCTTTTCTCCTTAGAGGCGCTGATGGAGGCCGGCAAGCTCCATCCCGCCCTCATCATCGGCGTGCCGGTGGGCTTTGTGAACGTGGTGGAGAGCAAGGAACGCATCATCGAGGCCGCAGCCGCGCCCTACATCGTGGCCCGGGGCCGGAAGGGCGGCAGCAATGTGGCGGCGGCTATCTGCAATGCCATGCTCTACCAGATCAGGCGGTAACCATGAAGGAATTTGTGATGCGGGACGGGAAAAAGCTCCGTCTGGGCTACACCACCGGCTCCTGCGCCGCGGCGGCCGCCAAGGCCGCCGCGTGGATGCTGCTGAGTGGCAGCAGGAAGGAGACCATCCGTCTGCTGACGCCCAAGGGCATGGAGCTGACGCTGGCGGTGGAGGACATCCACCGTTCCCCGGACTGTGTGCGCTGCGCCATCCGGAAGGACAGCGGCGACGACCCGGATATCACCCGTGACACCCTCGTTTACGCCGAGGTGCGAAAAACAGAGGACGCGGGCATTGTCATCGACGGCGGACAGGGTGTGGGCCGTGTGACCATGCCGGGGCTTGACCAGCCGGTGGGAGCAGCGGCCATCAACTCCGTGCCCCGCCGGATGATCCGGGAAAATGTGGAGGAGGTCTGCGGTCTGCTGGGCTACACCGGCGGTCTGCGGGTGGTGATCTCCGTCCCGGAGGGGGAGGCGCTGGCGAAAAAGACCTTCAACCCCCGGCTGGGCATCGAGGGCGGCATCTCTATCTTAGGCACCACGGGGATCGTAGAGCCTATGAGCGAGCAGGCGCTGGTGGACACCATCCACGTGGAGCTGCGGCAGCGGCGGGAGGGCGGCGCGGACTATGTGCTGCTGGCCCCCGGCAACTACGGCGCGGACTATATCAAGGATGCCATGGGCATCGACCCCGCCACGGCGGTGATGACCTCCAACTTCATCGGCGACGCGCTGGAGATGTGCCGGGAGCTGGCCTTCCGAGGGGTGCTGCTCATCGGGCACATCGGCAAGCTGGTGAAGCTGGCAGGCGGTATGTGGAACACCCACTCCCGCTACGGCGACTGCCGCACGGACATCCTGACGGCCTGTGCCGCCGCAGAGGGTCTGGGCGCGGCGGCAGCGGAGGAGCTGCTCTGCTGCGCCACTTGTGACGATGCCCTGCGGATCTTGCAGGAGCAAGGGCTTTACGAGGCGGTGCTGTACCGTCTGGCGGGGCGCATCGACGCGATGCTGCCCTATAAATGCGGCGATATGGAGGCAGGCGCTATCCTGTTCTCCAAGGAATACGGCTATCTTTGTGAGACAAAGGACGCAGCGGCACTGCTGCGCCGGATAAAGGAGGACTGACAATGGTACATTTTGTGGGAGCGGGCAGCGGCGCTGCCGACCTTATTACCGTCCGGGGCGCCAAGCTGCTGGGTGAGGCCGACGTGGTGATCTACGCAGGGTCTTTGGTGAATCCGGCGGTGCTGGGCTATACCAAGCCCGGCTGCGAGATCCACGACAGCGCCAAGCTGACCCTTGAGGAGGTCATCGCCCTCATCGAAAAGGCGGAGGCCGCCGGCAAGACCACCGTGCGCCTGCACACAGGGGATTCCAGCATCTACGGCGCGGTGCGGGAGCAGTTCGACGAGCTGGAAAAACGCGGTATCGCCTACGATGTCTGTCCCGGCGTCAGCGCCTTCTGCGGCGCGGCGGCCGCCCTGCGGGCGGAGTACACCCTGCCCGATGTGAGCCAAACCGTTATCATCACCCGCGCCCCCGGCCGCACGCCGGTACCGGAGCGGGAGTCCATCCGCTCTCTGGCGGCCCATCAGGCCACCATGGTGCTGTTTCTCAGCACCTCGCTGACGGAGCATTTGCAAGCCGAGCTGCTGGCAGGTGGCTATGCCGCCGAGACGCCGGTAGCAGCGGTGTATAAGGCCACGTGGCCGGAGGAGAAGATCTTCCGCTGCACCGTGGGCACGCTCCACGAAACGGTGACGGGCAACGGCCTGACCAAGACCTCGCTGATCGTGGTGGGCAACTGTCTGGGTGACACCTATCTCCGCTCCCTGCTGTACCACCCCGATTTTACAACGGAGTTCCGCAAGGGGGCGCAATGAGAGCCGCCCTGTTTGCCTTCAGCCGGGGCGGCTGCGCCACGGCGCGGCGTGTGATGGCAGCGCTCCCGGAGGCAGCGTTCGTGTGCTACACCATGGAGCGGTTTCAGGAACCGGAGTTCCTGCCGCTGGACAAGGCGGTATACGGCGCGTGCTTTTCCGCCATGGACGCATTGATCTTCGTGGGGGCCTGCGGCATCGCCGTGCGGGAGATCGCCCCCTACATACAGAGCAAAAAGACCGATCCGGCGGTGCTGTGCATCGACGAGGCGGGGCAGTTTGTGATCCCCCTGCTCTCCGGCCACATCGGCGGTGCCAACGCGCTGGCGGCGGCGCTGGCGGAGAAGCTGGGCGCCACGGCGGTGGTCACCACCGCCACCGACGTCCGGGGGAAATTCGCCGTGGACGCATGGGCTGCCCGGCATGGCTGCGCCATCTCCGGCATGGAGCTTGCCAAGGCGGTGTCGGCGGCGATACTGGAGGGGGATATCCCCCTTTGCAGCCAGTTTCCCCTGCCCTCCCCCCTGCCGGAGGGTACGTTTGCCGGTGAGACCGGCCCGCTGGGTATTTTCATCGGCTGGCGCACGAAATCGCCCTTTGCCCGCACCCTGCGGCTCATCCCACGGGTACTGCGGGTAGGCGTAGGCTGCCGCCGGGGCACCGCCGCCGAAACGGTGGAAAACGCGGTGCGGGCGGTGTTTGCAGAAAATGGTCTGGACACGGCAGCCATTCGCGGCGTCTACACTATCGATCTGAAGCAGGACGAGGCGGGTCTGCTGGCCGCCTGCGAGAAAAACAACTGGCCGGTGCATTTTTACACGGCGCAGCAGCTGCGGGACGTGGCCGGTGACTTCACCCCCTCCGACTTTGTCCGCTCTGTCACCGGCGTGGACAACGTCTGCGAGCGGGCGGCGCTGCTGGACGCCGAAAAGCTGATCGTACAAAAAACAGCGCGGGACGGTGTGACCGTCGCCGTTGCGGCGGAGCATTGGGAGGTGCGCTTTGGGTAAGGTAATTGTAGTAGGTATCGGGCCGGGCAGCTATGAGGATATGACCATTCGGGCGGATACCGCCCTGCGGGCGTGTGACGCCATCGTAGGCTACCCGGTGTATGTGGATCTGGTGCGGGATCGCTACCCCGGCAAGGAACTTCACTCCACTCCCATGACACGGGAGGCCGAGCGCTGCCAGCTGGCGCTGGAGCTGGCGCGCAGCGGCAAGACCGCCGCCATGGTCTGCTCCGGCGACAGCGGCATCTACGGCATGGCCGCGCTGGTCTACGAGCTGCGGGGCGAGTCGCAGGAGCCTGAGATCCAGGTGGTGCCGGGACTGACGGCGGCGTGCAGCGGCGGGGCAGTGCTGGGTGCGCCGCTGACCCATGATTTCGCGGTCATCAGCCTCAGCGACCGTCTGACACCGTGGGAGACCATCGAAAAGCGCTTGGACTGCGCGGCGGCGGCGGATCTGACCATCGCCCTGTATAACCCGGCCAGCCACGGCAGACCCGACCACCTGAAGCGGGCCTGCGATATCCTGCTGCGCCGTCTGCCGGGAGAGCGGCTGTGCGGCATCGTGCGCAATATTGGCCGTGAGGGGCAGAGCAGCCGCATCCTGACGCTGGCAGAGCTGCGGGAGGCGGAGGTGGATATGTTCTGCACCGTGCTGATCGGCAGCGCCGCCGTCAAAACGGTGGCCGGTCAACTGGTCACACCCAGAGGATACCGCAATGTGTAATATCTGCGTGTTTGCCGGCACCACGGAGGGCCGGGAGCTGGTGGAATTCCTGGCCGGACAGCCGGTGCAGGCTACGGTATGCGTGGCCACGGAGTACGGTGAAACTCTGCTGCCGGAGGCGGAAAACATTACGGTTCTGGCGGGACGTATCCCGGTAGAGGACATCATCCGGATGCTGCAAGAGACCCGGTTCGATCTGGTGATCGATGCCACCCACCCCTACGCCACCTCCATTACCGAGAGCATCTGTACGGCCTGCCGGGAGACGAAGACTGAATATCTGCGCCTGCTGCGGCAATCCTCCGAACAGACGGAGGATGTGGTCTGCGTGGAGAATGCGGCGGCGGCCGCCGCATTTCTGGAGAGTACGCGGGGCAATATCCTGCTGACCACCGGCAGTAAGGAACTGGCGGCGTATAGCGGCATCCCCGATTTTACCCAGCGGGTATACGCCCGGGTGCTGCCCATGGATGCCTCGCTGGAGGCCTGCCGCGCAGCGGGGCTGAAGGCCTCCCATATCATCGCCATGCAGGGGCCTTTCTCCGAGGAGATGGATCTGGCGACGCTGCGGTTTGCCGACGCCGCGTGGATGGTGACAAAGGACGGCGGCGAGGCCGGCGGCTTTCCCGCCAAGGTGTCCGCCGCCCGGAAGGCGGGCGCGGGGCTGGTGGTCATCGGCCGCCCGCCCCAGCGGGAGGGTCTGCCCTTTGCGGCGGTGCTGGACGTGCTGTGTGAGCGGTTCGGCTGCACCGTCCGGCCGCAGGTGCGGATCGTGGGCATCGGCCCCGGCAGCCGGGAGGCTATGACCCACGAGGTCAGCGAGGCCATTGAGGCGGCGGACTGTCTCATCGGCGCAAAACGGATGCTGGAGGCTGTGGCGCGGCCGGGACAGCACACCTGCGACGCCATTGCGCCGCAGGATATTGCGGACTTTATCCGCACCCACTGGGAGTACCGCCGCTTTGCGGTGGTCATGTCCGGCGATACCGGCTTCTTCAGCGGCACGAAAAAGCTGCTGCCCCTGCTGGAGGGCTGCGACACGGCGGTGCTGCCGGGTTTGAGCTCGCTGTCCTATCTGTGCGCCCGGCTCCGAACCTCCTATGAGGATGTCCGGGTGGTGAGTCTCCACGGGCGGCAGCACAACATTCTGCCGGAGGTGCGGGCAACCAGCCGCCTCTTTGCGCTGGTAGGCGGCGAGCGCGGCATCAACGACCTGTGCCGTACGCTGACAGAGGGTGATCTGGGCCACGTCTCTGTGTATGTGGGCCAGCGGCTGGGCTACCCGGATGAGCGCCTCGTGCGCGGCACGGCGGCGGAGCTGACGGATGGTGTCTATGTCCCTCTGAGCGTGGCGCTTATCGAAAACCCCCATCCCGACGCGGTGGTCACACCGGGTCTGCCGGATGACGCCTTTCTCCGCAGTGCGGAGGGAATGCCCGTGGTTCCCATGACCAAAAGTGAGGTGCGGGCGGTGTGCCTTTCCAAGCTGCGGCTGACGGAGCGGAGCGTCTGCTGGGACATCGGCGCCGGTACCGGCTCAGTGTCGGTGGAAATGGCCTTACAGGCAAAGCAAGGGCTTGTCTGCGCCGTAGAGCGGCGAGAGGATGCCGCAGCGCTGCTGGGGCAAAACCGTAATCGGTTTGCATTGGAAAACTTACAGGTGGTCTGCGGCAGCGCGCCGGAGGCCTGTACCGATCTGCCCGTGCCTACCCACGCCTTTATCGGCGGCAGCGCCGGCAATATGCGGGAGATCCTCTCGCTGCTGCTGGCAAGAAACCCCCGTGTCCGCATCGTGGCCACGGCGGTCTCGCTGGAATCCATCGCCGAGCTGACGGACTGTCTGACGGTGTTCCCCTTTGCGGAGACGGAGGTGGTATCCCTGCAGGCGGCGCGGGACAGAAGGGCCGGAGGCTATCACCTGATGAGCGGGCAGAACCCCATTTATATTTTTACGATGCAGGGCGGAGGGGAACAGACATGATGTGGTCGCTGGCGGCACTGGTCATCGGCTTTGGCATAGACCTTCTGGTGGGCGACCCTCACGGCTTCCCCCACCCGGTAGTGCTGATCGGAAAATGTATCAGTGTGTTGGAGCGGGGGCTGCGGCGCATCTGCCCCAAAACGCCCGCCGGCGAGCGGGCGGCGGGCGCCATCCTGTGGGGCGCGGTGGTCATCGTGTCCACCGCCGTCCCGGCGGGGCTGCTGCGGCTGTGCGGGCTGGTCAGCCCGTGGCTGCGTCTGGCGCTGGAGAGCGTGATGTGCTGGCAGATCCTGGCGGTCAAGTCCCTGCGGGACGAGACCATGAAGGTCTATGACGCGCTGGAGAGCGGCGATCTGGCGGCCTCCCGCCGCGCCGTCTCCATGATCGTGGGGCGGGACACCGACCGGCTGGACGATGCCGCCGTGACCCGCGCCGCCGTGGAGACGGTGGCGGAGAACACCTCCGACGGCGTGGTGGCGCCGCTGCTGTTTCTGGCCATCGGCGGCGCGCCGCTGGGCTTTTTCTACAAGGCGGTGAACACCATGGACTCCATGCTGGGGTATGTGGAGCCGCCCTATAAGAACATCGGTCTGGTGCCCGCCAAGGCCGACGACGTGGTGAATTACATCCCAGCGCGGCTGTCGGCGCTTCTGATGCTGGCGGCTGGCGGCCTGATGGGGCTGGATACGGCGGCAGGCTGGCGGATCTTCCGCCGTGACCGCCGAAAGCACGCCAGCCCCAACTCAGCGCAGACGGAATCTGTCTGCGCGGGACTGCTGGGCGTGCGTCTGGCAGGGGATGCGTGGTACCACGGCGTGCTGCACAAGAAGGAGTATATCGGCGACGCATCGCGGGAGATCACCCACGAGGACATCCCCCGCGTGTGCCGCCTGATGACGGTCACAGCGCTTCTCACCCTGCTTTTGAGCTGCGGGGTCAAGCTGCCCTTTGCGCTGTAAAGGAGACGTAGATGCTGTATCAAACGGAAAACCAACACGGCGGCGACGTGTACGGCGGCAGTATCACTCTGGATTTTTCCGCCAACACCAACCCGCTGGGTACGCCCCCCGGCGTTTTGGAGGCGGTACGCCGCGGGCTGCCCCAGCTGCACCGCTACCCCGACCCCTACTGCCGCCAGCTGGTGCAGGCCATCGCGGCCCACGAGCAGGTGCCGGCATCGTATGTCCTCTGCGGGAACGGCGCGGCGGACCTGATCTACGCATACTGCGCCGCCCTGCGGCCTCGGACGGCGGCGGAACCGGCCCCCACCTTCGCTGAGTACGGGCTGGGGCTGGCGCAGGTGGGCTGCCGCGCAGCGCCGTATTTCCTGCATCAGGCGGAGAACTTCGATGTGGACGAGGGCTTCCTTCCCTTCTTGGAGGAGAAAAAGCCGGAGGTGGTATTCCTCTGCACCCCCAACAACCCCACCGGACGGCTGCTGCCGCTGCCGCTGCTGGAGCAGATCCTGCAGGGCTGTGCGGCGTGGGGTGCGCGGGTGTTTCTGGATGAGTGCTTCCTCGATCTTACGGAGGACGGTGTCAGCGCCAAATCCCTTCTGGCGGCGCACCCGGAGCTGCTGATCCTGAAGGCCTTTACCAAGAGCTACGGCATGGCGGGCATCCGGCTGGGGTACTGCCTGTGCGCCGACAGCGCGCTGCTGCGCCGCATGGCAAGCGCATCCCAGCCGTGGAACGTATCCTCGCTGGCGCAGAGCGCCGGTGTGGCGGCGCTGGCGGAGCAGGATTTCCTGCAAAGAACACGATCCCTCGTCCATACGGAGCGGCGCTGGCTCACGGATAACCTGACGGCGCTGGGCTTCTGGGTATGCCCGTCCCAAGCCAACTTCCTGCTGTTCCACGGGCCGTTGGGCTTGCGGGGGGGCCTGCTGCGGCAGGGCATCGCCATCCGGGGCTGTGGGAATTACAGCGGGCTGGACGACGGGTGGTATCGCATCGCCGTGCGGCCTCATGAGGAGAACGAAGCGTTGATAACGGCCATCCGGCAATTCTGTGAGGAGAAATCGCTATGGCAATGAATATTATGATACAGGGAACCATGTCCAACGCCGGAAAGAGCCTGCTGGCGGCGGGACTCTGCCGCGTTTTGAAGCAGGACGGCTACCGCGTGGCGCCGTTCAAGAGCCAGAATATGGCGCTGAACTCCTTCATCACCAAAAACGGCGGCGAGATGGGCCGGGCGCAGGTGGTGCAGGCAGAGGCCGCCGGGATCGAGCCGGACACCCGCATGAACCCCATCCTGCTCAAGCCCACCACCGACGTGGGCAGTCAGGTCATCGTAAACGGGCAGGTGCGGGGCAATATGCAGGCCATGGAGTATTTCCGCCGCAAGCGGGACTACATCCCTGCCGTGCTGGAGGCCTACAACAGTCTGGCGGCAGATTACGACGTGATCGTCATCGAGGGGGCGGGCAGCCCCGCGGAAATCAATCTCAAGCAGGATGACATCGTGAACATGGGACTTGCCAAGCTGGTGGACGCGCCGGTGCTGCTGGTGGGCGACATCGACCGGGGCGGCGTATTCGCCCAGCTCTACGGCACGGTGGCGCTGCTGGAGGAGGACGAGCGCCGCCGCATCAAGGGCGTAGTGGTCAACAAATTCCGGGGCGACCGGGCCATTTTGGAGCCGGGACTGAAGACGCTGGAGCAACTGTGCGGCATCCCGGTGGCGGGGGTCATCCCCTACGCCCATATAGACATCGACGATGAAGATAGCCTGACCGAGCGGTTTGACCGCTCCAAAGAGCGAAAACTCTTGGATATCGCGGTAATCCGTGTGCCGCGCATCTCCAATTTCACGGATTTCAGCCCCTTCGAACATTACGAAAACGTGTCGCTGCGCTATGTGGATCAGGTGAGCGACCTGCACCAGCCGGATATGATCCTGCTGCCGGGTACCAAGAGCACTATCGCCGATCTGCGGTGGCTGCGGCAGTCCGGTCTGGAGGCGGCCATTTTGAAGGCGGTTGACGCCGGCACGCTGGTTTTCGGCATCTGCGGCGGCTATCAGATGCTGGGGCGCACCGTGTCCGACCCGGAGCAGGTGGAGGCCGCCGGGGTCACGGAGATCAGCGGCATGGGGCTGCTGAACATGGACACCGAATTCCGCGGCGAGAAGGTACAGACCCAGACGCAGGGCGTCTTTCACGGTGTGGAGGGACTGCTCTCCGCCCTGAACGGCCTGGCCTACGAGGGGTATGAGATCCACATGGGACGCAGCCGGCAGCAGATGCCTGCCCTCAGCGGCGGCGGAAACGTGTACGGCAGCTACGTCCACGGTATCTTTGACGCGCCGGGCATCACGGATACGATCCTGAAAGCACTGTGCGCTAGAAAGGGCGTTTCTTTTGACGCGCTGGCAACCTTTGACGCCTGCGGCTACAAGGAACGGCAGTACGACCTGCTGGCGGACGTGGTACGCGGCGGACTGGATATGTCCTTTGTCTACCGGGTGCTGCGCCGGGAAGTATAACGAAACAAGTTTCAATGGAAAAAGGGGGAGAGACTTGAGCAGGATATTATGCGTGATTGACGGCATAACGGATTCCCACTTTCAGGTGGAGCGATATGGCCATCTGGCGTCCATGGGTTCGATGCGGTATGTGGATACCTGCGGCGGCTTCCCGCCGGAAACACTGCACTGCGTACTGCGCCATGCCTTTGAAAGACTGCTGACGAAAGAACGATGTATGCTTCTGTGGGGGCAGTCTGTTCCGGTAGCACTGCCGCCATTTCCCCAGAAGAGCGCCGTGATCTGCGGCAAGGAGTTGGTAAAGGGGATTGCCCGGCTGCTGCACATGGAGCTTTTCCCGGTAAAGGGGGCTACTGGCGATGTGGATACGGATTTGGACGCCAAGACAGAGGCAGCCCTGCGAGCGGCGGAACGCTGCCCCTTTGTGCTGCTGCATATCAACGGGGCGGATGAAGCGGCCCATCGCCACGATTCGGCGGAAAAGGAGACTTTCCTGCGCCAGGTCGATGATAGGGTGCTCTCCCGGCTGTTGGCGTCTGAGCATGAGATTATGGTGGCTTCCGACCACGGAGCTGATCCAGAAAGCGGAGCCCACTGGGCGGCCCACAGCCTTTTTTTACCAGCCGTTAAATGGTAATAGTCAACATATGAAGACTGCATAACGGCGGCAAGGCTTAAAATCAAAACCTCAGGCTTATCCGTAATCTCATTAAGATAAGCAAAAACACTTGACAATTTGAAAAAAATCGGAAGCTTCGCCTTGAGAGGAATTTCAAAGAGACCACGCCGATGAGAAACTACCTGAACACCCTGAAAAGAAAGCTTCTGGATACCATATCCGGAAAACAAGAAGCTGTATAGCGAATTGTATCCTGATGAAGCCAAGCAGATGGAAGGATACACCGAAAACATTGGAGCCCTTCTAAAGCGGGAACTCAGAATAGACAGTATAACAACCATTGATAGAAACACTGAAAATGCGAGAAACTACAACATTGAAGCAGTGGGTATGACTGACTACATCGAAAACAAATGTGGTTGGCGTCGCAACGTGATATATTATGACGCAGAAATTATCAACCAAATCAATATCCTGAGGAAAGGATATTAAGGGATTGAAGGTTCTTCCTTGATATGAATGGGTACACCATAAAAGCATCCGCAGCTTTTTGGTAAGGATGAGGTCGACTGCCCACCGCATTTCCTAAGCTAAAGGCACAGGTACATTCCGCGCGGCCACAAAATTTAGCCTTATTTTTAGCCTTATAACTTCAAAATCCAATGATACAGTCCGGCAGCATTTGACAACATGATTTCCGGCAAAACTTGTATTTCCAGCACTTCACGCCATCAGTCACCACGACGCAAAATTGCCCTGCGGCGATTCAAATCCGGGTGTCACCTCCAGACAAAAACCTCGTAACCATGCCGGTTACGAGGTTTTTCTTTGGCATCTTCAGGTGTGGAAATAACCCCCCTGGTTCTACCGGGGGAAGAAAAATAGCTCGAGCATGAGTAAAACCTCCTATTGCGGTATACTGGTAAAGGTTTGGCGACCGCGTTACCAGAGCAATAGGAGGTTTTATGCAGATAAAGAAAGACGAAAGAAACGAGATAAAAAGCACATCACATTTAAGATACCGTTCTGCTTTCCAAATTTATGGTTGTATTTTGAGAGACCGCGTGGTACGCTTAAGTTGGCCCGTGGGAAGCATACTGACAAGCAACAAAAAGCAAAGGAGAAACAGACCATGCAGAAACGTTCCCTGAAAAATCTTGTTCTTTCCGCCTTGTTTTTGGCGATCGGCTTTGTGCTGCCCTTCTTCACCGGGCAGATCCCCGCTGTCGGCAAGATGCTGCTGCCCATGCACATTCCCGTACTGCTGTGCGGCCTGATCTGCGGCTGGCAGTGGGGCTTGGGCGTAGGATTCATCCTGCCCCTGCTGCGCTCCCTGCTGTTCATTATGCCCGCCATGTACCCCACCGCTGTGGCCATGGCCTTTGAGATGGCCGCCTACGGCGCTGTCGTTGGATTTCTGTATACCCGCAGCAAGTGGCAGTGCGTCAAGGCCCTTTACAAGTGTCTTATCCCCGCCATGCTGGCCGGTCGCCTTGTATGGGGAGTCGTCATGTTCCTGATGATGGGTCTGGGCGGCGGCGCCTTCACCTTTGAGGCGTTCCTGGCCGGCGCTGTCCTGAATGCCGTGCCCGGCATCGTGCTGCAGTTGGTGTTGATTCCCGCCGTGATGGTGCTGCTGGATCGTACAAAGCTGGTTTGTTTCGTGCACCCTGACCCCTCCCCCGAGTTGGTATGAGCCGCGTTGACTACCTCCGTTTGGTGCTGGCCATCCGGCGGCAGCTCCTGCGCCGGGATCGGGTGATCGTGGCCATTGATGGCCGGTGCGGCTCCGGCAAGACCACGCTGGCCGCAAAGCTGCAAAAGCAGCTGCATTGCAGCGTGTTCCACATGGATGATTTTTTTCTCCGTCCCGAGCAGCGGACAGAGGAACGGTTCGCCGCCCCCGGCGAGAATGTGGACCACGAGCGGTTTTTAGAGGAGGTCTTACTCCCGCTCCGGAGCGCGCAGGCTGTCACCTTTCGGCCGTTTTCGTGTGCGCGGCAGCAGTTGGGCGAGCCGGTAACGACAGAGCCCAGCTGCTTGACCATCGTGGAGGGCGCTTATGCCTGTCACCCCGACCTGTGGGCATATTACGACCTGCGGGTGTTCCTGACCGTCGATCCGGAAACGCAGATGTCCCGCATTGAAGCACGCAGCGGTCCGGAAAAGGCACAGCAATTCCGTGATCGCTGGATTCCCTTTGAGGAAAAGTACTTCAAAGCCTTTGATGTGCAGGCGCGCTGCGATATGTGCTTCAGCGGATAATTCTTAGAGCCTGACCGTACGGTCAGGCTCTCTTTGTATTTTAGATGTCAGGAGATGCCGGCACAGCCCTTACTCCTCGGTCACATACCCGTTATTCCCAAGAATGTAATTCGCATCATATCACCGCAGCCGCCCTGCCAGCCGTCCGGAGGCCCAGGCCCACTGCAGGTTGAACCCGCCGCAGTCGCCGTCCACGTCCAGCAGCTCGCCGCAGGCATACAGGCCGGAGACAAGGCGGCTTTTCATCGTCTCCGGGTCGAACTCGTCGGTACACAGACCGCCGGCCGTCACCTGGGCCTGGTCAAAGCCGCACACCCCCGTCACCGGCAGGGCAAAGCCCTTGCAGGCCCGTGCCAGCGCGGCCAGCTCATCCTCTGTATAGCCGCCGCAGGTCTCCCTGCGTGTCACGGCCGCGTACTTGACGGTCATCTGCCCCAGCCGGTTGTGGAGCGCGCCCACGAACACCTGCTCACCCGGCAGCGCCGAGCTGTTTTCACGACGTGCCCGCAGCCACGCCAGCACCTCTGTCTCCGTCCGCTCCGGCCACAGGTCCAACGCCAGGGTCAGGCCCTCGCCGCCGCAGGATGCCGCCCGGGACAGGTCGAACACTGCCGGGCCGCTGACACCGTATTCGGTGAACAGCAGCTCCCCTTTACGGGCGGCCAGTACCGTCTCTCCCCGTCGCAGCGTCAGCAGCGCCTCCGCCTTTACGCCCTTCAGTGCCCGGGGATAGGCCGGGTCTGTTTTGATCTGCACCAGCGCCGGGTACAGCGCCGTGCGGTGGTGGCCCAGCGCCTTGGCCAGCCGGTAGCCGTCCGTCACGCCGCCCACCTTGCTGCCCGCCGCGCCGCCGCAGGCCAGCACTAAGCGGGAGGACTGCACCGCTGCGCCGCTCTCCAGCGCACAGGTGAACACGCCGTTTTTGTGCTTCACCGCCGACACCGGGTCGCCGGTCAGCAGCGTCAGGCTCTCGTACCGGGCCAGGGCCGCCCGCAGCACATCCAACACGGAGTTGGCGGTGTTGGTACGGGGGTATACCCGCCCGTCCGACTCCGTCACCGTCTCCAGTCCCATGGCCGCGAACCACGCCAGCGTCTCCGCCGCCGGATATTGCTCCAGCGCGTACCGGCAGAATTCCGGCCGCTCGCCATGGTAATGGTCAGGTCCTGCGTGTTCATTTGTCAGGTTGCACCGGCCGTTGCCGGTGGCCAGCAGCTTGCGGCCCACCCGGCTCTGCCGCTCCAGCAGGAGGACGCTGCGGCCGTTTTCCGCGGCGGTCAGCGCGGCCATCATGCCGCTGGCGCCACCGCCGATGATGATCACATCCGTCATTTCGCGCCCTCCAGCTTCCGGCGGGTCAGATAGCCCTCCAGCATCAGGGCCGCCGCCACCGCGTCCACGGTCTTTTTCCGCTTTTTGGCGTTCTGGCCGTTCTGGAACAGGATGTTATGGGCGTCGATGGTGGTCCGCCGCTCGTCCCACAGGATGACCTCCAGCCCCGTCTCCTGCCGCAGAAGTGCCCCGAAGGCGGCGCACTTCTCCGCCCGCGGCCCTTCCGTGCCGTCCATGTTCCGGGGATAGCCCAGCACCAGCAGCTTCACGCCATGCTCAGCGATGATGCGGCAGATGGCCGCCAGCACCTCCTCCTGCTTCCGGCTGTGGACGACCTCCGAGTGGCCCGCCAGCGTCTCCGTATAGTCTGAAATGGCGATGCCGGTATGAGCGTCGCCGTAATCGATGGCCATGATCTTCATGAAAATACACCTGCGCTTTCCGTTTCGTGGCTCTATCATACACAAAAAGAGGCGCACACGCAACCGAAACCGGGCAAAAATCCCGCAAACTCCCGATTTTTTCCGAAAAAGCCGTTGACTGCTCCCCCAAACCGTGCTATACTGGGCATTACCTGTGAGTGGGTGTTTTCTTTTTGCGCGCTTTTTCGCTTCGAGGGCGCAGAGAGGCAGCCACCCGGCAGGGAGGCAAAAAGGCGTTCCGGGGCACGGAGGCCTAATCTAATAAGGAGGTGCCGTTAATGCGCGTGAAGATCACTTTGAGATGCAACGAGTGCAAGCAGAGAAACTACAACACGATGAAGAACAAGAAGAATACCCCTGACAAACTTGAGCTGAACAAGTATTGCCCCTTCTGCAGAAAGCACACCGTCCACACCGAGACGAAATAATCGGAAGGAGAATTTGTGATGGCTGAAGAAAAGAAGGTCGCCAAGGACCGCGGCAAGTGGTTCCGCGAAATGAGAAGCGAGCTGAAGAAGGTCGTTTGGCCCGACGGCAAAACTACCGCCAAGAACACCGGCACGGTCCTGCTGTGCTCCCTGATCGTGGGCGCTGCCATCTGGATCTTTGACGCGGTGGCCGTTCTGGCGGTGAACACGCTCATCGGCCTGTTCGCCTGAGGAAACAGGAGATGGCTGAGAACGCAAAGTGGTATGTGGCACATACCTATTCCGGCTATGAAAACGCGGTAAAGGCCGCCATTGAAAAGTCCGTGGTGAATTGCGGCATGGAGGACATGGTCCTCAAGACCGAGATCCCCCTGGAGACCGTCACCGAGGTGACGGAGACCGGGGTGATGAAGGAAGTGCAGCGGAAGATCTTCCCCGGCTACGTCCTCATCAAAATGGTCATGACCGATGACACCTGGCATCTGATCCGCAATATCCGCGGCGTCACCGGCTTCGTGGGCGAGGCCAACAAGGCCATCCCCCTGACGGAGGAGGAAGTGGCAGCCCTGGGTATGGAAAAGCGCGAGATCGTGGTGCTGTACCATGTGGGCGACACCGTCCGCATCACCGAAGGCCCGCTGGCCAGCTTCACCGGCATGGTGGAGGAGATCGAGCCGGAGAAGAACAGGGTGCGCGTGGTCGTGTCCATGTTCGGACGCGAGACCCCTGTGGATCTCGAGCTGGATCAGGTCGAGGTCAGCAATAGCTGAGCGCGGAGCGTCCGCGCGAAAGTCCGGTGCAGACGCACCGGCAAAGTGGGAGAGACGCAGCGCGTCTCGCCAAGAGCGGCAAGGTATCCCCGCCGCTACCACATTTTATTGAAGGAGGTGCCTACAAATGGCACAGAAAGTAGTTGGATACGTCAAACTGCAGATCCCCGCGGGCAAAGCAACCCCCGCTCCCCCCGTTGGCCCGGCCCTGGGCCAGCACGGCATTAATATCGCCGCTTTCACGAAGGAGTTCAACGAGCGCACCAAGAACGACATGGGTCTGATCATCCCCGTGGTCATCACCGTGTACGCTGACCGCTCCTTCAGCTTCATCACCAAGACCCCTCCCGCAGCTGTTCTGATCAAGAAGGAGTGCAACATTGAGTCCGGTTCCGGCGTTCCCAACAAGGAAAAGGTCGCTACCATCTCCAAGGCCTCCATCCAGAAGATCGCCGAGCTGAAGATGCGCGACCTGAACGCCGCTTCTCTCGAGGCTGCCATGAGCATGATCGCCGGTACGGCCCGTTCCATGGGCGTCGTGGTCGGCGAGTAAGGAGGGTGTAGAGATGTTTAGAGGTAAGAAATATCAAGAGAGCGCCAAGCAGATCGACAAGGCTATGCTGTATGACCCCAAGGAGGGTCTGGAGCTGATCTGCAAGACCGCTTCCGCCAAGTTCGACGAGACTGTCGAGCTCCACGTCAAGCTGGGTGTTGACTCCCGTCACGCTGACCAGCAGGTCCGCGGCGCCATCGTGCTGCCCAACGGCACCGGTAAGTCCGTCCGCGTCCTGGTGTTCGCCAAGGGCGACAAGGCCGAGGCTGCCAAGGCCGCCGGTGCTGACTACGTGGGCGAGATGGACCTGGTGGAGAAGATCCAGAAGGAGAACTGGTTCGACTTCGACGTGGTCGTGGCCACCCCCGACATGATGGGCGTTGTGGGCCGTCTCGGTAAGGTCCTGGGCCCCAAGGGTCTGATGCCCTCCCCCAAGTCCGGCACGGTCACTCCCGACGCCGCCAAGGCCGTGCAGGAGGCGAAGGCCGGTAAGGTCGAGTACCGTCTGGACAAGACCAACATCATCCACTGCCCCATCGGCAAGGTTTCCTTCGGTGCTGACAAGCTGTTTGAGAACTATTCCGCTCTCATCGGCGCCATCATCAAGGCCAAGCCCGCCGCTGCCAAGGGTCAGTATATCAAGTCCTGCGTGGCCGCTGCCACCATGGGCCCCGGCGTGAAGATGAACGCCAACAAGCAGCTGTAAAAAGCTGAAAACCGTTATCTTGGGCTTGACAAGCTGTGAGGCCTTGGATATAATATTGGTTGCGTTCCAAAGACAGCAGGTGGCGCGAGCCGTAAATCCTGCCGAGGATGGCACATCGTTATGATTGCTTTTCACCGTCCTCATGTCTTTCGGCATGGGGACGGTTTCCTTTTTGAACGCACCGACAATTCTAACGGAGGTGAAATCAAAGAATGCCCAACGCAAAGGTTCTGTCTGAAAAGCAGGCGATCGTGGCGGCGCTGACCGACAAGCTGCAGAACGCAGCCGCCGGCGTCATCGTTGATTACAAGGGCATCACCGTGGCAGAGGATACCGAGCTGCGCGCGGAGTGCCGTAAGAACAACATTGAGTACGCTGTCATCAAGAACACCCTGCTGCGTTTCGCTTTCAACAACTGCGGTCTGAACGAACTGGACGATCAGCTCAACGGCACGACTTCCCTGGCCATCTGCACTGATGATCCCGTCGCTCCTGCCCGTGTGATGGCGGACTACGCAAAGAAGCTGAAGGATAAGTTCGAGATCAAGGGCGGCTTCATGGACGGCAAGGTCGTTTCCATGGACACCGTTAATGCTCTGGCTTCCATCCCCGCGCTGCCCGTGCTGCAGGCACAGGTTCTGGGTACCATGCTGGCGCCCATTTCCGGCCTGGCTTGCGTGCTGAAGCAGATCGCCGAGAAGAACGGCGCTGCTGCCGAGTAATTCGGCCCACCCCTTCCCCCGCAGGCGGAAGGCCTGCGCAACATCAACTTAAATCTTACAAATAGGAGGCTATCACAATGTCTGAGAAGATTACTGCTATGATCGAAGAGATCAAGGGTTTGACCGTTCTGGAGCTGTCCGAGCTGGTGCACGCTCTGGAGGAGGAGTTCGGCGTTTCCGCCGCCGCCATGGCTGCTCCCGCTGCCGGCGCTGCTGCTCCCGCCGCTGAGGAGAAGACCGAGTTCGACGTGGTTCTGACCGGTTTCGATGCCGCTCAGAAGATCAAGGTCATCAAGGTCGTCCGCGAGATCTCCGGTCTGGGTCTGGCCGAGGCCAAGGCTGCCGTCGAGGGCGTGCCCCACACCCTGAAGGAAGCCCTGTCCAAGGACGATGCCGAGGCTATGAAGAAGCAGGTCGAAGAGGCCGGCGGCAAGGTCGAGCTGAAGTAAGTTTCTTACACAGTCAAAACGAGAGACGTTCATGCGTCTCTCGTTTTTTATTTCCATTCCCACCTATCGCCCCGCCGCATAGAATGAACTGCGGAGCTTCCGCGACTTTACAAGGGAGGTCATTCTATGGCAACTTTCACGAACCAGGCGCGGCTGACGTACACCGGCGGCAGCGCGGCTTCCAACATCACCGTAGGCGAGCTGGTGGAGGTGCTCACCGCCACCAAGACGGCGGTCGTCCCCAACTACGAGCGCGGCGGCACGGTGACGTATCTCATTACCCTTACCAACACCGGCACGACGGCTCTGACGAACCTGACCGTCACCGACGATTTAGGCGGCTACACCTTCGGCGCGAACACGGTGTATCCGCTGGCCTACACCGCCGGGTCAGTGCGCTATTATCAGAACGGTGCATTGCAGGCCGCGCCCGCCGTCACCGCCGGGCCGCCGCTGACCATCAGCGGCATCACCGTGCCGGCGGGCGGGAACGTGACGCTGGCCTATGAGGCCGCCGCCACCGAATTCGCGCCGCTGGCCGCGGAGAGCACCGTGGTGAACACCGCCACCGCCGCCGGTGCAGGGCTGGCCAATCCGGTGACGGCCACGGAGACGGTGTCTCCGCTGTCCGCTGCCCAGCTCGCCATCAACAAGGCGCTCTCTCCCACCACCGTGACGGAGAACGGGCAGCTCACGTACACCTTTACCGTGCAGAACAGCGGCAACACCGCGGCAGACGCGGCGACCAACGTGGTCATCACCGACACCTTTGACCCGCGGCTCAGCAATCTGACCGTGACGCTGAACGGCACGGCCCTCACCGCGCCCACCCAGTACACCTATGACGCCGCCACGGGTCTGTTCTCCACGGTGGCGGGCGTGGTCACCGTCCCGGCGGCCACCGTCACCCAGGATACCGCCACTGGCGCGTATTCCATCGTGCCCGGCACAGCCACCCTCACCGTCACCGGTACGGTGTAAGCTGCTATTATCCCGCGAAAAAAAGAGACGGCGTCCGCCGTCTCTTTTTTTCGCTTAGTCCAACGCGTCGTGGCTCTCGAACACGTCGCTGATCGTCCCGTAGGGGTCGGCAGGTCGGGCCGGTTCAGGCGCAGCGCCCTTGGCCATCTGCAGCTCCTGCCATTTCTCTCTGGTAATGAGCAGCTGCCGGGGCTTTGAGCCCTCGAACGGTCCGACATAGCCCCGCTCCTCCATCTGATCCACCAGCCGTGCCGCCCGGGAATACCCCAGCTTCAGCCGCCGCTGGAGCATGGACACAGATGCCTGGCCCGTCTCCAGTACCACCTCCACGGCGGCGGAGAGCAGCTCGTCCACCTCTTCGCCATCCTGCGCGCTGTCCGCCGGGGCACTCTTGCTCCCCTTGTCCGCCTTGGCATCCACAGCCTGCTGGATCTTCTCGATGACATCCTGGTCGTAGTGTGCCTCGCCGGCGGCGTTCTTCACGAAGCTCACCACCCGGTCGATCTCCTCCGGTGTGATGAAGCAGCCCTGCACCCGGGTGGGCTTGGCGTCGCCCAGAGGGAAGTACAGCATATCGCCCTTACCCACCAGCTTCTCCGCGCCGGTGGTGTCCAGAATGATGCGGGACTCCATGGAGCTGGCCACGGCAAAGGCGATGCGGCTGGGGATGTTGGCCTTCATCAGGCCGGTGATCACATCGGCGGAGGGCCGCTGGGTGGCGATGACCAGGTGCATTCCGGCGGCGCGGCCCATCTGCGCCACCCGGCAGATGGACTCCTCC
>ENA-UEOI01000945-UEOI01000945.1-human-gut-metagenome-genome-assembly--contig:-NODE-945-length-27637-cov-5.350000_pt1 | contig 27637 bp, 20 predicted proteins | sample MGYA00242883_ERZ507882 | MGnify/ENA primary metagenome ERZ507882 (study PRJEB26167, sample SAMN06115502) | human gut metagenome | host: Homo sapiens | place: China:Chongqing | collected 2015-07-29...
TCTCGCCGACCTTTTCCGAATACTTCTCGTAGAGGCTGGCCTTCTCCAGATCGAGGATGCGCGAGGCGAGGTTCTGGCGCAGCGACAACACGGCGCGGCGGCCGAACGACGAGAGTTTGATCTCGTCGGCGTATTCGTCGCCGATCTCGTAGGTCGGGTCGATGGCCTTGACCTCCGAAACGGCGATCTGCGCATTCGGATCTTCGACGGCGCCGTCTTCGACGACGGTGCGGTTGCGCCAGATTTCGAGGTCGCCCTTTTCGGGGTTGATGATGACGTCGAAATTCTCGTCCGTCTCATACTGTTTTTGCAGTGCGTGGCGGAAAACGTCCTCCAGCACGCCGATCATCGTACTTTTGTCAATGTTTTTCAGCTCTTTGAACTCGGCAAAGTTGCTGATAAGATTGAGATTGTCCATTGTGTCGTTTATCTTGTTTTTAGTTTATGCTTCTGTAATCCGCGGCTTTTTTCGTCTGCATGCCGGATAGCGTCCCGGTCCGGGGGCTGCTTCTTGTCTGAGGGCCGCTCCAAGCCTGCGTATCGCCCCTCAGCTGCGTTTGCCTCTCATCTGCGTCCTGCTTCCGGTTTTTGTCCTGCTCCCGGTCTGCCTTCTCAGCCTGTGTTTGCTGTCTGCGTTGCCGGACGGCGGCCTATTTGAAATCCAGCCACTCCTTCGTGGACTTGATTTCGTCGAACGCATAGCGGCGCGTGACGGTCACCAGCTGCTTGCGTTTCTTGCCTTCGACGGCCTGCTTCTCCTCGTACGAGATCGTGATGCCCTCGTCGTCGACAGCGTCGAGTTTTGCGAGCATCTTGATCCCTGAATTGAGCAGCACCTCGACCGTGCCGCCGATCAGCTTGCGGTACTGCCGCAGGCTTTTCAGCTCCGAACCGATGCCTGCGGAGGCTACCGTGAGCGAAAAATCCTCTTCGTCGCGGTCGAATTCCGCTTCGACGGCCCGGCTCAGCTCCGCGCACGCTTCGATGGCTACCGACGTGTCGCTGTCGATCAGCAGTTCGATCTCGTTGCCGGGCGTGCAGGTGCAGCCCACGACGAACATATCCGTGCCCTGAAGTTTGCGTTCAGCCGCTTCGATTATCTTTTTCGTGTCGATCATGTTTCTGAAATTCGGTCGTATATGGTATAAAATAAGGGGACTTACCGTCCCCTTACCGCTTCGCTTTGTCTTTCGACACTGCAAATATAATGAAAAATTCCGATATACCAATATTTATACGAAATATTTACTCCTCTTTCGCTTTGGATTCGTAGGGCTTGATGATCCCGCGCTTCGACGAGCGGATGAATTCGATCAGCGCGTCGCGCTCGGGGCTCTGCGGAACCTGTTTCTCGACCTCGTCGCAGCCGTTCAGGTAGTTCAGGCCGCTCTGGAAGAGGATGCGGCAGGCGTCGTGGATTTCGGCGATGCGTTCGGGCGTGAAGCCGCGGCGCGAAAGCCCGATCTTGTTGATGCCCGCGAAGCGCATCGTGTCGTTGCGCACGATGATGAACGGCGGGACGTCCTGTCCCAGCAGCGCGCCGCCCTGAATCATGACGTGGTCGCCGATATGCGTCCACTGGTGTACGGCCGCATGGCCGCCGATCACCACCCAATTGCCGACATGCACTTCGCCGGCGAGCGATACGCGGTTGGCGATCACGCAGTTGTCGCCGACGACGCAGTCGTGGCCCACATGGACGTAGGCCATCAGCAGGTTGCGGTTGCCGATGCGGGTCGTGCCCGTCGATGCGGTGCCGCGGCTGATGGTCACGTACTCGCGGATGTCGTTGTAGTCGCCGATCTCGGCCGTGGTCACTTCGCCTGCGAATTTCAGGTCCTGCGGCAGGCAGGAGACCGATGCGGCGGTATGGATCTTGCACCCCTTGCCGATGCGGGCGCCGTCGTGAATCACCGCGCCGGGACCTACCCAGCAGTCGTCGCCGATAACCACGTCGCCCGCGATGCAGGCGAAGGGCTCGACCGTGACGTTGTTCCCGATTTTGGCGTCGGGATGAACATATGCCAGCTTGCTGATCATCTCCTTTACTTTTTATTTTTTACGACCTGCGCCATCAGGACGGCCTCGCATGCGAGCGTTTCGCCCACGAAGGCTTTGGCCTCCACGACGGCCACGCCGCGGCGGATGGGTTCCAGCAGGTGGATTTCGAACTGAAGCGTGTCGCCCGGAACGACTTTGCGCTTGAATTTGACCCCGTCGATCTTCATGAAGTAGGTCGAGTAGTTTTCGGGATCGGGCACGTCGCCCAGCACCAGAATGCCGCTGCACTGCGCCATGGCTTCGACGATCAGCACGCCCGGCATGACGGGTTCGTCGGGGAAGTGTCCCACGAAGAACGGCTCGTTCATCGTGACGTTCTTGATGCCGGCCACGGAGGTGGCGTCGCGGTGGAAAATGCGGTCCACCAGCAGGAACGGCGGACGGTGGGGCAGCAGGTGGCGGATGTCGTTGATGTCGTAGAGGGGCGGCTTGCGGCAGTCGTACTGGTAACGGGGCTTCTCGCCGGCCTTGCGGATGGTGTGCTTGAGCTGCTTCATGAACTCCGTGTTGGCGTAATGGCCGGGGCGGGTTGCCCAGACGCGGCCTTTGATGCGTACGCCCAGCAGCGCGAAGTCGCCCAGCAGGTCGAGCAGTTTGTGGCGCGCCAGCTCGTTGTTGCAGCGCAGTTCGAGGTTGTTCAGGTAGCCTGCGTTGATCTCGATGTCGGGCTTGTTGAAGATCTTCTTGAGGTGCTCCAGCTGGTCGTCCGGAACGGGGTTCTCGACTACGACGATGGCGTTGTCCAGATCGCCGCCCTTGATGAGGTTCATCTTCATCAGCGGCTCCAGCTCGTGCAGGAAGACGAACGTGCGGCACGGGGCGATTTTGTCGGCGAAGTTGTCGCCGGGGTTGAAGGTGGCGTACTGGTTGCCGATCACCTTCGAGTTGTAGTCCACGTGCAGCGAGACGGAGAATTCGTCGTCGGGGTAGAGGATGATCGCCACGCCCTTTTCGGGGATCGTGTAGACCATCTTTTCGGTCACGTGGTAGAACTTGCGCTCGGCCGGCTGGTCGGTGATGCCGACTTCGGTGATGGCCTTGGCATAGGCGCAGGCCGAACCGTCCATGATCGGGGTTTCGCCCGCGTCGATGTCGATTACGGCGTTGTCCACGCCCAGCGTCCAGAGCGCCGACATGATGTGTTCGATCGTGCTTACGCGGTGACCGCCGGATTCGATGGTCGTACCGCGCGAAGTGTCTACGACGTTGTCGCACAAGGCGGGAATTATGGGTTGACCCTCGATGTCCGTGCGGCGGAATACGATTCCGGTGTCCGCATCGGCGGGGTTCACGGTCATGGTCACTTTGACACCCGTATGGAGGCCCTTGCCGGAGAAAGAGATCGGGGCCTTCAGCGTTTGTTGTTTTGTCGACATAAGCAGTGTTTCTGAATATTTGCGCCCAAAGATATGAAAAAATCGTTAAAAAACGCTATTTTTGCTCAAAATTATGACAACCTCCGATGGCAGAGAATATACCCGACAATAAACCCAAGACGGTGCGCCGTCCGCGTCTCAAATTGCCGTTCGACAACCGCAAAGAGGATGCCGGCGTGTGGGCCTACGACCACCGCATCGGCTTGTGCGTGACCATTATAGCCTATCTTGTGCTGATGATCGCCTTCGTTTCGTCGAAGATCGTCGTCGGCCGCAGGCCCCACACGCAGGGAATGTTTATCGACCTGCAGACGCTGGCCGAACTGGAGAAGGAGCGCGACCGGCTCGAACAGCAGGTCCGCGAGCGGCAGCAGCAGGACCCGATAGACTGGAAAAGCGTTCAGAATCAGGTCTCCAACGAAAACGCCTTGAACGAGAAACTCCGCGACGACCGCGGCACCAACGCCGCGGCGCTGAACGACGCCGCGGCCGAAGCCGAGCGGCGCATGCAGGCCAACCGCGAAGCCTACGAGCAGGGGCTGGCCGAAGAGCGGGCCATCCGCGAGCGCAACGGCGCGGGGAAGGACGAGGAGCGTCAGGACCGCAAGGTCAAGGGCCGCGTGACGGTCTCCTTTTCGCTGACCGATCCGGTGCGCACCTCGCGCAGCCTCAATATCCCGGCCTACCGCTGCGAGGGCGGGGGCGACGTGGTCGTCGAAATCACGGTCAACCGTGCGGGCGAGGTGGTCAACGCCCGTGTGCAGAGCGGCGGCGACGAGTGCATGCGCGAATCGGCCCTGCGTGCGGCGCGGGTTTCGCGCTTCAATATCGACCAGTCGGCCCCTGCGCGCCAGCAGGGGACGATTACGTACATTTTTATCCCGCAATAAGTTCTTTTTGCCCGGCCGGAGTGGGATATTCCGCGGAAATTGTTAACTTTGCCGAAGTAAATTCCGGCTCGGACAGAGCGGTTTCGCCTGCGGCGATCCGATGCGGCCTGTATGCGGCCTGCGCCGTCTCTGTCTCCTGCCGCCGACCGAATCGGGCATGCGTAAAATTATCGTCATACTGTTGGGCCTTTTCGGCTGTCTGCTCTTTTGCGGGGGCGGCGGTCGGACGCTTGCGCATGACGCAGGGCATGTCTCCGTCACGCTTTCGGTCGATCGCGCCTCCGACGCCGTGTGGCTTTGCGAGCGCGAATACAACGCCGACCTGAACCTGCCCCGCGTGCTTGGGGAGGTGTCGCCCGCTCCGGCCGCTCCGGTCTTCCAGCGCGGCGGTCATGCCGAATCCGGTCCGGCCGCCGACCGCTATGCTGCGGACCGGCACGCGAGGGGAAGCGCGAAAGCAACCTCGGAATTCAAATCTTCTGACCTGTCCGTCGGTCTGCATGCGGTGGATTACTATGTCTACCGTCTGCGCCGGCTCATTATTTAGCGTGTGTATTTTGCCGGTTTCTCTGATAAAATACTAACGTTTGATAATGAAAAGGATATGGATAAGAATAAAATCTGCGAGGCGCTGTACGCCTTGCCGGGAAACATTGTGGTGAAACGCCGCAAGTTCCAACTGCTGCCCGCCGTGCTGTTTGTCGCCGGCGCAGCGATGATCGTAGTGAATAACATGTATGGCGCCGACCTCACGAACAACCTGCGTTCGTCGATCGTGTTCATCGGCGGAATTCTGGTAGTGGCAGGCATGATTATGGCTGCGGCCCAGATGTTCGGTTCGGGCGGGGCGCCTTTCCACCGGGAGGAGCGTTGTTTCCTGCTTTACGAGGAGCTTTATTTCGACCGCGGCATCCGCAGCGACGTGATGCAGGCCGTCTCGGACGGAGATGCGGAGCGTCTGCTCGGCATGAAACGTGCGCAGGTTCCGGCGCTGACGGTGGCCCTCTACCGCACGCCCGGCAACCGCTTCGCCGCCATGCAGGCTTTCGAATATGCGGATCTGGAGTACAAGCCGCTGACGGAGCTGAAGATCGCGGACAAAACGCAACCGAAGGCCGTCGGCAAAGCGCAGGCCTGAAAGAAAAAGATTAAGGAATGATAGACATCAGTGGTGAAAATGTAGTATTGGTAGGTGCGTTGCTGCTCTTCGTGGCGGTGATAGCGGGTAAGGTCGCGTATCGTTTCGGCGCACCCGCGCTGTTGCTTTTCCTCGGAGTCGGCATGCTGTTCGGCTTGAATTTCATCTCGTTCCGTTCGGTCGAGATGACCCAGTTCGTCGGTATGATCGCTTTGTGCATCATCCTCTTCACGGGAGGTATGGACACGAAGTTTTCGGAGATAAAACCCATCATCGGACCCGGCGTCGTGCTGGCTACGGCGGGGGTGGTCATGACGGCGTTCATACTGGCCTCGTTCGTGTGGCTGGTGGCTCCGTGGCTGGGGATCGAGATGCCGTTCGTACTGGCGCTGCTGCTCGCCTCCACGATGTCCTCGACCGACTCGGCTTCGGTTTTCTCGATCCTGCGAAGCAAGAAGCAGGGGTTGAAGCAGAACCTGCGGCCCCTGCTGGAGCTGGAGAGCGGCTCGAACGACCCGATGGCCTATATGATGACCATTCTGCTCATCAGCGTGGTGTCGCACAGTTCGGGCAGCGTGGGAATGGGTATGAGCGTGGTGTTTTTCGTCGTGCAGATGATCGTCGGCGCCCTGTCGGGGTACCTGATCGGCCGTCTGGCCGTCTGGACGATCAACCGCATCAACCTCGCCAACCATTCGCTCTACTCGGTGTTGCTGCTGGCGTTCATCTTTTTCTCGTTCGCCTTCACCGACCTGATCAAGGGCAACGGCTATCTGGCCGTCTACCTTTCGGGGCTGGTCGTCGGAAACTACAAGTTGCAGCAGAAACGTCCGCTGACGGTCTTCTTCGACGGTTTCACGTGGCTCATGCAGATCGTGATGTTCCTCACGCTGGGTCTGTTCGTCAATAGCAACGAACTGCTCGAACCCCGTGTGCTGATTCTGGGCGGACTGGTGGGGGCGTTCATGATTCTGGTGGCGCGCCCGCTGACGGTCTTCATCTGCATGGCCCCGTTCCGCAAGTTCACCACCAAGGCGCGGCTCTACGTGTCGTGGGTGGGACTGCGCGGCGCCGTGCCGATTCTCTTCGCCATCTATCCCCTGATGGCGCATGTGGAGAACGCGGGACTGCTGTTCAACGTCGTATTCCTCGGCACGATCATTTCGCTGCTGGTGCAGGGCACCACCGTGAGCGGCATGGCCAACCTGCTGGGGCTGGCTTACGAAGAGCGCGAATCGGCCTTCAGCGTCGATATGCATCAGGATATGAAGTCGGCCCTTACGGAGGTGGAGGTCAATGAGACGATGCTCGAAAGCGGGCACATGCTCAAGGACATCACGCTGCCGGAAAATACGCTGGTGATGATGGTCTGCCGCAACGGCGAGTATTTCGTGCCGCAGGGCAAGACAGAACTGCTGCTGGGCGACAAACTGCTGGTCATTTCGGACCGCAGCGAGGAGCTTGCGACCACTTATAAGGATATGGGTATCGACGACGTGATGAAGCTGGGATAGGCTTCGGCGGCGTCCGGCGCTCCGTATTCCGGAATTATCCTCCCGTGCGTGCAACGCACGGGTAATGTCCGGGATTCAGTGACTTAACCTTTACGGACATTCTATGGTCCCGGCGGCCTTTTCGGTCGCCGGGACTTGTGTTCTCATAGGTTTCGGATATTCCGGTGCGGTGCCGGCTGTTCCCGGCCGGTTGCCTGTTGTTCCCGGCCGGTTGTCTGTTGTTCCTGGCCGGTTGTCTGTTGTTCCCGGCCGGTTGTCTGTTGTTCCCGGCCAGTTGTCTGTTGTTCCCGGCCGGTTGTCTGTTGTTTCCGGCCGGTTGTCTGTTGTTTCCGGCCGGTTGTCTGTTGTTTCCGGCCGGTTGCCTGTTGTTCCCGGCCGGTTGCCTGTTGTTCCCGGCCGGTTGTCTGTTGTTTCCGGCCGGTTGTCTGTTGTTTCCGGCCGGTTGCCTGTTGTTCCCGGCCGGTTGTCTGTTGTTCCTGCCCGGTTGCCTGTTATTCCCGGCCGGCTCTTGTTGTCTCGTCCGATACCGGTTGTCCTGCGCAGCTTCGGGTATCCCGTCCGCTTCCGGATATTTCCCGGCTGGAACCGGAGCTGCCTGCCGTCGCAGTTTGCAGAAAAAGAACCGAATGTTTGTGCCGTTCCGTATTTTTTCATATATTTAAGGGTGTCTTTTCGTGCAGGCGGAGACCTGCCGATTTTTGTGCGCCTATGAAAACCAAACGTCGGAAAATTCTATTGTTGTGCATGCAGGTGCTGCTTCCTGTAGTGCCGGGGCTTTGGACCGTGCTGTTCAGGCCCGAAACGGCGGCGCTTTCGCCGCGCATGCTGGTCACTTGGATGCTGTGCCTCAACCTGCTCTTCATCCTCATCTATTGGCGGCGTCTGGGCTGGTCGCGCAGCGAGCGGCTGGACACGGCCCTGCTGCTGGTACTGTTCTGCTTTTTTCCGCTGCCCGGCCATTGGTTGCTCGACGGCATGCTTGACGGCAGTTTGTGGCTTCAGATCGCATTCTATTGCATGATGCAGGCCGGATTCTATGTGGCGATTGTGCTTGCGCCCGACTGGGTCGGCCGATTCCAGCAGCGCCGCTACGAGGAGCGCGTGTTGTCGGGCCGCGAGAAATTCGAATCCCGCAAGGAGGTGATGAAGGCCCGCGAGGAGCGTGAGAAGTCCGCGAACGGCTCGAAGTCCGGCGAAAAAAGATGACTGAATCCGGGGCCGGAATGCCAAGAGGCTGTCTGACGAGTTCTGATTTTACGATTTCACCCGCGCTGCAATACATTGCAGCGCGGGTGAATTGCATTTTCCGGAGGGTAAGCAGCCGTCTCTGCGGGACTGCCTGCCGTGCGGATCGGTTGCCCTTTGCGGCCGTTAGGGAGCGTGTCCGTGCGTGCGGTTTCGGGACGCGGTTTTGTCTCAGTGTTTCAGCATCCGGCTCGAAAACGGGATGCGCCGGCCTTCGGAGTCGATGATTCCGGCCTCCAGTACGCCGCCGTTGGTGTCGAAGTAGCGCAGCGCGAAGGAGTGCACGCCGCGCCGCAGGGCGGCTTGTCCGCTGCGTTCGGTACGGGAGTGCAGGCCGTCGTTGTCGACGACCGTTCGCCCGTCGATGGCGAGCGTGCTTCCGTCGTCGGAATAGGTGTAAAACGAATAGATGCCGTCGGCCGGAATGTCGATATAGCCGTCGCAGATCAATCCGATGTTGCCCGTCACGCCGTCGGGAATAACGACGCTGTCGGTGATGAAATTCGCCTGCAGGGGCGCTTCGTCGATATCCGCGCAGTTGTCGCCGTCGTAATCGTACCAGCGCACCAGCAGTCCGTTTTGCAGGTTCCCGGCATCGGCGCTCGGTTCGGCGTAGCGCGTGGGGCGGAACGAGGCCCGGCGAATCTCTGCCGCGACGCCGCGTCGGTTGTAGCAGCGCAGCGTGAGCGTGCAGCTGTCGGTGATGCTGAACGGCGCGGTGTAGCGTTGCGACGCGGTGTCGGGAACCGTTCCGTCGAGCGTGTAGTACAGTTCGGCCGATTCGGGCGGCAGCAGGCGCACCGTAGCGGCGCCGATGAAGACGTTGTCGTCGCAGACGCCCTCGACGTCGTCGAGCCGGTAGTTCCAGCCTGCGCGTTCCAGCTGATGCAGGTGCAGGGGGAGACGGCGCCGGAAATCGGCGAAGTCCCGCTTCTCCGGAGCGCTCCATGCCGTCTCGGCCACGGCCAGCAGCCGCGGGAAGAGCCGCTCGCCCGCCGCGTCGGCCGTCGGGACATCCTCGGTCCACATGTTGGCCTGAATGCCGAGCAGGCCCTCTTCCCATGCCCGCAGGGATTCCGGAAGGGGTTCCCAACCGTAAACCTTGCCGAGCGTGTTGCGGTCGAGTTCGCCGTTGAGGTAGAGAAATTCCGAAGGCGACTCAATGACGCGGTGTCCGTTCTGGAGCGCCGCGGTCAGGGTGGAGGGCATCCAGCTGCGCCACCACATCACCGCGCTCTGCGGGGTCAGCCCGTCTTCGGTGATCTCGTCCCAGCCGAGCAGCCTTTTGCCGTGTGCCGCCAGAAACTGCTCCGTTTCACGGGTGAACCATGCCTGCAGTTCGCCTGCGCCTTCCAGCTTCTCGGCCCGGATGCGCCGCTGGCAGTCCGGGCACGTCTCCCACGGCGTGCGCTCCACTTCGTCGCCTCCGATATGGACGTATTGCGACGGAAAGAGATCGAACAGCTCTGTCAGCACGTTTTTGCAGAATGCGATCGTGCTGTCGCGGCCGATGCAGAGCGGTGTCGAAAAGTGTTTGCCCCAGCCGCCGCGGCCGTCGCACGCCAGCTGCGGATAACAGCCGATGGCCGCCAGCGAGTGCCCCGGCAGGTCGATTTCGGGAATGACCTCGATGCCGCGCTGTGCCGCGTAAGCGACTATCTCGCGGATGTCGTCCTGCGTGTAGTAACCTCCGTAGCGGATTCCGCCCTGTTCGCGGCGTATGTTTTTCTCCGGGAGGAGGAATTTCGGGTCGCGCTCGTCGGCCGCGCGCCGCAGGCAGACGCTGTCGTGTTTGTTCGGAGTGCGCCATGCCCCGCGCCGGGTCAGGAGCGGGTAGCGTTTGATTTCGATCCGCCACCCTTGGTCGTCGGTCAGGTGCAGGTGCAGGCGGTTGAACTTGTAGCAGGCCAGCCGGTCCGTCAGCGACATGACCTCCTCCTTGGTGAAGAAGTGGCGCGCGACGTCGAGCATGAAGCCGCGCCATGCGAAGCGCGGGGCGTCGTCGATTTCGAGCGCCGGCAGCGATCCCTTTCCGGCCCATAGGAGCTGGCGCAGCGATGCCGCCGCCGAAACGACGCCCTCGCAGGAGCCGCCGCGCAGTTCGATCCGCGCCGGGGTGATTTTCAGGGTGTAGCCCTGCTGCGGCAGCCGGGGATCGAGTTCGAGCGAAAGATTGGCGTTCCCGGCGTCCTGAGCCGCCGCGACGTTTTCCTCCCGGAGCAGTTGTGCGAGGTAGTCGGCCGCCGGGCGGAGCAGCGGGTCGGCCGGGGCGATGCGGATGCCGCCGCCGAGGTCGAACGTTCCCTGTCCGGCCTTTACGGAGCGGGGCGCCGGGATGATTTCGGTGGCGGGGGAGTCTTTCCGGCAGGCCGCGAAGAGCAGGCAGCAGACCGGAAGCAGGTATGCAAAGTGTTTCATGACGTTATTCGAGTGTTACGGTTGTTTGCAGGCGGATATCTTGCGACGACGAGCCGACGGCGATGACGAAGTCGCCCTTTTTCACCACGCGGCGGCCCTGCGGGTCGATAAGCGCCAGCGCTTCGTTTCCGAGCGTAAAGCTTACCTGCCGTTGTTCGCCCGGTGCGAGCCGGATGCGCCGGAAGCCGCCGAGCTGTCTGGGCGGGCGTACCGTTGAGGCGACCATGTCCGAGATGTAGAGCTGTACGACTTCGTCGCCTTCGCGGTCCGAGGTGTTGCGTATGCGGCAGCTGACTTCGAGGACGTTGTCGCCGCTCTGCCGCGCTTCAAGGCCGCCGTATTCGAATGTCGAGTAACTCAGCCCGTAACCGAACGGATAGAGCGGCGCGGCCGTGAGATCGGTGTAGTCGTGGTTCGCAGGCCGTTTTTTGTTGTAGTAGACGGGAATTTGCCCTTCGGCGCGGGGAATGGTGATGGGCAGACGGCCCGCGGGGTTGTTGCGGCCCAAGATCGTCTCGGCGACGGCGTCGCCGCCCCGTGCGCCCGGATACCACGCCATCAGCAGGGCGTCGGCCTGTTCGGAGGCCCTGCTCAGGTCGAGCGGACGGCCTGCGATGCAGACCACGATAAGCGGCGTTCCCGTCGCCTTTATGCGCCGCAGCAGCTCTTCCTGTTCTCCGAGCAGCGCGAGCGTCGCTCGGTCGAAACCTTCGCCGCACTCCATGTCGCGCACCTCGTCGTGCGCGGCTTTGGCCGCGCCCGTTTGCAGGAATTCCGTGTCGAAGTCGCGGGCGCTCGATCCGCCGATGACCACGACCGCCGCATCTGCGCCGCGGGCCGTGGAGACGGCCGCCGCAATTTCCGACCGATCGCCGCCGCGCACCGTACAGCCGCGGCTGTAGACGACGCGGTCGCGCCCCAGCAGTTTTTCCAGCCCGTCCCGGACGGTGTTCGCCGTCCTCTGCTGGGCCGTATAATCCCCCAGCTGGTTGTAGATGTTGTCGGCGTTGGGACCGATGACGGCTACCCGCCGCAGGCGCCGGGGATCGAGCGGCAGGGTGCCGCTGCGGTTTTCGAGCAGCGTCACCGACTGCCGGGCCGCTTCGAGCGCCAGCTCCGAGTGGGCGGCGCATCCGACCTCCGCGGCGGCAGCTTCGTCGATATAGGGGTTCTCGAACAGTCCCATTTCGAACTTCAGGGCCAGCACGCGCTCCACGGCCCGATCGATCTCCGCTTCGGCGACGTCGCCCGCTTCCGCGGCCTCGCGGAGTGAGGCGAAGGCGCCGCCCTTCAGGTCTGCGTCCACGCCCGCCCGCAATGCCTGCACGGCGGCTTCCCGGACGCTTCCGGCCACGCCGTGCGTCTCGTGCAGCCCTTCGATGCTCAGCAGGTCGGAGACCACGAAGCCGTCGAAGCCCCATTCGCCGCGCAGGATGTCGGTCAGCATGCGGCGGTTGGCCGTGCAGGGAATGCCGTCCACCGAGTTGTAGGCCGTCATCACCGAGCGCGCTCCGGCCTTTACGGACGCTTCGAACGGCGGCAGGTAGGTCTCGCGCAGTTCGCGTTCGCCCAGCAGGTTGCTTCCGCCGTTCTGGCCGCCCTCCGATGCGCCGTAGGCGATGAAGTGCTTGAGCGTCGAGAGGGCGTGCCGCGGCTGTGAGAGGTCGCCGGAACCCGTGCCGCGGACATAGGCTTCACCGATGCGCGCCGTCAGGTAACGGTCCTCGCCGTAGCTCTCTTCGGTGCGCGACCAGCGCGGGTCGCGGACGATGTCCAGCACGGGACCGTAACAGATATGTCCGCCCTGCAGGCGGATTTCGGCGGCGATGACCTCGCCCATGCGTTCGATCAGCTCCGGGTTCCATGTCGAAGCCTGTCCCGGCGCCGTGGGGAATGTCGTGGCCCCGATGGCCATGTGGCCGTGGGGGGCTTCCTCGGCGAGGAAGAGGGGAATGCCCAGCCGCGAGTGCTGCACGGCGTAGCGCTGCATTCGGTTGGCCAGCCGCGCCGCCAGCTGCGGGGTCAGCCCCGTCCGCAGGTCTTTCTGCGTCCACGGATCGGCGCGGAACGCACCCCACAACATGCCGATATGTCCGTTCTGCACCGCTTCGCGGAAAGCGTCGGTCAGACGGACCGAGTCGCCGTGCCGTTCGTACATCTCCCAGCCGTAAGGCGACGTCAACTGTCCGATCTTCTCGTCGAGCGTCATCTCGGCCGTCAGCAGTTCGGCCCGTTTCTGCGGCGGAAGGCTTGCGTCGCGCCAGTCGGCGCTGCATGCCGCGGCGGCCGCGCACGCCGTCAGCAGTAAAAGTCGTTTCATAGGGGTTGCTGTTTTGTCCAGTCTGCGGGTTCGGGACCCATTTCGAAGCGGAGTTCCCCGCCTGCGGCGATCTCCGCGTAATCGATGTAAGATTTCCGGTACGCTTCTCCGTTGAGCGTAATGCGCTGTATGTAGATGTTCTCCGGCGAGTTGTCCGCAGCCGTGATGCGGAATTCCCCGCCGCGGACCCGCAGCGTCGCGCCGTCTACGGCGGGCGAGCCGAAGAAGTAGCGGCCGCCGGCCGGCTCCGCCTGATACATGCCCAGCGCCGAGAGTACGTACCATGCCGACATCTGCCCGACGTCCTCGTTGCCGCAGAGTCCTTCCGGACGGTCGTGGTAGAGTTCGCCGAGGATGCGGCGCACCTTCTCGGCGCATTTCCACGGTTGCCCGATCATCGTGTAAATATAGGTTATGTGGTGGCTCGGCTCGTTGCCGTGGGCGTACTGGCCGATCAGCCCCGATATGTCGGGCGAAGCGTGCGCGCCCATGTCGCCTTCGGCGAGGAACAGCGAGTCGAGCTTCCCGACGAAGCGTTCCCGGCCGCCGAAGCACTCCATGAGTCCTTCGATGTCGTGCGGCACGAGCCATGTGTACTGCCATGCGTTGCCTTCGGTGTAGTCCTGCTCCATGTGGCGCGAGTGGAACGGATCGAAAGGCGTGCGCCATGCGCCCGATGCCGATTTGCCGCGGATAAACCCGGTCGAGGGGTCGAAATAATGGCGGTAGGCCTTGCTGCGGGCGAGGAAATAGTCGTAATCCTCCCGTTTGCCTTCGCACTGCGCGGCCTGCGCCAGCGCCCAGTCCGCGATGGCGTATTCGAGACAGTATCCGACCGATTCGTTGAACTCATAGGGAATATATCCGTATCTCTTGTAGAGGTCCAGCCCCCGGTCGTCGCGCATGGCCGAACTCTTCATCGCTTCGTAGGCTTTCGCCCGGTCGAAGCCGCCGAATCCTTTCAGCAGGGCGTCGGCCACCACGGGGATGGCCGGATTGCCGACCATGCAGTCGGTTTCGCAGCCCGTCAGGTGCCAGACGGGAAGTTTGCCCTGCTGTTCGTGGATGCGCAGCATCGTATTGATCAGGTCGCCGATCTTTTCGGGATGGATGAGCGTCATCAGGGGATGCGCTGCGCGGTAGGTATCCCAGAGCGAGAAGGTGGTGTAATTGGTGAAGGTCGTGTCGCGGCGGACCGCTCCGTCGGCGCCGCGGTAGTCGCCGTTCACGTCGCAGAAGAGCGACGGTGCGATCATGGTGTGGTAAAGCGCCGTGTAGAAGATCCGCCGCACCGCCGGATCGGCTGTTTCGATGCGGATTTTCGACAACTCGCCGTTCCATGCCCTGCGGGCGGCTTCGCGCACGGCTTCGAAATCCCAGCCGGGGCACTCCGCCTGCATGTTCCGCCGGGCGTTCTCCGCCGAGACGGCCGAAAGCCCGACCTTGACGGTGATGCGCTCGGCCTCCTCCGTCCGGAAACAGAAGCGGCCGTAGAGCTTCCGCCCGCGGGCCGAGCGGCCGTCGGCTGAGAGCGTATCCGCGCCGGTGAAGACGATCCGTTCGAAGGGCTTCGAGAATTCGGCGTGGAAGTAGACGCGCTGGTCGTCGGCCCAGCCCGTCGAATATCGCCAGCCCTCGACCGTACGGTCGCTGCATGCGGTGATGCCGCAGTCGGTGGACCGGTCCCAGCCCTGCCCGTTTTCGAGGTCGAGGACGATGCCCGCGTCGTCCGATGCGGGGAAGGCGTAGCGGCTCATTCCGACGCGCGGCGAGGCGGTCAGCTCGACGCCGATGCCGTAGCGCAGCAGGCGCGTGGCATAGTAGCCCGGCGCGCACCGTTCGTCGGCGCGGCTGAAACGGGACCACATGCCCGACGACGGATCGCCGGCCGTGCCGCGTCCCGGCGTGACTTCGCCGACGACCGGCATCAGCGAGATGTCGTTCAGGTCGCCGATGCCCGTGCCGCTCAGGTGCGTGTGGCCGAACCCGATGACGGTCGTGTCGGCGTAATTGTAGCCGGAGCACCAGTCCCATGTCTGCGGGATGCTCGTCGGACCGAGCTGTACGAACCCGAACGGGACGTTGGCGCCCATGAAGACGTGTCCGTGGTCGCCCGTGCCGATGTAGGGATCGACGTATTGCGTGTAATCCTCCGGCACGGCGGAACTGCATGCGCCGCAGAGCAGCGCGGCGATTGCCGGGAGAAAGATGATGCGTTTCATAATTCGTGTCGTTATACAGCGGATGCGGCGGACGCAGCCACGCCGGCCTTCGCGGGTCCGGCGGCATACGGCCGCAGTCCGTGCCGTGAGCACGGTCGCGCTGTTATGTTTTTATTGCCGTCTACCGGCCGACGATCTGTCCCTTGACCTCTACCGGGATCTCTTCGTCCTGCGTGCTGACGGTGCATTTCAGGACGAATTGTCCGTCCGGCATGTTTAGGGGATCGAGCGTGAATTCCAGCACCGCTTCCTTGCCGGGGGCGATTTCACCGGGTCCTGACAGGGCGAGGTGTCCGCTGTCGGTCCGGTAAGCCAGCCGCAAGGTTTTCGCGGAAGTGTTCAGCAGCCGGAGCTGCCGTGTGCGTTTGGGGTCGCTGCGGCTCAGCTGCCGCATGCCGATCGCCCTGTTGTCGGCGCGCAGCGCCGCGGAGAGTGCATAGGGGTATCTGATTTCGGCTTCGGGAATCCGGCTGATTACGTAGCCCTTGACGACCAGCGTGTTGAATTTCCGGTAATTGCCGTTGCCCGCGATGACCGTCAGCCCGATGGAAAAATCCCCGTACCGGTCTTTGGGGTCGAAAGTCACTTCGACGGTCCCTTTGCCGCCCGGCTTTACCGGCTTGCGGCTGAATTCGGGGCGCGCGCAGCCGCATTGGGTATGCACGTCGAGCAGCGTCACCTCCCTGTCTGCGATGTTCGTGTATTCGAAGCGCAGTTTTACCGTTCCGTCCGTTTCGGCTACCTTTCCCAGATTCTTCACCGGCTCTTCGAAATGCAGCAGCCGCGGATTGGCCGCCGGCGCCAGCAGCGGCGCCAGTATTGCCGCAGTGAGAGCCATTGCCTTGAACATGCGCATTAGTTTACTGTTTTTAAGGGTTGCGGGCGGCCGCCGGAAAAGCGGCCGCCCGACCCTTCGATTGATTCGGATTACTCGATGACGGGGCATTTGATTTCGCCGGTCCATGTGGGATTCGACGAAGCCTTGCCGTGATAGCCGTTGCCGGAGAGATCGGCAAACGTCCTTCCGTCGTCTTCGACCTGATCCAGACGCCAGTAGCCGATAAGTCCTTCGGCCGTCGTCGGATCGACGTAGCACTGGTTGTTCTTGAGTTCGGTCGGCGTCAGGGCGCGTTTCCATACTCTGGCCTCGCTGACGTAACCGTTGAAGTAGCGGACGTCGGCGGCGGACATGCCGATGGCGAACGGACTGTTATAGTAGAATCCGAGATTGATGGCCTTGCTGCTTGACGAGTCTACGCTGATTTCGGCGTTGCCGTCGATGTAGATCGTCATTTCGGAGCCGTTGTCCACCACGGCGATGTGGTACCAGCGTCCCAGACTCAGGGCGTTCGGAGCCGTGATGGAGGTTCCGCGTCCGGCGAGCTGCAGCTGCGCGGGATTCTTGATGCTCTCGTCGCCGACGCGCAGCAGGAAGTTCTCCTCGACGCCGATCAGCGACGAGATCATATGTCCCGAAGTTCTCCAGCCGTTGGCATACATGCGGATTTCCATCGTGCAGGCCGGCAGATCTTTCAGCGCGGGGTCGTCCACCATGCCGTCCATGGTTATATACCAGCTGTTCTTCAGGTTGATGCCGCGCGTGGTGGTGATCTGGCTGATGAAGATATACTGCGTTCTCGACGCTTCCAGAACGCCCATGCCGTTCGAGGTGCCCGTGATCTTCAGCGGCACGCAGTAGTTTGCGCCTTCGTCGAAATCGTCCATGGAGACGATTTCGAACGAGGAGGGCGTCGAGACGTTGGTGCCTTCGGCGATGGTTACGGCCTCGTCGGAGAGCCGGTAGCTGCCGGCGGGCAGCATCCGGTAGTCCGTGCCGTGCAGGGCGTTGTAAGCATCGACGGCCGCTGCGTCGACCGCCAGCGAAACCTGCACGTCGGCCGCCATCTTGCACGACGAGGTGACGGTGACGCCCATGGACGAAGGACCGTCGACGTACATGTTGGTGATGTTCGAATTTTCGGTACCCGTGAAATAGACCACGTCGGAATATTCCAGCGATTTCTGGCAGCCGGCGGCCAGTACGGCCGCGGAGAGCGCCAATCCGGAAAGAATATGATTGAATTTCATAGCTCTGTTTAGGTTTATTTTGCGTAAATGTTGAAGTCGCCGACGCCCATGTTGCTGCCGTACGATGCCGTGATACGGATGTACTTCATCTTCTGCGAACCGTAGAGCGCGACATAGGACGAGGGGACGTTTTTCAGCAGACTGCCGTCGGCGCTGGCCGCCGTGCCGAGTTCGGTGTAGTCTTCGCCGTTGAGACTGTATTCGATGGTTACGGCGTTGGGCTGGTAGTTCTGATACGATGCGTTGTCCGTGCGGGCCGTGATGCGGAGTCCCGTCATCTCGTACTCTTTGTCGAAGGTTATCGTAAACATGATGGGACTTCCCCACGGACGCATGAAGGTGTCCGTGCTGTCGTCGATTACCTCCGGCCAGCTTCCGCTGTGGTAATCGCCGCCGGTGATGCTCCAGCCCGAACGGTCGGCCACGAGCGCGCCCGTGATGTCGGCCACGGTGAAGTTCTTGCGGAAAAGCTCTTCGGCCGGGATGATGACGAGGTAGACAACGCCGCGGCCGCTGCTGGTCACCGCGTCCTGCGCCGAGAGTTTCAGCGGCACGAGATAGCCCTTGGCGTTGGTCAGGCCCGTCAGGTCGCCCGTGAGCGAGGCCTTGATCTGGCCGTCGGACTTGTTGTTGTTCGGGCCGATGGCGCAGGGGTTGTTCTCCAGCAGCAGGTGTCCGTCGGGAAGTGCGGCGTAGGAGGTGCCGTTGGCCGAGTTGTAGGCCGCGATCAGCGAGTTGTCGGGTGTCGCCGATACCGAATATCCGCTTGCCGAGGATACCGTGCAGTAGACGTTGAACGCCGCGTTGAGTTGGTTGAACGAACCGCCCGGCGTGTGGGCTATGGCGCCCGTCAGCACGTTGTCGCTGCCGCACATGGCATAGACCGTGGGTTCGTCGCTCTCGATCTCATAGATGTTGAATTCGCTGACGTATTTGCTCCAGCTGCTTGAGAAACTGATGGTCAGGCGCAGATAGCGGGCTTCGAGGTAGTCGTAGAAGGCGATGTAGCGGTTGGAACCCGACGTCGCGTATTCGTTCGATGCGGGAGTGCCGGCCGTCAGGAAGGTCTGTCCGTCGGTGCTGTATTCGAACGAAACGGACGAGATGCCTGCGCTGTTGAGGTCGATGCCGGTCACCATGTGCGTCGATTTCATGTCGATGGTCACCACGTTGTCGTTCTGGCTGGTGAAGTTGGTCCGCGTCGAGGTGCTGCCGTCGAACAGGTTGGCGTAATCCGGGCAGTCGGCAGTCCATGCCGTGCGGCCTGCGGCGGGGAATCCGACCATGTCGTCTGCCGACGTGATGGGGCGGATCTTGTTCCGCTCGACCTTCACGGCCAGATAGACCACGCCGCGGCCGGCGCTGGTGCCGGCGCCCGAAGAGGAGAGTTTCAGCGGCGCGAGATAACCGTTGAGGTCGCCCAGCCGTGTCAGGTCGCCCTTGAGCGAAACCGTCACTTCGCCTTCGGATTTGTAAGCCCCGGCGGCGATCGTCAGCGGGTTGTTGTCCAGTTGCAGGTACTCGGCGGGCAGCGCCGCGTACGAAGTGCCGTGGGCCGTGTTGTAAGCGGCGACCAGCGAGTTGTCGGCTGCGACCGACACCGTGTAGCCGCTCGTCGAAGCTACCGTCGCATATGCGCTGAACGAAGCGTTCACGTCGCTGGTCGAACCGGTCTGCCGGTGCGTGATTTTACCCGTGATGAGGTTTTCCGTGCCGGTTACGGCATAGACGGTCGGATCTTCGCTGTCGATCTTGTAGATGTCGATTTCGGAGAGGGTTTTGCTCCAGCTGCTCGAAAAACCGACGGTCAGCCGCAGGTAGCGGGCTTCGATATGTCCGTGGAATGCGGCGTACATCCGGGAGCCGCCCGTCACGTATTCGCCCGCTACGGGAGTTCCGGCCTGCGAGAAGTTCTCGCCGTCGGCGCTGTATTCGATCGACACCGAGGGCACGGAGCCGTATCCCAGACAGAGTCCGGTCACCAGCTGCTGCTCCTTCATGTCGATATTGAGCACGTTGCCGTACTGTTCCGGAAAATCGACCGAAGTCGAAGTGCTGCCGTCGAACAGATTGGCGTAATTGCCGCAGTCGGCCGTCCACGCGCTGCGGCCCGTGGCGGTGAAACCGACCATGTCGTCGGTGGATTCGATGGCGCGGATGAGGTTGATCTCGGTCGCTACGGCCACATAGACCGCTCCCATGACTTCGCTGGCGTCGATGCCCTCGGCCTTGATGCGCAGCGGCGCCAAGTAGTTGCGTTCGGTCAGCAGCGAGAGGTCGCCCGTGAGCGTCACCTTGACCGAGTCGGCCGATGCCGTTGCGTTTTCAGGCACGGTCAGCGTCGTGTTTTCGAGCGTCAGGTACTCGGCGGGCAGCGCCGCATACGAGGTCTTGTGCTCGGCATTGTAGCTCTCGACCAGCGAAGCGTCGTAGACGAAGGTCGCCTTGACGCCCGCATGGCGCGTGGTGTTGCAGCGGACGGGGAATTCGGTGAAGAATTCGCCGGTCGAGCCGGTGGGCTTGTGTACGACCCGGATCGTGTAGAGGTTTTCCGTGCCGGTCTGGACGTAAACCAGTCCCGGAGTGCCGTCGATGGTCTTGTCGAAGTCTTCGAACTCCTGACACGCCGTGAGCGACGAGAACGCCGCTGCGGCCGCGAGTATGTATTTCGTGATATTTTTCATGGTTCAGGTTCTGTTTCAGGTTATTTCGTTACGGCAGGGTTCTGCAGCTGAATCGCGCGGCGCAGGTGGCCGTAGGGTATCTCCTTGTCGGCGCCCGAATCGGAAGTGTGGTAGTCGCGCAGGCAGAAGAATGCGCCGAAACCGCCCTTGAAATGGCCTTCCGGGGCCTTGGCCGCCGCCTGCGCCTCCATGCCGCCGCCGGTCTGCCAGTAGGCGCCGATGTTCTCCGTGAATACCTGCTTTTCATAGGGGAACGTCGAGGTGAAGGAGACGCTGCTGCTGCCGTAGTTCTGTTTCACATAGTAGTCGAGATAAGGCTCCGTCTCTGCGGGCGGGGTGTGTCCGTCCACGATCAGCAGTTTTTCGGGGTTGGGCGACATCGGGCCGATGAACTGGCCGAGATACTGCACGAACAGGGTCATGCGGCTGCCGTAGATGCCGTAGGTACGTTCGTCCGAGGATTCCGGCTCGTAGTCGAGGTCCAGACCGTCGATGCCGTACTCCCATACGTCCTTGAGCAGGTGGTTGCCGTAGAGCACGCACCAGTCGGGGTAGATGCCGTCGGGGTCGATCGTGGTCGTCTGATTGACCATGTCTTCGCGCGTGAGTCCGAAGTTGGCGAAGTTGTCGTTCTCCATGATTCGGATGATCGTGGGCATCACCAGCCGGGTGCCCTTCTTGTTGCGCATCTCCCACATCTCCTTGTAGGCCAGCGGATTCTTGACCGGATCGGGATAGCCGCCCCAGAGCGAGCAGATGTCCACGCTGTCGGGAAGTCCCGCGAAGCGGTAGGCCATCGAGTAGCTCTGGTCGTAGTCCGAGAACCACACGAAGCAGAGCGAGCGTTCCTTGAAGGTATCCTTGTAGGCGCGCAGGTTGGCGTAATATTCTTCCGAGTATTTGTAAGCCGGCTGCAGGTTCAGCGGTTCGGCGTCCGTGTCGCATGCCGTAAATCCGGCGAATACCGCAAATAGGACGGCAAGGGTCGTTATTGTCTTTTTCATGGTTGTTCAGGTTTTCGGTTTATAATCTCGGATTTTTGTCCCACCATACGCTCGTGCCGCCGTTGTCGCCCGTGGGGTTCGACGATTCGCTGTTGAGTGTGTGCGTGGCCGTTGCGACGGCTTCGGCGTTGGTGCTGTACTCCGTCGAGGGGTAGTTCAGACGGCGGATCTGCCGGGTGGTGCTGATCTTGCCGCCGCTGTTGTTGACGAGGACCGGCAGGATGCGCGGATAACCCGTGCGGCGGAACTCCGACCAAGCTTCCTGCCCTTCGGGGAACATGGCCAGATACTTCTGGGTGATGATCTGTTCGAGATGGGTCTCGAAGTTGCCGCCCGCTTTCCAGCAGATGGGAATCGAGGCGAGCGGGCTTTGATTCGAGTTGCCGCCGGTGACCATGTCGGTATAACTGCCGGGCGTCAGCTCCTTGTCGGCGATGTAGTCTTCGGCTCCGCTAGCGCCGAGCGTCGAGAACGAAGTGCGGATACCTTCGGCGTAATAGGTCGCAGCGTCCGACTCTGAACCCCAGCGCAACTCGTATTCGGCGCGCAGGAACCATGCTTCGGCGGGCGTCATCCACATAATGTTGTCGTTGTTGGTGCAGTTTACGCGCGAAAGGTCTTCCGAATCGGCATAGGACGAAGTCGGCGTGATGCCGGTGCGTACGCCGTGGTACTCGCCCTTGGCCGTCGCCACGAAGTACTTGCCGCGGCGCGGGTCCTGATAGCCGTTCATGTAGGCTTCGATCGTGGCGCCGATGCGCGAGTCGTCGAAATTGTACTGGATCATGTAAAGCGGGTATTCCCACGAACCGGTGGCGGGTTTGTGCAGCTCCGCGAGGTCGGCCGCGCCGGTCATCAGGCCGACCGGATTGCCGATGGCGGCCGCGGCCTGCTCTTGGGCCAGCGCCGCGTCGGCATAGACCACGCGCATGGCCAGACGCAGGCGCAGCGTATTGGCGAATTTGATCCAGCCGCTCACGTTGCCCGAAAAGACGTTGTCGTAAGCCTCCAGCAGTTTGGTGCCGGGTTGTGCCTCGTAAAACGCGGTCAGTGTCGTGATGGCGGCGTCCAGCTCCTCGAAGAAGCGTTTGTAAACCGCCTGCTGCGGATCGTAGGCCTTGTTGATGTCCCCGCTGCTGATGTTGAGGTAGGGGATGGGACCGTAGGTATCGGTTACGCGGTGCATCGCGGCGACCTTCACGATGTCGGCGAGGGCGACCACTTCGGGGAATTCGCCGCGCTGGGGATCGAGCTGGTTCCATGCGCTGATGACGCGGGTGTAGGCGTCGTTGAACATGGCGTTGTACCAGTCCTTGCCCGTGACGTTGTAGAGGTTGTTGCCCGTGAAGCTGGTGTTGATGACTCCGGTGTAGCCGGCGAAGATGTTGCCCGCGAGGTCCTCGATGACCTGATAGTTGGCGCTGCCGTACTCCTTGTCGCCGACCAGCTGGAAGGAGGGGATGACGTTCTTGGTCATCTGCGCGAATGCCGAACCCGTCGAGAGGTTGTCCCACGACAGCATCTCGTCGGTCGCTTGGTCGGGGTTGGTGTTTTTATTCAGAAAATCGCCCGTGCAGGCCGCGGTCGCCATAAGACCGGCCAGCGTCAGGAGTTTTATGCCGTTAGCTTTTTTCATAAGACTGTAATGTTGAAGTTAGAAGGTCACTTTTACCGAGAATCCGAGGTTGCGCGTACTCGGCTGCATGAAGTAGTCGATGCCGGACGAGAAGGTGCCCGTGCCGGCGACCGTTTCGGGATCGAACGGCGCTTTGCAGTAGAGCATCCAGAGGTTGCGGCCGATGAACGAGACGTTGAGTCCCTTGATCCACTTGCACCACTTCTGGACGGGGATGTCGTAGCCGAGGGTCAGCTCGCCCAGCCGGACGTTGGTCATCGAGTAGACATAGCAGGCGCCGATGGCGTCGGCACCGTTGCCGCCGATGGTCTGGTAGTAGTTTTCGGCCGGAATGCGCTGGCCGTTTACGAGTGCGCCGCCGTTCAGACGGTCCGTGGCCGTGCGTTCCGAGACGCCGAAGTAGTCCATCGCGGCCTGCGTGAGCGATACGCCTACGCCGCCTACGCGGGCGTTGAACATGAAGCCCAGCGAGAGACCTTTCCAGTTGAATTCGTTGCGCCACGAAAGCGTGTAGCTCGGATTGCTGTTGCCGGCGTATATCCATGTGTCCTTGGCCGGGGCGACGTTGCTGCCGGTGGGCGATACCCAGATCGCGCCGTGCTCGTCGGTCTTGAGCGTATTGACGTAGATGTCGCCGATCTGGCCGCCTTCGCGCAGCACCATCTTGACGCCCGTCGTACCGCCCATGACCATCGAATCCTGCGAAATCACCGTGCCGTTCGACAGTTTGTAGGAGTCGAGCATGTCGACCACCTTGTTGCGGTTGCGCGAGTAGACGAGGTTCGAAGACCACTTCACGGGACCGAGGTTCTGGTTCAGCTCGGCCGACACCTCGACGCCCTTGTTGTCCACGCGGCCGGCGTTGACGTAGAGGCTGCTGTAGGTCGATGTCGATGAGATGTCGGGGTTGAAAACCTGATTGTAGGTGCGCGAACTGTAGTAGGTTGCGTTGAGTATGAGTTTGTTGCCCCACAGACGGACGTCGGCGCCGACCTCCCACGATTTGGTGCGTTCGGGTTTGAAGTCGTCCGAGGTGAGGTAGGTCGATGTTTGCGGCGTGCCGTCCGATACGGGGTAGGTCGGAATGGTGATCCAGCGCATCGGGGCGTTGCCCACTTCGGCGTACGATGCGCGGATCTTGGCGAACGACAGTACGCGTGAATCGACCTTGAAGATGTCGGTCAGCACGGCCGAAAGACCTACCGACGGGTAGAACATCGACGTCTTGGAGGTATTGGCCAGCGCCGTCACCCAGTCGTTGCGCGCCGTCACGTCGAGGAATACCATATTCTTATAACCCAGCTGCAGTGTGGCGAAAAGCGACTGCGTCTGGTCGTTGATGGTCTCCTTCGCCTGACTCTTGTTGGTGGTCATGTTGGCCAGCGTGAAGAGGTTGGGCACGCCCGTCAGGTCGCCGCCGAGCAGTATCGCGCGGTGCTTGTAGTCCTCGATCGAGGCGCCGAGGGTGGCGTTGAGCGAGAACGCTCCGTCGGCGAAGGTCTTGTGGATGTTGGCCAGCACGTCGGCGTAACGCTGCGAGGTGGTGTAGGTGTTGTTGTAATAGCGGCCCTTGTCGCCGGCGAAGAGTCCCAGCGTCGAAGCGTAGTTCTTCTGCTCGGCCGTGATGTGCGTGTAGTCGATGCGGGCGCGTCCCGTGATGTCGAGCCAGTCGGTCACGTCGTATTTGAGCGAGGCGCCGAACAGGAAACGGTCCTTGCCCGTGTTGAACATGTTGCGGTTGGTGATCCAGTAGGGGTTCTGCATCTGCAGGCTCTGCGATCCCCACGGCCAGTACTGCACCGGGAAGTTGCGCGAAGCGTTGTAACGCTCGTAGACGGCGTATTTGCGGATGTCGTCGCTCGGCGACATGAGGTAAACCGGGATCATCGGGTTGTAGTACTGGCCCGACGAGAGCATGTTCTGCTCATTGACGTTCATGTACATGCCCAGCACGCTCAGGTGCATGCGCTCGTCGAGGAACGACGAGCTGTGGTTGGCCGTGAAGTTGTAACGGTTGTATTCGTTGTTCGGAATGATGCCCTCGGCCGTCACCACGCCTGCCGAAACATAGGTCTGGCTTTTCTTGCCGCCGAAGGAGAGTCCCACCGAGTTCGAAGTGTTGTATCCCGTCTGGTAGAAGTCGGTCGGCGTCCATGACTGCTTGGCGGCGAGTTTCGTGCCCCACGAAGCGTAGTAGCCGTCCTTGGCTCCGTAGGTATTCTGGAAGGCCGGGGTTAGGAACGGCGACATGAAGGTCGTGTTGTTGCTGTAATTGACCGAGACGCCCTCCTCGCCGCTGCGCGTGGTGAGCATCAGCACGCCGTTGGCGGCCTGCGAACCGTAAAGCGCGGCGGCCGAGGGGCCGGTCAGCGCGGCCATCGACGCGATGTCGTCGGGATTGAAGTTGGAGATGCCGTCGCCCGTGAGGTTGTTCTCGCGCATGATGGTGAACTCGTCGCCGGGGTTGGTCAGCGAGAGCGACGGCAGCGGAATGCCGTCGAGCACGTAAAGGGCGTTGTTGCTGCCGGCGATGGATTTCGAACCGCGCATCACGACCTTCGTTTCGCCGCCGACGCCTGCGGCGCTGGCGTTGATGGTTACACCGGCGATCTTGCCCGCGAGGCTGTTGACCATATTGGCGTCGCGCGTCAGGAATACTTCGTCCGATATGTTCTGCACGTTGTAGGATACGGCGCGCTCCTGCCGTTTGATGCCCAGCGCCGTCACTACGACCGCTTCGATCTGCTGGTCGTCCTCTTCGAGCGTGACGGAGAGCGACGTGCGGTTGTTCACCGAGATGCGCTGCGGCTTGTAGCCGATGAACGAAACGTCGAGGATCATGCCGGCCGGCGAGACGTTGGACTGGAGTGCGAACGTTCCGTCGACGCCGGAGGTCGTGCCCTGCGTGGTGCCCGAAATCATGATCGTGGCGCCGATGACGGGCACGCCGTTCTTATCGACGATCCTGCCGGTGATCTGGCTGGCCTGCTGCGGCTGCGCGCCCCCGCGGGCCGAGAGGATGATGCTCTTGTTGTCGATCGAATAGCTGACGTTGGTGTTGCGGAACAGTTCGTCGAGTGCGGCGCGGATGTCCTTGTTCGCGACCGAAAGGGTGACGTTCCGGTCGAGCGGAATATCCTTGGTGTTGTAGAAGAAGGTGTAGCCGCTCTGCTCCTCGATCTGCTGCATCACCGTCGAAACGGGGGTGTTCGAAGCCTTGAGCGTGATGTTTTTTACCTGAGCCTGTACGGGGACGGCGGCGATTGCGAACGCCATGCACAACGCCAGTGCATACGACCGGACCGAGCGGCTGACTCCGGCTGCCGGGGTACGGTGTAAATTTCCCCCCCCCATAATTTGGGTGGAAAAGATTTTTTTCATAAGTTTGTAAGAATTGAGTTTTAGGTTAGTCCGGCCGTTTCATGCGGCCGGGTGATCTTAACGATTCGGCATACGGGAGGACGTGCAGGTCTTTCCGTATGTTTTTTTGTGTCAGGTCGGTGTCATGGTGTCATTCGGTTTTTGGGTTTATGGTTGTAGGCAAATCGGTTCGTGCGGTTTTTCAGTAGACTTCGAATACGGCCCGGCCCGCCGAGGCTTTGTCGCCGGCCGTCTGGTCGATCCGTCGGAATTTGATCTTCGACGAAATGGAGAAGTGCTTGAGGATCAGGTCGAGACTCTGGTTCGAGAACGTACCCGTGAAGGTGTTTCCGAGCAGTTCGTCGTTGCGGATGTTGAACGAGACGTTGTATTTGTTGCCGATCATGCGCAGGGCGTCCTTGAGCGGGGTGTTGCTGAGGACGATCTTGCCCTCTTTCCACGAGGTGTTGCACGGAATGTTGGCCGTGTTGAGGTAGATTACCCCCGTGCGGGCGTTGTAGGTTATCTGCTGGTCGGGCATCATCTGCACCAATTGGCTGCGGTGGTTGGCGTCATCGTACTTCATGCCGATGCGCCCCGACACGAGCGTCGCGCGGATGTATTCGTCGTCATAGGCTTCCACGTTGAACTCCGTGCCGTAAACCTCTATCTCGGTCGATTGCGCTTCGACCACGAATTTGCGTTCGGGGTCTTTGGTCACGTCGAAGTAGCCTTCGCCGTAGAGCACCACGCGGCGCTCCTTGCCGGTGAATTTGGCGGGGTAGCGCAGGTAGGAGTTGGAGTTGAGCCATACGCGCGTGTCGTCGGGAAGGGTGACGGAGCTGACCATACCCGTTGTGGAGCGGATTTCGACCATGCTGTTGTATTTGTATCCCACCTGCATCAGCAGATAGGCCGACAGGCCGACCAAGGGCAGCAGCATGACGGCGGCCGCGCGCTCGACCTGCCGGAGTGTCCGGCGCCATTTTTCGGCCCGGATGCGGCCTTTGACCTTCCGCAGTGCGCCGGCGGTGTCGAGGGCGGCTTTCGCCTCCTGCGTTTCGGCGGCGAAACAGATGTAATAGATTTGTTCGGCGATTTTGCGGTTCTCCTCGCTGGCGGCGATCCACGCCGCGACGCGGGCCGTCTGGTCGAACGGCAGTTCGTCGTTGTAATATCTGACAAGGAGTTTTTCTATGTTCGGGGTGTTCATGTTTTTTCTGCTTTTTATATTACAGACTATTCAAAAACAAAAGTTCCTAAACGAAAACCACAAAATTTCAATTTTTTTTATTCCGGGGAATCTAAATCCGAATTTTTATTAATTTCGCATCATGCCCGAACGGAAAAAGATATCCGACACCTGCTTGCTGAACCGGTTGGTCGACGGTGAGATGAAGGCGTATGAAGAGATTTTCGTACGTTATTATCCGACGCTCTGCACCTACGCCCGCATGTATGTCAAGCGGGAGGAGACCGCCGAGAATATCGTGCAGGACCTGATGCTGTGGCTGTGGGAAAACCGCACGGTATTGTGTATCAGCACTTCACTCCCCAAATATCTGTTCGGCGCCGTGCGCAATAACTGCCTGACCTATCTGGGGCACGAGTCCATCGAGCGGCGCGTGCTGGGCAATATCCGCAACAAGCTCTGCGAGCAGTTCTAAGCCCCCGACCTCGA
>ENA-UEOI01000961-UEOI01000961.1-human-gut-metagenome-genome-assembly--contig:-NODE-961-length-27338-cov-29.842266_pt1 | contig 27338 bp, 18 predicted proteins | sample MGYA00242883_ERZ507882 | MGnify/ENA primary metagenome ERZ507882 (study PRJEB26167, sample SAMN06115502) | human gut metagenome | host: Homo sapiens | place: China:Chongqing | collected 2015-07-29...
CTAATAAATTCATGCAATTATCAGAAATTTTCGCAGATATTATTCAGATTTTTTATTAATATCGTGCGTCGAACCTGTACAGTAATCGGTCTTCGAATGGAGGACATCGGTTCAACGTTTAAAGTCGATTCTTCTTCCACCTCCGTTAAAGCTGACGCTGTACGCGGCAACGCAACCGGACTCGACGCGCGTAATCAGGCAAAACTCATCGGTACGGGGGCCATTTCCATCACAACTTCAGCCGGAATGAGTGCAACCGGCATTGAAGTCCGAGATGGTGCTACTGTCGAATGGACAGGCGACTTAACCGGTTTGTCGACGTTACATTCAATCAAGGTTGCAGATGCGGACAACGAAGCCGGAAACTTAGGAATTTTCCATCCGGATAACGATGGTCAAGAACCGTACGTCCCGAGCTCGATTACAGTCAGCGGCAACATCGACTTAACTTCTACAGCGACCGGCGGAGTGGAGAACAATAACGTTTTTGCCTACAACGTCGTTCTCGACACAGAAAAAAATAAGGACGAAACAAACGGCTTGAAGGATAAGATTACCTTAGGTGCAGCCGATAAAACTGTAAAACTTTCGGCTTCCGTTTTGTCTTCCGTGGCCGGTGATGAAGCCAACTCCCTTGCTATTGAAAACGGAACCGTAGAAATTTTAGGTCAGTCCGTCTCGATTTCCGCCTCTGCCGAAGGAAGCGGCTCTGCAATCGGCGTTTTCATGAACGGCGGCCAGGTTGACTTGGGTTCTGCGGGCGGCAAAGTTGATATCTCCGCAAAAGATTCTTCCGGCACAGCCAAAGCCTTGGACATCCAGGCGGGTACGCTCAATCTTAACGGCGACACCACCATTTCTTCGGGCATTATCTCTTCAGGCATTGTCTCTCCGGACAATGAGGGCAGCCTCGGCAATGGCAAAATTGTAGTCAACGGCAACCTGAATCTCGGATCGCTCGAGATCATCAACGGTAATGCATTGACCATCAACGGCTCTGTTACGACCACTTCCGGCTGCGTTTTCACCAACGCCGCAAGTGATACGCAAACTACGATCGGAGAGATTCTCTACACGGGGAAACTCGACTTCCAGAAGCAGTCGAAGCTGATCCTCACCGACGAGCAATACACATTGGCTTACCTGAAAAATATTCAGGATACGCTCAAAGATGCACCTACCGTTCAGATGACCGGAAAGCTAGCCGGCAATACCGATTTGACCATCGAGGACTTGCCGACAATTGCCGGATCTATTTTGTCCAAAGTAGAACTGAAATTGGAAGGTGATACGACATTAACGGTTACCGACCTCACGAAAGCTGAAGTCGGTGTAGGTTCTGTTCAGCTTGGCGACGGAAATAAACTCACTATTGCTGCCGGCGTTGACAAAAACTTCTCGATTGTCGGCGGAAACGGTGAACTCGTCTCCGGCAAAGGAACGGTTTCTGTCGTGGTGGGAAATAACAGTGCAGCAGGCTCCCTGACCATCGGCGGAGAACACTCTCTCGGCGGCACGATTAACGGAACTTTGGAAATCAACAACGAATCCAAAGTCCAAGTCAAGGGCAATGGCGGCGCCGCTGCTGAATTTAGCGTCAGCTCTCAGGTCTCCGTTAATGATAAATCCGAACTCGTCATCACAGACGGCGCAAAACTTATTTCCGACATCGTTGAAGTGGCCAAGGAAGCAACCGTCAGAGTCGGAACCAATGTTGCGCAAGGTGTAGGCCTTTTCATTGCTCAGAACCTGAAGCTCTTGGGCAAGCTCGTCCTCGACCCTGCATGGACCAACGACTCTCCGGCTCAAGGCGCTTACCTCAATGCCGATATTACGGAAGGGGGACAAATTACCGTCGGTCAGAATTCGACATTGGTGTTAGGTTCCGACAATCCTGATCTCGCCAAGAACGCGATCGCCAATACCGCCCTGTCTCTGGCCAGGGATCAAATCGAAGCGGCTCTTTACCTTGCTAAACCCATTTCTTTGGGTACCGGTTCCATCGTTGTGGACGGCTCTTTGACATCTGCCGCCACCAACGCCGAACAAGGCTCTCTAGTTATCACCAAGAATGCGCTCTTAGCCGTAGAACTCACTGACGAAACGGCGACCGGACAAGCCGTAACGATCAAAGACGGTACGGTTAATTTCGCCGAAGGCAGCTACTTAGTGCTCACCGGTCTTGAGAACTTAACAACCACAGAAGACCTGCAGGTCAAGCTTGCAGACACCGTTACCGGTACGCTGCTTGATGATCATATCTACGGCAGCAGCGGTCTTTGGTACAACTACATGCTCAAGGATGGTATTGTCACCGCCGATTACGACCCGACAGGAGCAATGACTCAGCTGGGCCTGATTGTCCCCAACACAACCCGTGAAGGTCTGCTCACAAACAATCCTGCGATGGAAAGCGTTCGTCAGCTCTTGAATGCCGGAAACCTTGCGGGTGCAGCTAACGAAATGAACCGTATCGCCATCGTTGGCGCAGCCTCCGGAACACAGATCGCAGCGCTTAACGCATCGAATATGATTTTCGATACGATTGACCAGCACGGCTCATCCTTGGCAGCTTATTCTCATGACAAGAAAGGAGCTGACCTTTGGATTGACCTCAACAGCTCCTTCAGCAAAGCTTCGAAGTATGAAGTCGCGTCTGCCAAGTACGGCTACAAGAGTGATTTAGGCGGAGTTACCGTGGGCGCCGATTACAGTTTTGGCAACGGCATTGCAGCCGGTGCAGCCTTTAGCTTCGGCAAGGGATCGATCAGAGGTCAGGACGCAGGCTCCGGAGTTAAGAACAAGGTCGAGTACTATGGTGTCAACCTCTACGGTATTCACTCGAGCCAATACGCTAACTTGATCGGAACCGTCGGCTATCTGCACACCAAGAATAAGATTTCTTCTGCTTTCGACAGCTCTGTCAAGCCCAACGGAAACTCTTTCTTTGCTGCTGTGAAAGCTGAGAAACCGTTTGCCGTTACCGAGCAGTTTGCGATCACTCCCCATTTGGGCGTGAGATACACCTACTCGAATATCGACAGCTTCAAGTCCGGCGGCTTCAAGTACAACAACAAGAAGGTAAACCTCGTTCAGATGCCGATCGGTGTCGCGTTCAACGCCGACCTTAAAGCCTCTTGCGGTGCCGTGATCAAACCGTTTGTTGATGTTTCAGTGATTCCCGCTATCGGCCACAGAAAAGTCAAAAACTCTTTCGGTTTGGCTGACGGAAGTGCAACCGACAAGCTTGAAACTCGTATCGCCAATAATGCGCTCTTCCAGGGCAAAGTTGGTGTAGAAAGCGCCTACAAGAACCACAGCTTCAGTCTGAACTATGGTGTAGGTACGGGCAACAAGGGCAGAGTCGACCAGGCTCTACAAGCTAGATACCGCTATAGCTTCTAATTCTTTGGAATGCGGAGAAGCCTCAGCGCTAAGTTGAGGCTTCCCCGTCTTCCTTGTTCGGCCTTCTTCCGGACCATGAAGAAACCTGAAAAATGCTGCAGTAATCCTGCGGCATTTTTCGTTTAACGCCTTTGTCATGAGTACCGAGCAATTTCATGCGGCAGAATATGTGACTGCAGACCGTATCTTCCGACAACCCGAAAGTGTCAGAAAGGAGAAGCACGGTGTCTAAGGAAATTGAACGGAAATTTTTAGTTGTAGGCAATTCCTGGAAAAAGGATTCGGTTGGAGTTCTCTTCCGACAGGGCTACCTTAATAGTGCGAAAGAAAGAACAGTTCGCGTCCGCACTATAGCGGATAAAGGATTTCTAACCGTAAAGGGGTTAACAGTGGGCTGCACACGCCTGGAATTTGAATACGAAATCCCCTTTACCGATGCAGAGAAAATGCTCAATGAATTGGCGGAAAAGCCGATCATTGAAAAGTTGCGCTATGTGATTCCCTGTGATAACGGTTTAAAGTGGGAGATCGATGAGTTTTTAGGCGTCAATCAGGGACTTATAGTTGCCGAAATAGAACTCCCTTCTGAAAAAGCCGGTTTTACGAAACCCAAATGGCTTGGAAAAGAAGTTTCTTTAGATCCTCGTTTTTTCAACTCAAACTTAGTTTCTAACCCGTTCCGCACGTGGAAAAAATAAGCGAAGACGCACATAGTGTTTTGAATGCCATTACCGGCAAATACCAAAATCCTTCTGCCTGCAAAACAGAAGGATTTTCCTAAATTTTCAGCTAATTAGCTAAACTTCATATCCATAAACAGGTATGCTTACACTAATTTCTAATAAGCTTCTATTATTTTAGGATGCTTAGACATAAGGAGGCTCTTATGGATACTAGAGAAGGATACGACGCCTGGTAAGCGACCTGGCCTTTCGTTCTCCCGAATTCATTAATGACTGCATAGCACCTGTGACATTAGTTTTGCGGATGCAAACATATTTCAGGAAGTCTACAAAACAATTAATGGCCTCTACGTGTTTCACAAAATCGAACACAATGATATAATGTTCGAAAGCATCGAACATTTGATCATATGATAAAAAGCTGGCTTCACAAAGGACTTCAAAATTTTTACGAGACGGGATCTACTGCCGGTATACCTCCCGCTTACTCGAAAAAAAATTGCAAAACGTCTGGAATCAATCGATGAAGCTCCAGACATTCAACAGCTGAACCTTTCATCTTTTAGATTGCACCAGCTTAAAGGAGATCGAAGCGGAATTTGGTCAGTTTCAGTCACTGGTAATTGGCGAATTACCTTCCGTTTTGAAGATGGAAATGCATATATTTTGAATTTTGAGGATTATCACTAATGAGCAGAATGTTTAATCCCCCGCATCCCGGATCGATTGTTGCAGAAGAACTCGAATATTTAAATATCAGCGCAAGGGAGTTTGCTAGACACATCGGGGTAGCACCAAGCTCCGTCACTCGTATCCTTAATGAGGAGGGGCCTATTACTCCTGATATGGCAGTTCGTTTATCTAAGGCCCTAGCCGGACCAGATGCCGCCATGTGGCTGCGCATGCAGGCCAATTATGACGCGTGGCAAGCCGAGCATCGGGTAGACGTTTCTCACATCATCAGGTATTCGAGCCCCTCTCCTGAAACTGAAGTAAATTCGAGGACTTCAGCAGATTGATAGCCTTGTACTGCAGACAGCTAGATTAGGACGTTGATCGGCTCCATTTTCAGGATAAGGCGCATGAGTCGGCTGAAATCGTTAACATAAGGCAATGAAATTTTTTACTTTGAGCCATCCCCCAGCAAAACCTTCGCGAAATCATGGTCATCCGAATTGTTGATGACGATGAAGAGCTTCTAACTTCTTTCCGTTTTTTACTTGAGGATGCTCCGGTCTTCTGGCATGGAACCAGTGCATGGCTTTTTACCTACAACAAGCTTTGGACAAAAACCTACCTCAACGGATTCGCGGGGGCGGGAGGTGCCGAATATAATATCTAGGGCGGAATGGCTATTTGCTGCTGGTTTTAATAAGACGCGTTCTGCCTCTTCCTCCCCTTACAGCAAGAGCACCCTTGCCGCCCTATCGCTTGGTTATGCGTACCCATTTACCAAGAGGACGAATATCTATTTCTTAGTGAATACTGCCAAGGCGACACAGAGGAACGGCACGCCCAAGAAGTCGAGGGCATTCGTTACCGAAGAGGCGGTCGGTCTCACACACTTTTTCTGATTATCATTAACTGGGCTCCTACTTCGAATCCCAGTTAGGCAACCCCATTTTTTCTCCCTCTCATTTTCATAATTTTTTCCTCATTACTATGAAAACGGTGGTGTTGGCCTTGCAGATAACGTCACCGGCGTTCTTTTACAAGTTACTTCTGTTTGTCAATTTCAAAATTCATATCTCAAGCCGACATCTGCTCGGAAATCTTGATTGAGATTTCCTCGAAAGAGCGTTTGGCCGTGCAAAACCTGACGTATTTTTAGACAGACGTATCGCCCCAACCCACACAATTCCAACATCCAACTAACTGTCTTTTACGTCGCCCGTACTCTTGTTATGGGCGGCGCCTCCAATCATGTGGTACCCGGCACGACAGCGAGCAGAAAACTCTCTCAATCCGTCCACCCTGAGGAATACGCTGCCACAGTTTCCTCTATAGCCGCCGGAAAGTCCTACTCTTCCAATCACACTGTTGATTGCTTTAGTACTAACACCGACACCTGTATCCGTATCAAATTTATTCCGGTTTAGGCTCTGATATCAAGATAATCAGTCTTCAGGCCGATTTTAAAAGATCAGCTCGGAACCCATTTCGGTACCTCCTGGCCTTAATAAATCTCGATTCGGGCTGTGGTAATCCCTTCCTCTCCCTGGCAAATCAATAATTACCCTAAAACAATGGGAGGATGCATGAGCTCAATCACTGACGTCTATAGCCCGAGAACTACTTTTCGATGCACACGCCTACGAGGCGCTAAAGTCGGCGGTTCCGTCTGCCAATTTTGTGCGGTTGGATGCTCTCAATTAGGCTTTTTTAAAGACGGAAAATTAATCGATGTCGAAGGGGATCCGAGAAGTTCCGTAAATGAAGGCAGACTCTGTCCTAAGGGTTCTTCAACCTACGCACTCAACGAAAACCCGTATAGAAAAGTCAAACCGATGTATCGTGCGCCAGGTTCAGATCACTGGGAAGAAGTTTCCCTGGACTGGATGCTCGATACCGTCGCGAAACGCATTTGGGAAACCAGAAACAAAGGTTTCGTGGAAAAGGATCCCAAAACCGGAATCACGGTCAACAACTGTGCAAACATCGGTTTTATCGGGGGTTCTGCCAACGACAATGAAGAATGTTATCTCTTTAGAAAATTGTTTACCGGCGGGCTCGGAATTCTTCCGGTAGAAAACTCTGCACGCTACTGCCACTCCACTACAGTCTGCGCGCTGAGTCCGACATTTGGTTTCGGTGCTTGTACCAATCCTCCTCGTGATCTTTTAAATAGCGACTGCATATTGATCATGGGGTCCAACATGGCTGAGGCCCATCCCTGCGCTTTCTATTGGCCGATGCAGGCAAAGAAGAAGGGAACCGTCACTATCCACGTAGATCCTCGTTACACCAGAACAAGTGCTGCTTGTGATCATCACGTGCATATTCGCCCTGAAACCGATATTGCATTTTTATCCGGAATTATCCGTTACCTCCTCGAAAAGGAATTGTGGTTCAAGGAATATGTATTGGCTTACACCAATGCATCCACACTCATCAATCCTAAATTTAATTTCGACGACGCAACCGGACTGTTTAACGGGTGGGATCCTGCGACTCGCTCTTACAGCAAGGAACCGGACTCTTGGGATTACGAATATGAAATTAATCCGGATGGTTCACGCGGAGCACCGAAGACAGATCCGACACTTCAGGATCCTCGTTGTGTTTTCCAACTTTTAAGAAAACAGGTCGCTAAATACACACCGGAGGCTGTTGCAAATATCTGCGGCTGCCGCCCGTGCGATATTGTGAAAGTGGCTGAGCTTCTCGCTCAGAACTCGGGGCCGGATAAAACCTCCGCCTTCTGCTACGCCACCGGTTTCACGCAGCATTCTGCCGGGACGCAGATCATTCGTACGTGTGCCATTCTGCAAACTCTTCTGGGAAATATCGGAAGGCCAGGCGGCGGTATTTTGGCGCTTCGCGGACACTCGAATGTTCAGGGTGCCACCGATATTCCAACACTTTTTGCAGAACTGCCTAATTACATTCCTTTGCCAAAAATTGCCGAGGGAAACGCTACGCTAAAGGACTATTTAGCTAACGGACATGCCTTCGGAGCAGCCAGAGATAAGTCTCAAGGCATGTGGAAACTTGAGACGGAGCGCGGCTCCTGGGCCTCCCTTCCGAATTACATGGTCAGCCTTCTAAAAGCTTGGTACGGGGACAATGCAAGCTCAGACAACGAATACGGTTATCAGTGGCTTCCAAAGCTCGGGGGAAATGAATCACTCACCATTACAATGGAAAGAGCGCTAAAGGGCGACGTGGACGGTCTGCTGGTGTTTGGCCAAAACATTGCCGTGACAAATCCGAACACCGGTTGGAGCCGCGCTGCCATTCGCAACCTTAAATGGCTTGTCGTTTGTGACCTGTTTGAAAACGAGACGGCTTCCGTGTGGTACGCTGATCCAGACGGTCCAAAACCTTCAGAGGTGCAGACAGAGGTTTTTTATCTTCCTACAAACTCTTGCTTAGAAAAGGAAGGTTCCGTCAACAACACGGAACGCTTAATGCAATGGCATGACCGAATTAAAGCCGCCCCGGGAGACTGCCGCTCCGACGCTTGGTGGACTTATCAGTTGGGCAAGCGGTTAAAGGCCATGGCCGAAGCATCCGGTCTGCCGAGAGACGAGGGGCTCCGCAGTCTGACTTGGTCTTATGATTTTGCCCCTGACAAACAAAACGAGATGGGGCTTCCTCAGATTGAAGGAGACTGCGATCTCGACGAGGTAGCTCTGGAGATGAACGGTTTTGACATCGCCACAGGGCGCCCTCTCCAAGGTTCCTCCGAACTGAAAAGCGACGGAACAACAGCCTGTGGCTGCCGCCTGCTTTCAGGTTTCATTACTGAAGACGGAGAAAATTTAACCAAACGGCGAGACGGCGGAACGGTCGATCACGAACTCGATTTAACCTATCGGTTTGCATGGCCAACCAATTCACGAATTCTTTATAACCGCTGCTCTGCCGCCCCGGACGGCCGTCCCTGGTCAGAGAGAAAGAAACTCGTTTGGTGGGATGAGATTCAGCAAAAATGGGTCGGGTACGACAAACCGCAATTTGACGCGACAAAACCGCCAAGCTACCGTCCGGGAGCAAATGCTAAGGGAGATGCAGCCCTTGACGGAACTGCCGCCTTCGGCGCTCATTCAGATGGTAAAGCTTGGCTCTTCGTTCCTTACGGAATTAACGAGGGACCTTTCCCGGTCTTCTATGAATCGGTTGAATCTCCGTATACCAATACGCTTTGGAGCACCAGCCGAGTGCCCGACGTCACCATTATTGATGATCCGCTCAACCCGGTTACGGAGCCCGGAGATCCGGCCTACCCGACTGTCATGACCACCTACCACATGGTCGAACATTGGATTTCCGGCTCTATGACAAGAACAATTCCGTGGCTCGTCGGTTTGCAGCCTCGCTCCTTCATTGAGATTTCTCCCGAACTGGCAGAGAGCATCGGTGTGACTACCGGCAGCTATGTTTCTGTCAGAAGCCCGAGAAACGAACTTCAGGTCCGAGCGCTTGTGACCCCGCGTCTGAGAATCGGTGTAATCGAAGGCAGACAAGCAAGCATTGCAGGACGATTCGTGTGCTCAGGCTATAAAGGGATCGTCTGCGACCCGATCACCAACGACCTTAGCCCAGCCGACATGGCGGGCGACGGATTAATTCCAAGCTCTAAGAGCTTTGTCGTGAAGATAGGAAAGCCGGATTTAAGTAAGGTAGAAAAATTCCAGGAAGACCCGGTGAAGTACCCCGATGCGATGTCGGAGCCGGTTCCTGACACACCCTGGGCAGCTCAGCCGGAAGAGAGGAATTAATTATGAAACCCATCGATTCCAAAAATATTTTTGACGTAGTCAAAAAAGGCTATGCCGCCAATCAACCCAAAAAGAACGGCAGGATTGACCCAATTTACAGTTTGTTTGACCGGGACACTCCTTTACCTAAGTGTCAGGAACTCGCGTTTTTCACAGATACTTCGATCTGCACGGGCTGCAAAGCATGTGAAGTCGCATGCAAACAGTGGAACCAGTTGGAGTCCGATCCGTACCACTGGTCCGGCGACAGCTATGACAACACGGGAGACTTATCCGCAAATAACTGGCGTCATGTGAAGTTTATTGAACGATTCCCTGAAAAAAATGAAGTCGACAGACCGGCTCCGGCCACGCTGGATGCCCTGTTAAAAGAGCCGAAGGCAGGAAAATGGCTTTTCATGAGCGATCAATGCAAACATTGCCGAACCTCTCCCTGCCACGAAGCCTGCCCGACCGGCGCAATTGTTCGAAACGAATTTGGCGGCATCTACTACCAAACCGATATTTGTATGGGATGCGGGATGTGTGTCGCAGCATGCCCGTTCGGTGTACCCGAAATTAGTGAAAAATCAGGTCACTCGATGAAATGTGCAGAGTGTTATGACCGTCTTAGAGACGGTCTGCGGCCGGCATGCCAAGAAGCCTGCACAACGGGATCAATAGAATTCGGCCCGAGAGAACTTATGGTCCGCAAAGCTCGCGACCGGGTGAACTATCTCATCAATCATGGCCATCCCGAAGCACAGCTGTACGGGGTCGACCCATTTGAAGAATACGACAGTCTGAATTCTTTCTATCTTTTAATGGACAAACCTGAGGTTTACGGGCTCCCCTCAGACCCAGTCACACCAACCAAATATATGGCCGGAGACTACCTCAGGGGCGCCGCAACGCTCATCCTTTGTGCGGCGGCTGTTGCGGCTTGTTTAGTCTAAGGAGAAAAAGATGAACATGACCAACATGAAAAATCCTAAACCTTGGGCTGAAGGCCATCCTTCTCTGTATCAAGGGCATGACATCACGCATCGTCCCGACTGGGCAAATATTATTGTCTGGGATGCGTTTTTCAATAACTTAACCGCGGGCTTTATGGTCTTAACCGGTATTGCTTGGTTTGCCGGTCCCCCGCTCTTTGCCGCTCTTCTGCCCTTTGCTTTGACGCTTGCTCTCTTAATCGTCATTGTTGACCTTGTGCTCTTGGTCTTTGATTTAGGAGATCCGCCTCGATTCATCCACGCGATGCGCGTGCTGCATTTCACTTCTCCGCTTTCCGTGGGTGTTTGGGGCCTGGCTTGCTATGCGACCTGCCTAGGATGTGCAGTTGGCATTTACTGGCTGTCCGTTTACTCCGTCGCAACGAATGACTTTTTAGCGCCCTACATCGCTTGGCTCGATATCTTGATGCGGCTCTTTACCGTGTTGGCGTTTATCGGCGCCGTCGTAGTCATTTGCTACAAAGGCGTAGCTTTTAGCTGCACCTCTCAGCCGGGCGTAAAGAAAGCCCGCTGGCTGACTTCTTTCATGGTATCGGATGCCCTTCTAATGGGCTGCGGACTCTATGCGATTATGGCAGCCTGCTTAGGCTTTTGGGATGCATGCGCTTACCTGCTTCTGCCTTTCATCATTCTTGAAGTCGCAAGGACGGTCGCCTTTAGCCTCCTTTGGATGGAAACCGCAGAAAGAGCTAGGAAAGTTTATTCCGGCGAGAACACGCTGCTGCGCGTCTGGGTTTACTTAATCGGCGGTCTGCTTGCTGCCGTTTTAGCTTTCTTCGGTGTTTACGGAATGTGCGCTGCAGGGGCTTTAGTTCTCCTTACCGGCGTATTCGAGCGCTATTGGCTCATCGGAATTACCAAGAAGATTTAGGGCATGATTTGAGATAAGAACCGAGCCTCTCACGAGGCTTCGGTTCTTTGTGCTTTCCGTTCAATATGGTTTTGCGAGATGCTTTGAAAAACTCTGCAATGGAAAGTTGCTCAATGTGCCAACCTCATTTAAGACTTCGCTCAATGTGGTGAGGTAATATCCGACGCTCAAATTATGTTTTTTCAGGATAAGTTGTTGATATGTGGCGATTGGCTTTCCCGGTTTTAGGTGCGATTTTATTCGGAGCTCATTTATACTTTTGGGGAAATTATCTTCTTTTGCCCATCCCCCTTATCCTACTGATTCTGCTGTTCATTCCTTTCAGACCGGTTTGCTGGCTTTGGGAGGTCTGCCTGATTTGTTTCGGTGTTGAGTGGCTGATTTCCGCCTACCAGCTTTATTTACGCCGCATTGCGGCAGGGATGCCTTTTGCTCTTGGCACTTCGATTCTGGTTGTCTGCGGAATTTTAACAATGCTCTCAGCGCTTGTTTTCTTCAGCCGCAAAATTAAAAACCGTTATCCGCTTCACGTCTAACTCACAGTTTCGGATATGAGAAAACGGCATACCCACGAAGATATGCCGTCAACATTCGCTAATTTTAACTAGAAGACGCCTTCTGCCTGCATCTTCATCAGTTCATTTGCAACGTAGGCCATTTCCTGCGGTGTGCCTAAGGAAATACGGCACCAGTTCATTGCCGGCGGGAACGGTCTTCCGACCAAAATATTTCTTGCTGCCATCTTCTTCTGGAACGCACGAATCGGCTCATTCAACTCAAAGAACATGAAGTTCGTACTCGAAGGAAGATATTTAACACCGAGCTTGTCAAAACAAGAAGCCAAAATCTTGCGGCTTTCCAAGTTTGAAGCTCTGGAATATTCCTGGAACGGCTCATCATCCAAGGAAACCAAAGCTGCGGTGACACCAGGGTAGTTTAGTTTTTCGCCTGCCACCTGATCTTTCATCATTTTAATAATCGCCGGAACTCCTACCGCAAATCCTACCCGCATGCCGGCCATGGCGTATAGCTTCGAGAACGTCTTTAACAGGACCACGTTGTCTAAACCGTCCTGGATCAAATTGGCCATCGATTTAAAGTTCGGATCACTGACGTATTCTGCATAAGCCTCATCGGCAATGAACAAAGTATTGTCCGGTTTACTTCTTACCCATGGGTCGATCTCAGAAGCCGGAGTCACAGTTGACGTAGGATTGTTCGGATTCACGAAGTAAACAATAGAGAATCCGTCGAAATCATCCACAGCCTTCTTCAATCCGGCGACATCAACCTTCCAATTTGCAAGCATCGGCACTTTTACAATAGGTACGCTATAGAGCTCGGCAAAGTGCTGTCCATCCCCATAAGTAAGTTCCGGGATTACCAGCTGAACTTTCGGCAAACGCGAATACGCACCCAACAAAGCTCGGATACCCTCGGAAGAACCGTCCGTCAAAAGGAGAAAATTCTTCGGCACGTTGTACATGTCACAGAGCTTGGCGTGAAGCTGTGTAATCTCTGCTTTAGCGTAACGGTTTCCTTTTGCGACGGAATCGCGTGCAGCGGCCTGAGCGCTCGGACTCATACCCAGGGCGTTTTCGTTAAAGTTAATTCGAATCGGATTATCTGCAGTCGGAGCGATGAAAGGAACATTCGCCGGTGCCTGTGCAAAGGCTTTGACAGGAAGTGCGGCACTGACAGCAGCCCCTAACAGGCTGAAATTAAGGAAAGTCCGTCTTCTTAAAGCGAGAGAGTTTGACATTTTGGTTCTCCTGTTTGTGTTCGAATGCACTTGAACTACATGCATATTCCGTGCCAACTTTTTTAAGGCGTGATCAGCGCTTTAAAGCGAAGCAAACAGGAAAACGACAGAAAAATCCCCGCTTTGTGCACAACTAAGTAGCGGAGAGCACAAAAGCGGGGCAATTTTTATTTGAAATTCTGAAAAATTCCAATAACTTTCCGTTAGTGGAGCAAGAGCATCACAATAAAGAAGACGGAAAGCAAGTACATCTCGATGCGAATCTTCTTAAATTTTCCCGAGATCAAGTTAATCAGAACATAACTCAGTAAACCGAATACGATGCCGTTTGCAATGCTATAAGTAAGCGGAATAGTGATGATGCAGATGAAGGCGGGAATGGCTTCTGCGTAGTCATCCAGGTCAATTTCCTTAATACAAGAGATCATTAAGAAACCGACCAAGATCAAGACGGGAGCGGTAGCCTGCGCAGGAATCGATAAGAAAAGCGGCGCAAAGAAAAGAGACAGGAAGAAGCAAACCGCAATCACAAAAGCCGTTAATCCGGACTTTCCTCCGACGGAAACACCGGCTGCGCTTTCAACGTAAGTGGAAATCGCGCTCGTTCCCATACAGGCTCCGATGGTTGTACCCATAGCATCTGCGAAGAAGGGTTCTTTCATTCTCGGCATCTTTCCGTCTTTGACGAATCCGCCTTTATACAAGAGGCTCACCAGCGTGCCTAAGGTATCAAAGAGATCCATGAATAAGAAAGAGAAGACAACCATCACCATATCCACGGTGAAAATGTTGTGCCACTCGAATTTCATGAAAATCGGTTCAACGGAAGGCGGCGTAGAAACAAAGCCGTCGAAATGAGTTAGGCCGAACGGTATGCCGCAAATCGTTGTAATTGCAATACCGATCAGTAAAGCACCGGGAATATTTTTAACCAGAAGAACGGCCGTTGAAATTAAACCGACGATAACCAGCAACACGCTCGGCTGGAAAATTTGGCCCAGAGCAACAAGGGTCGCGTCATTCTTGACTGAAATTCCAGCGTTTTGAAGACCGATAAAGGCAATAAAAAGACCGATACCTACACCAATTGCCTTTTGAATACTCGGCGGCAGGGAATAAACGATCTTTTCTCGGACATTGGTAACAGTAAGAAGAATAAATATCAGACCTTCCAACAGCACAGCGGTGAGCGCGAACTGCCAGGTGTGCCCCATAGATAGGCAAACGGTATAGGCAAAAAAAGCATTAATACCCATGCCCGGCGCAAGTCCGAAAGGCATCTTGGCGTAAAGCGCCATGATAAGCGTCGCGATGCCGGAAGTAATTGCCGTAGTAGCAAAAAGCGCTCCCTTATCCATACCCGTGATCCCGAGAATGGCCGGGTTTACGGCCAGGATATAGGCCATTGTGAGGAAAGTGGAGACGCCTGCGATGATTTCGGTTCTGACCGTCGTCTTTGCAGGATCAAACCTGAAGTATTTCTGAAGAAGCTGGTTCATCATATTTAGGCGCGGAGATCCCTGCCTTCAGGCAGGGGAGGAAGCGCCTCCTCCTTTCGAATTTCTGTTAAATAGGTTTGTCTCTTTTGCAGCAGACGCAGCTTTTTATAGCTGATACCGGCTGAGATGCGGGTTCCGTCAAGTCTTCGAACATCGAAGCTCCCGGATGATCGACGACCGAAAATGAATCCTTCTTCTCCCTTGCAGGCAACTTTATCAAAAAGACGGAAGCCTTTGATCTCAAAGGGAGCCTGATTGCGCTTTCGAATGCCGCCTTTGAGGATGGAGAGCTTGTGAATCTGCCGGTTGTTCCGACGCGTCTGCTTCTGGAACAGGAATTCGCCGAGCCTTTTGGCACCGAGATTGCCAGCAATGCAAAAAGCATCCGAACAATGCGACTTGGTAATGCCGCTCTTGATCCGTGCGTGCTTGGTTAGGTAGCCGTAGGTGTTGTTCACTTCCAACTTAGAATGCGACGCCTTCAGGCGGTTCAAAACCTCCCAACGCATAATTCCCATGAAGGTCTCCGCACGGAACGACTGACCGCGCTTGGCCCTCAGCTTGATTTCGCCGCGATGAAGCGCCTTATGGCACGTCTCACAAAGCGTAATCAGGTTGCCGGGCGAATCGCCGCCGGTACGTCTGCTTTCCAGGTGATGAACATTGAGCACCGGGTCTTTCGATCTGCCGTGACAATACTGACAAACGTGTCCGTCTCTGAAAAGAACATACTCGCGGACGTTCCAGAAGCCGAGCTGTTCGCCCTCTTGGTACTCTTTCTCTGCAATGTCTGGATTCTTCAGCAGCTGCATGTCGAAGGACGCCGTTTCCACGGTGATCTTCGTGACGGGCAGCAGTCGAAGAACCGTTTCTATGCGCGACAAGTGCGCGTTGATTCGGTTTTCAACCGACGGTGCAAGCCAGCCTTTGCGTTTGGTGCGGATGCGGTTGTCGAACCTCGGCGCGCGGTAGCGCGTTTTGCGGTTACGACGAGACTGCCGTAACGCACGACGAGCAGAGAGCAGATCAGAGACGTCCTGACGAAGTTCAACTTCTGATGCATAAAGTTCAGCCTTTTCCGTTGATGCGGAAAGACCGACATGTTCGTACCCGGCATCAACGCCCAGACTCACCGGCTGTTTGGTCTCGCCGGTCGCAATCGTGAGCTGAATGGTAAAAGGCGTGCGCCTTACCACAACAGCTTTCTTCTCTTTAAGCAGAAGGCGCGCTTTTGCCGGAGAACAAGGCATCAGCGGCTTTCCGCGTTTGTTCAAAATAAATACTCTCAAGTTTTATCTCCTCGGTCTTTCGACCGGTTGTGATCCTTCGCCAATGTTGGAAGGGGTTTTAAGCCGACAGCACCGCTCCTACCTCTCAGAGCTTTTAACCATCGGCCGCAGAGCGCGGAACTAGGATCTGCATCCCGCGGTGCCTATATATTCTCAACCAACGTAGTCCGCCAAACGACAGCCTGAGGCTAGTCAACTAGAGGCTTTTTCAAGCCTCGGCCTTCAGGCCGAGGTAGTTGACTTCAACAAACGGTGTTTGAAGAGCAGGAAAATTAAGGAAAACTTGAGAATTAAAACCGTTGTTCTCAAAGTTTCTAGCGAAGGCTCAGGATTTTAGAAGAAAATTTTCCTGATTCTTTCCCCGCGCGCCCAGCTCAAGAACAAAATGGTTAACAAAGATGGAAGAGCTGAACCTCTAGCCGAGGGGAGCGACCGTGGACATCGGATTCCGGGACTGATCGAGGCAAGTCCGGTTGTAAGACTTTTGAAGCAGCCTTAATGAATTAACAGACCTATCAAAATCCAACACGCGCTTAAGTAGAAGCAGCAAAAAGCTCTCCAGCAATAAGGCCCATAATCATTCCGTAATGTTCCTAAGGAAAAGAATGCTTCTAGAATGCGAGCTATGGCTACGAAGGATAAAAGAACAGAGCAGCTGTTTTCTCTTATCAGAAACGGCGCGCAATTAAATGTTTGGGACCAAATCGAACTCGTTTGGCGCTTGAGCCTGCCTGCGATTTTTGCTCAGATTTCTTTCGTGATGGTCCAATACATCGACGCGGCAATGGTCGGTCACCTTGGCGCAAACCCTGCGGCCTCGATCGGCTTGGTCTCTTCCTCCCTCTGGCTCGTATGGGGACTTATCACATCCGTTACAGCAGGCTTTACGGTTCAAGTCGCACAAAGAATCGGCGCAAAACAATTCGATGAGGCACGATCTGTACTCCGGCAGTCATTGTTTGTCGGCGGTCTTATCAGCATAGCAATTGCTATTGTCGGCGTTGCTCTTGCCCCCTATGTTCCGACATGGCTCGGAGGCGCCCCCGAGCTTTATGCAGATGCTAAAACTTATTTCGCCATATTTTGTCTCGGCACCCCTGCCGCCTTTTTAGGCTTTGTTGCTTCAAGCATGCTGAGAAGCACGGGAAATGTGAAACTTCCGAGCATGATTAATATCGGGATGTGCTTCTTGGACGCCATATTTAACTTGCTGCTTATCTTCCCGACTGCCACTTACAAGATTCTGGGGCTTAGCATTACGGTTCCCGGAGCCGACCTTGATGTTGCAGGGGCTGCCTTAGGAACGATCCTGGCAGAATTGGTCAGCACGTGCCTGCTGCTGTGGTTTCTTGTCGTGAAGTCCGACAAAATTGCCCTCGCCGGCCATCCGGGCTCTTTCCTTCCTGAGATATTCTGTATGAGAAGAGTCCTCAGAATCGGTTCGCCTATAGCTGTTGAAAGAATGGCAATGAGCGGAGCGCAAATCGTGACGACGATGATTGTGGCCCCCCTGGGTCCTCTGTCTTTGGCAGCCCATTCTTTTGCCATCACTGCTGAGAGTTTGTGTTACATGCCGGGTTACGGAGTTGCTGATGCAGCATCCACCATCGTAGGACAAAGCATCGGGGCAAAACGGCCGGACATGGCAAGAAGATTTTCCAAGATCAACGTCATCATGGTCATGGTCATCATGTCGGCTATGGGCGTAGTGATGTACTTAACCGCGCCTTGGATGATCGGTTTTATGACCACCAATCAATCCATTATCGAATTGGGCTCCAGCGCCCTACGAATTGAAGCGTTTGCCGAGCCGATGTTCGCCGCTGCGATTGTAAGCTGCAGTATTTTTGTGAGTGCCGGATTCACTTTGTTCCCAAGTCTTATGAATTTAGGGAGCATGTGGCTCATTCGTATTCCCTTGGCTTACTACCTGGCATCCCGAATGGGATTGGATGGTGTCTGGGTTGCGATGGCCTTTGAATTGTGCTTCAGAGGTGCGATCTTCTTATTTGCCCTTTCAAGGTTTGATTTTTCGAAGCGTCGGGGTATTGAAGATTAACAGCCTTGTCAATAGGCAGAATACCGGCGTTAAGCCGGCATCCTTTAAATCAAAGTGAGATTGATTTCAAATTCGGTTATCAAAATTTCAGGGTAACCAGTACGTTCCTATTGAGAACCTTAAAGCCGTCTTTATCCGCGATAAGGCCGCGAACATCGTCAAGAGACTCAGGGAGAGCGAAAGCCCTATCAATCATCTCGTCCTTCGGATCAATCTCAAAGATACAGTTGAAGTTTTTACTCACCGCAAACAGTTTTCCTTCATACATCGACAAGCCCGTGACGTAAAGTTCACCCAAACTTCGTCCTTCTTTCAGTAGATTAGTTTTAGGGGTAAATTCTCCCGATGTCACCATGTCTTGCATGAGCTGTTTACTAATCACAAATGTTTTGTGGTCACGGTTATTCGGAACGGTTGCCATATAGTTATATTCGCCGTCGGAGGCAGCGCTCATGACATGATGAAACTTAGAGCGAACAGTGTCCACACGGCCGCGTCCCAGAGCCAAGAAATGATCTTCTCCCTTAACAAAGTCCGAGTACCTTCCGATTAGTTGTTTGTCCGGATCGTCAGTCACGTTCTTTTCAAACTTCAGGAAGCTCTTATTAGATCCCATCAACAAGTACTTGCCGTCTTTCCACGGAATAAGGCCAACCGTCGGATCGATCGTGGCAGAATACAAAGGATCCATCTCAAACTCATCGACCAATTTGAGATCGGGGGTCAGGAAGAAAACATTGTTTTTAGAACTGACAACGTATTCTCCGTTGATGAAAGTCAAACTATTCAATGGCTGACGAATTCCGATCTTTTCTTCTGAAACAATTCGAAGTGCTTTCTCTGTTTTCAGAGGTCCCTCTGACGCTTTGTGGTTGAACGAAATGCCTAGCTTCTCTGCGTTTGGAGCAAATGCGAAATCCGGAGCTTTCACATCTCGCTTACCCAAGAAACTGATGGTTTTGAAATGTCCGTCCATTCCTGAGCCGGTATGAATAATATGTTTCTGATCCCAAGAGAACCGAATCGGATCACCCTGACCATAGTTAGGAGGAAATCCCGTCGAAACAGCAGCCTGAAGGCAATTAGAAGCGAGAACAATAGCAGATAGGAAAAAACAAAGTTTTCCCCACCAATTCAGGGTGCGCCAATTATTACCGTTTTCGCTCGCCGGACCTAATACTTTAGGTGCAAAAAAGAACATAACTCCGAGAAGAATAATGACGGCCCAAAAAACAACCTCAGCCCAAAAATATGTATGAGCACCAAGGACCATTAAGCCAAAGCCTTGATCCAAATCTCGGGCTGAGTGCGGAGCGATATGACGGAAAGATTGCCAAAGACCCACACCGGTGAAAATAAGGAGAGAGGCTATGTACTTGGGTTTAAAGCCGTAACGAACAATGAAAAAAGCACACAGCGCAATGAAAATCATCGCAATTCGCTGTCCCCAACAAAGCGTACAGGGAGAATCGCCGAGGATATACCCGAAAACCATGTTGGCAATGCCGACCGGAAAAAGAAAAACAATGGCCGCAGCAGTGCAAAGAAGAAAATAGAAGAAAGTTCCTCTTGAGGTATCTAAAGAAATATTTTTGTTTTCTGACATTCGATGTCTCCTAAAGATTCATGTTGCCTAACAGAGCACCGGATGTATGGCCGACGTATAGATAAATCATGAGCAGCCAGCCAAGCCACATGGCCGTAAAGGCCCAATTCTCTGCCTTGGGTCTTAGCCAAATAATCAAGAGCGCTATAAACGCCAAAATCAGTTGTAAAAATTCCATTATTTTTCCAATTGTGATCGGTTTATCCCAGAGACAAATATCAATTTAATGAGGTAATTAGATCGGAAAACCTACGCTAAACAATTTGTCTCAGATACTTTCAAATACCCAAATCATTCGATTAGAGATTTCAAAAGTCGGGTGAGTTTATCAAAAATTACACCTTTCAATTCAAAGAGGTTATTTACCCATTAAGAAGCGGGAGATTTAGACCCGGAGCACCGTGAACATGTTCACACTGTAATCACGGCTAACTAGTTCTTTGTACGTCACGCAAAAAAAGCTATCAGTACCTGTTAATTTGCTGATTCCTTTTATTAAATTATTAATAACAAAAACTCAAACCTAGGAGACAAAAATGAGCGCTTGGCTGCAAACCAAAAGCTGGGAAGAAGCAAAAGAAGCAATCGCCGAATCAAAAGGCGTGGCAATTGTCCCGATCGGCAGTGTCGAACAGCACAGTTACCACCTCCCTCTGGGTACAGACACCTATGTCGCCATGACAATTGCGGAAGAAGCGGCGGAAAAAACCGGTGCAGTCCTGACTCCGCCAGTTTGGTTCGGCTGGAGCCCGCACCATATGGTACTTCCCGGAACCGTCACCATCCGGCCTGAAGTGCTGTCCGAACTGACCTATGACATCATCGAATCCCTGAACGCTCACGGTCTGAACAAGATCATTCTGATCAACGGCCATCGCATCGTAAACGTTGTTTGGATGCAAATCTGCGCACAGAAAGCTCAGAGCAAGCTTGGCTGCACCGTCAAAATTTTTGATCCTGCTTATATGAGCAAAGATATTGTGAAGGAACTGGGCTTCGGCCCGGTCGGGCATGCTGAAGAAATCGAAACTTCTCATATGATGGCCCGCTACCCGGACATGGTGCACTTGGAAAAGGCTGTGGACAATCCTATCAAGGATACGCCGCTCTATTCCGTTGATCCGACTTACGAACATGACACGCTTTGTTATGTTCCGAGCACGATTGACCATGCAAGGGCCGCAGCAGAAAAATCCGGCGGATGTACCGGGGAACCTTCTAAATCAGACGCACGCCGCGGCCAGATCTATCACGATCACTTAGTTAAAAACTTGGTCGCCGTCGTTAAGCAGCTCCAAAACACTTAAGCCAAGGTGAATGTTATGAATCTATCCGGACACAAGTTATTTTATACCGTGTTGATCGTCAGCGTCCTGATGGTCAATCCGCCGATCGTCTTTTGGTTTAATGACTATTGCGTTGAACATCCCCTCTTATTTGGATGGCCAACCATGTATATCTGGCTGGAATTCTGGTTCTTAGTCATGATTGCCGACTTCATTATTGCTGCCTACAAACTCAAAGCCTGGGATTGCCGTCAGGACCAAAAACCCATTCTGCCTGTGCAGCGGCCTGAACTGTAGGAGATACAAATGAATATCGGATTAGTGATCTTGGCCGTCTATATCGCCGTACTTCTAGGAATTGCACTTTACGCATCCAAAAAAGATAAGAAAAACATCAAGGACTTTGCCACAGGCGGTGGGCTTGGCATTTTCATTCTGACACTGACATTCTCAGCAACTTACCATAGTGCTTATGCCTTTATGGGAGCCGGCGGATTCGCCTACAAAAACGGTATCGGCTGGTGGTGCAACGGATTATGGACAGTTCTTCCGGGCGTCCTCTTCTGGGTTTGGGGGCGGCGCTTTTGGTATTTAGGCAAGCGTTACGGTTATTTGTCTGTATCAGACTACGCCTCTGACGTATATCAATCGAAAACCGTAGGCATTCTTGTAACGCTCATCACGATGATCTTTACCATCCCGTATGTGGCGATTCAAGCCATTGGATGCAGCTACATTTTCCAAACGATCTCCGGAGGCATGCTGAGCTACACCGTTGGAGCATTGATTTTCTTTGCCATCATGATCGTATTGGTCTGGTTAGGCGGGATGAAAGGTGTTGCCATCACCGACGCCGCTCAAGGGGTATTTATGTTCGCCGGCCTACTCGGCGGTTCGCTTTGGGTTATCCTTGCAAATTTCCCATCCGTTGCAGATGCCTACCAAGCAGCGTTCTCTCATACGCCGGAACTCTTCACAATGCCGGGGCCAAACGGCGTCGTAACCGCTCAGGACTGGGTTTCTCGCTGGATCGTCATTACATTCGGCATGATGATGTTCCCGCAGGTCACCTTGCGCTTTTTCGCCGGAAAAAATCTTAACGTCATGAAATGGTCAGCCGTCTTCTCGTCTATCTATCTGACGATGATTTACGTATTTACGCCTTGCGTCGGGATGATCGGCCGACTTTTAATGCCTGATATCGCAGCTCCGGATACGATTTTCCCAGAACTGCTGCTTAAATACACTCCTGCTGTATTTGCTGCACTAATCATCAGCGGAGCCCTCGCAGCAGCCATGTCCACCGGAGATTCCCAGCTACACGCAACTTCTACGATGGTCGCGACCGATATCTACAAAAAATTCGTGAACAAAAAGGCCAATGAAAACACGCTCTACAACGTCGCAAAGATCGGTGTTTTGATTATCGGTTTGGCATCGGTTGTTTTTGCATTAACTCGCCCAACAGCCCTCGCTGATCTGTTGGTACTTTCTAACGGCGGAGTTGCCGTCCTTGTTCCAGCTGTTATCGGCGGTTTGTACTGGAAGAAAGCAAGCCGCGAAGGAGCCATCGCTTCGATCGTTATCGGTGAAATCTGCATGGTATCTATGACTTTTATCTTCAAAGTCTCGCCGTTCGGATTTTCGGGTGCACTCTGCTCGATGCTTATTTCTTTGATTATTTTCGTTAGCGTTTCGTTTATAACAAAGCCTCAAGCGCACACTTCTGAAGTTATTTCTTCAATTAATAGTTATTTTGCAGAAGATAAAGCTGTAGAAGAAACCCAAAACAATCAAGGCGCTTTAGCTATTGATTAAGAAAAAATATATTTTTCTAATTGAGCTCTCTAAGATCAATTCATCTCAGAGAGCTTTTTTCTCAATTAGTTTTGTAATAAACGATGAGCCGAGAATCAACACCCGCTAATAATGAAAATTAACGCCAAGAACTTCTTGTTTTTATAGACAAAATGCCTAATTTTTGGGTGAAAAGCTATTCAAAAATTAAGGAGAACCCCAAGGCAACTTTAGTTAAGAATCTTTATCATTTACGGAAGTCTCTCCCCAAAAAATGAGACCTCTCCCTTTAGAGGACACAATTTATGACTTCTATTTCTAGACGTTCTTTTCTTGCCGTAGCCGCGGCTTCAGGTGCCGCAGCCCTTTCCAACACTGTGTCGGCACAAGAAAAACCCAGTGTTTCAGAAAAATTTAAAGATTATCCTGCTGGAGCTAAAAGCGCTGCCAAATACCCAGCATTGCCGGAGCCGCTTCCTGACCTTAGCCTAACAGAGACTTTCTCTCTCGGAAAATCTCCGCTAAACGAAGGATCATGCATTACGGCATGTCACTGGGGCATCGTCCGTCCTCAGGTTCGCGGCGGAAAAATGGTGGCACTTCACCCGTTTGAGTACGACTACGCGCCTTCTCCGAATATTAACGGTCTTTGCAATTTGCCTTATTCTGCCTCAAGAATCCATTATCCGATGGTCAGGGAAAGTTACTTAAAAGATGGTCCCGCCTCTCGAGAAAAACGCGGCACTGACCGCTGGGTAAGAGTTTCTTGGGATCAAGCGTTAGATTTGGTCGCCAATGAGATGAAACGTATTTACGCTGATTTCGGCCCGAGCGCGATGTTCGGTCGTTCTTACGGTTGGATGTCCAGCGGTAAGGTCAATGCGGCCATAAATTTGCAGCAGCGCTTACTCAACCTTTGCGGCGGATTCATCCAAACCACTAACAGCTATTCAACGGCAGCCATTGGCCGTATCTTGCCCTATGTGGTCGGCATGTCGGACCCCACCTCCACAAGCTGGGATAATGTTCTTAAAAACAGTAAACGTATTGTCCTTTGGGGAGCAGACCCCCTCGTCACAGATGATATTGATTGGGTAACTACTCTGCATAACGCTGCCGGTTACTTTAGAGCCCTCAAAGATTCCGGCATCAAAACCATCTCCATCAACCCTATTGCTACAGACACCGCAGAATATCTCAACAGTGAATGGATTGCACCGATTCCGGGTACTGACTGTGCATTGATGCTAGGCATGATCCACGAGCTGGAAAAGACCGGGAAATGTGATCACAACTTCATCAATAAGTACACCTCCGGTTGGAAAGAATTCAATGCGTACGTCATGGGTAAAACTGACGGTATTGAGAAAACTCCTGCTTGGGCATCCAAAGTGACAGGTGTCCCTGAATCAAGAATCAAATCTTTAGCACACGAGCTTCAAGAAAACCGCACTATGATCATGATGGGCTGGGGGATTCAGCGCATTCAATACGGCGAACAGCCCCATTGGATGGGTTTTGCCTTAGCATCAGCCTTAGGACAGATCGGATTGCCTGGAGGCGGGATAGGGACAAATTATCAATATTCAAGCGGAGGATCCCCTGCTGCTTACGGTCCTTTTGTCGGAGGCGTGCCTGCTTCGGTCGAACCTGTCCTTCCTTACAACAAGGCCTGGAAAGGCAGCAAGGTAATCCCTGTCGCCCGCTTTGTAGACTGCTTCCTGCATCCAGGAAAAACGATCGACTTCAACGGAACAAAGGTCACTTATCCTGAAGTTAAGATGGTAATGTGGGCCGGCGGCAACCCCTTCGCTCATCAGCCTTCGACAAATCAACTGCTGGAAGCATGGAAGATTCCTGAGACTGTCGTAGTAACAGACACGTGCTGGACTGCTACTGCTCGCCATGCGGACATTGTCTTACCCGCTGCAACCCAGTTCGAACACAACGATATTACCAATATCGGAACTTATTCCAATGACGGTATCGTTGCGATGCAGCAGGCAATCGAGCCTCAATATGAATCTAAGCCCGACTATTGGATCTTCAGTGAATTAGCCAAACGAATGGGGTGCGGAGACCAATTCACAGAGGGAAGAAGCGAAATGGATTGGATTAAGTTCATTTACGAGCAGTCCAGGAAGTTCGGAGCACAGATGGGAGTCAAGCTGCCATCCTTTGAAAACTTCTGGAAGAAAGGCTACTTCCTCTATGACGTGCGTCCGCAGGAAAGAGACTATGTTGCATTCGCTAATTTCCGCAAGGACCCGAAGAGAAATTCTCTTGGTACGGAAAGCGGCTTAATTCAGATTTACAGTCCCAAGATAGCAAGTTACGGTTACAAGAGCTGTTTAGGTCATCCGAGTTATTTAGAGCCGACCGAGGGCCTCAATACACCTAACAAGAAATATCCGCTTGCATATATGGCCTGTAAGAGTCGCTATCGTATGCACAGCCAGCTTGACGGTACTTCCAGCCATGATTTTGCAAGTATTTTGAAGCGCGAACCGATCTGGATCAATCCGGAAAACGCAAAATCACTCGGTATTGAAGACGGAGATATCGTTCTGGTTAAAAATGACCGCGGTGCGCTACTAGCCGGTGCTTATGTCACGGACAGAATCAGAAAAGACACGGTTGTTGTTCATCACGGTGCCTGGTATGAGCCCGTCAAGATGACTGACGGCACTTTATTGGACATTCATGGCAACTCCAATACATTGACTATGGATATTCCTACATCTGATTTAGCTTGCGGCAATGTTGCCTCTTCAGGTCTTGTCAGCGTAACTAAATACACAGGAAAACTGTCGGAAATCAAAGTCTGGGATCAGCCTGAAACTGTCAATCAATAACCTCATTTACTAATCAGACGCCCGGCAACTTGCCGGGCGCATTTTTTAGTCGTCCATGTTTTTTGCAAAATTAGATATAACGGCAAACATGATCAACAGCGATATCAGAAAAGCCTAAAGCCTCTGCTTTTGTTACCTTGCCGCCGGCGACTTCCAACACTTCTTTCAGGATTCTCTCCCCGGCCTGGTTAATCGTTTCTTCTCCCTCCAAAATACCGGAAACATCAATATCCATATTGTCTTTCATTCTTTCCGCAGTCAATGGATTTCCAGTAACTTTAATTACTGGAGCTAGCGCATGGCCGGTCGGAGTGCCTCGGCCGGTTGTGAAGACCACAATCGTCGCGCCCCCGGCGACCATACTCGTGACAGAAGAAATGTCATACCCTGGCGTATCCATAATGAGAGCACCTTTCTTAGTTGGCCTCGCTGCTTCTTGGAGAACCTCGGAAACCGGACGAGTTCCTCCCTTATGGATACAACCGAGACTTTTTTCTTCGATTGTCGACAAGCCGCCAACTTTGTTACCGGGCGTAGGCTGGCCGGATCGGCAATCTTGCCCAGCTAGGGCGAGATGTTTTTCATACTCTTCACAGATACGAATAATCTGATCATGAATCTCGGGTGTTTCCCCGCGTTTGGCGAGAACATGCTCAGCGCCTATGAACTCAACGGTTTCGCTCATCATCGTTGTGCCGCCAAGATCATAGATTTTGTCGGCCATACTCCCGACTGCCGGATTGGACGCAATCCCACTGGTTGCATCCGATCCGCCGCATTCGATCGCAACAAAAAGATCTGAAGCATCACACTCTACTTTTTGCAGCTTGCTTGCCTCTTCAACCATTTTCCGAGCCGCCTCAACGGCAAGAGCTGCTGTTTTGATGGTTCCGCCTTCTTCTTGAATTCCGAAAGAAACGACCGGTTTATCGGACAACCTGCGGATTTTTTCTGCGAGCTCTCGATGCCCGACAGTTTCACATCCAAGTCCAATAACGACAACTCCAAAAACATTAGCGTTTAGCGCAAATCCTGTCAGCACTCGCTGAGTCATTTCTGTATTTGCTGTGACATCAGAGCAGCCGACATTGATAATGACGTTTTTAGTCCCTAGAACTTGAGAAGCAACCACACGGCAAGTTTCTGACGCGCACGCGCAGGAAGGAAGAATGAGAACGTGATTACGTACACCGACAGAGCCGTCTTTTCGTTTGAAGCCTAAAAATTTCATTTGTATTTTCCTTTTAATACGTACTCTTCAGCGTAGGAACGCGGCTGGCTCGCGATATTGAGATGATTCACCAAAGTTCCTTTAGGAATGAACGCAATCGCTTTGCCGATAACTTCGCCATATTTAAAAATTTCTTCTCCTTCTTGAATATCGATTAACGCGATCTTGTTGCAAAAAGGAATGGAACTTACTGCATTGATGAAGCTTCTGGAACCATCGGAATCAATGACTTCGACTTCTTCTCCAGCTTTGACTTCTGAGGTACAGACAGCGGTGTTGTCTTTTAAATGAATGTGGAGTGCCTTGGACATTTGAGCCTTAATTTTTAGTAGAAATAATGTGGTTGATTGCTCAGTCATTTTAAAACTGACTAAAAAATCTGAGATCTCCGTGTTTTTATCTAGTCCTAAAAAGAAAATTAGGGGGATTTAAAAATTCAACCATCAAAACACACTTTTTTCTTTATTGAAGCAAAAGTAAAGGAACCTCTGCACAAAAGGTGGGTGATGTGATATAATTAGCACACTCCTGAAAAGTGTGATTATGAAGATTAAAG
>ENA-UEOI01000974-UEOI01000974.1-human-gut-metagenome-genome-assembly--contig:-NODE-974-length-26976-cov-11.619949_pt1 | contig 26976 bp, 27 predicted proteins | sample MGYA00242883_ERZ507882 | MGnify/ENA primary metagenome ERZ507882 (study PRJEB26167, sample SAMN06115502) | human gut metagenome | host: Homo sapiens | place: China:Chongqing | collected 2015-07-29...
CACACGGGCAATCGAAAATGCCCGCAACACAAGTAAAAAAGAGCAAAGAACGGCATAGCCGTTAAGCTACACCGTTCTTTGCTTCAATGTTTTCCTAAGTCACCGCCGCATTCCCGGCGGGGCTTTGCTGTAAGACTTTTTATCAGTCCTCGTTCTCTTCCTTGACCTTTTCGACTATCTCGTCGGGTATCGCTTCGCCGTGGTGAACGACGAGGATGCAGAGAGTCGAGAGGATGAAGGCTATCGGGCAATAGTAGAACAGGGACATATAGGTGCCCGTGAACATACGGACGATGCCGTAGATTATCGGGGTGGCTATCTGCGCTGAGAAGGTGGCGGTGTAGTAGTAGCCGGTGAAGGTGCCGACCTTGTCTATGCCGCCTATCTCGAGCACGAGGGGCAGAGTGTTGACGGTGATGAACATATTCGCCGCGCCGCCCACGACAAGAGCTATCCAGATGAGCGCTCCGCTGAGTGCGTTGATGTGAAGTATCTCGGTGAGCAGATATGCGCCGAATGCGATGATGAATATGGCGAGTCCGCCGAGTATGGTCTTTTTGCGGCCGAACTTCTTGCCGAGCCAGCCCGCGGGGATGGCGGCGACTGCGGAGGCGGCGGCAAAGGCGGTGGTCATGATGGTTGCCTGAGCGGCGGTCTTATGAAGAATCTCATCAGCAAACAGAGCGAAGAAGGTGGAGATGGCGTTCGTGCCGCAGAAGAGGAAGAACAGACCCATGAGCATGAAGATAAGGCTTCTTCTCTCGCCGGAGGTGAGCTTCTCTTTCTTTCTCGCTTCTTTTTCGGCCTTTGCGGCCTCTTTTTCAGCCTTGCGTCTTGCCTCTGCGTCGGCTGCCTGATTCATCTCGCCCTTTATCTTAATGCGGCTGTCGGGCTCCTTGACGAAGAAGAGGATGATGAGCATACCGATTACCATAACGGCGGCGCCGAGCAGGAAAACGTAGGGGAAGGTGTTGAGCTCGTTGAACTCGGGGGACTTCGAGGAGATTCCCGTAGCGGCGCAGTAGACAGCAGTGACGATAGTGCCCGCGAACAGGCCGAGTGCTCCGCCTACGCCGCCCATGAGGTTGATGACGGCGTTACCCTCGGAGCGAATCTCGCTCGGGGTAAGGTCGGGCATGAGCGCAACGACGGGAGCTCTCCAGAGCGACATGACAAAGACGAAGAGTATGATGAAGAGCATCGTCAGCGGGAGAGAATTAAACTTTATCGCAACTAACGGTATAACGGCGAACAGAACTGCCGAAATCGGCGCGCCGAAGATGACGTACGGGCGGCGCTTTCCGAAGCGGGAGTGGGTGTTGTCGGAGAGCTTGCCGAAGGTCGGCTGGAAGATGACGCCGAAGATGTTGTCAAACGTCATGATAATACCGATGAACAGCGGGACAAGCGTTATGCCGCCCGCGGCGGTGGTGACATTCTCACCGTTTGCCGCGGCGAACTCGGCCAATTTCGGAAACGCCTCGTTGAGCTTTGCCGACCACGAGGTTATCGTGGCGCTGTTGCTGAGCAGATAGTTGAGTATCTTTGTTATGTAGGGATCGTAAATGGCCCATGCGATAGACGACGCAAGGAAACCGAATCCCGTGAGAATCGTGTGCGGGTAGTGCAGCTTGCCGTTCGGCTTAGCACAGAAATACTGCTTCGCTTTTTCCATGTCTGGTTATTACCTCCTTAAATGCCGCGCGGCCGTATGCCGAGTGCGCGGTCTCAAACAGTGTAATTGTAACATATCTGTCCGGATTTTCAAGTGGTTTTTAAACTTATTGCATAAAAATATTTTATTTATTTAAGAAAACCGCTGACTATGACCTCCTCGGCCTCCTCCTCGGTCAGTCCGAAGGTCATAAGCTTCAATAATTGGTCGTTGTTTATGCGCCCTATGGCGGCCTCATGGACTATCTGCGCGTCGGCGTCGTTCGCTGTTATCTCGGGGATAGAGCGGATCTTTGCCTTGTCCATAATTATCGAGTCGCACTGAACATGGGCGCGGCAGGCGGTGTTGCCGACGGCTCTCGGGTAGAACACCTGCTCGGAGCTGTCCTTGGCGACCGAGCGGGAGACTATCTGCGCGCTCGAATCTCTGCCGTTTAGGTTCACGGTCATGTTGGAGCGGGCCTTCTGCCTGCCGTGAGTGAGCAGGCGCTCGGTTATGACTATTTTCGCCCGCGCATCAAGCGAGGCGTCCGTCTCGCGCAGGGTGGAATCGACGCCCGCGAGCTGAATCATCTCCATCTCGCAGTAGGAGCCCTCCTCCATGGTGACTTCGGTCACGGGGTTTAATATCTTTTCGCCCGTGCCCTCGCCCTCGCCGTAGTGCTTCTCGACATATTTGACTTTTGCGTTTTTGCCGATGAAGAAGCGGTGGATACCGTCGTGCTCGGTCTTTTCGCCGCCGCAGTTGTGTATGCCGCAGCCCGCGACTATCAGCACGTCCGCGCCCTCGCCGACATAAAAATCGTTATACACCTTGTCGTTTATTCCGCTCTCGGTGATTATGACGGGGATGTGAACCTCCTCGCCCTTTGTGAACGGCTTTATATATATGTCTATGCCGGGCTTGCCGCTTTTGGGCTCTATCGTGATATTCTCGCTCGACTGCCTTGCGACACCCTGCCCGTTTCTTCTGATGTTGAACGCGCCTGCGGCAGGCAGCCCGTCCATGTCGGCTATCGTGTGCAGAAGCGACATATCGACTTTCTTTAACGGCTCGGACATATTATTCACCGTCCCTTCTGTTGAAATCGCAGCTCTCCTCGAGCTCGCCGAGCAGCTGCGGGAGAATCTCTTCCTTTGTGCCGCGAGTGCGTATCTTGCCCTTTTCGACGACTATCATCTCGTCGGCAAGCTGCATTATGCGCTCCTGGTGCGAGATGACTATAACAGTCTCGTATCTGTTTTTGCACATCGAGCGGAAGCTCTCGACAAGCATGGCGAAGCTCCAAAGGTCAATGCCCGCCTCCGGCTCGTCGAAAATCGCAAGATCCACCTTTCGCGCCATGAGAGTGGCTATCTCGACGCGCTTTACCTCGCCGCCCGAGAGCGACGCGTCAACCTCGCGGTTTAGATATTCGCGCGAGCAGAGTCCGACGCTCGTCAGGTACGCGCAGCATGCGTCCTCGGGCAGTTCGCTGCCGTGGGCGAGACTCAGAAGCCTGCGCACGGTGAGCCCCTTGAAGCGCGGCGGCTGCTGGAACGCGTAGCCGATGCCGAGCTTTGCGCGCTCGGTTATGCTCATGTGCGTTATGTCCGTTCCGTTATAGATTATCTGCCCCGCGGTCGGCTGCTCTATGCCCATGATGAGCTTTGCGAGCGTGGACTTTCCGCCGCCGTTGGGGCCTGTTATGACAACGAACTTTCCGTCGTCGAAGGTTATGCTGATATCGTCGATTATCTCGAGTTCGTCGTCGGCGCTGCCGACGGAGAAGGAGACGTTTTTCAGTTCAAGCATATTCTGCTTCCTTTCGCTTAAATATATATGCAGGTTGATTATACAGATTTTTCGTTGATATGACAAGATATTTTGCTCCGATATTTGCCTGAGATACGCGGATATTTCGGCAGCGGGCGGTTTTTTATGAGTTTTTTGTAAACAAAGTCTGATTTTATTTGAATTTTTATCGGAAAGCTGATAGAATAGAACGGTAATGTTACCGGACAAGGAGGTATCGGTTTGTCAGATAAAGAAAACAAGCAGCCGCTTTCCGAGAACGAGGCTGCCGAAGAAGAGAAAAGCTTTGAGTATGACAGAACGCTTTGCAGCCTGTGCCAGAAGAAGACCCGCGAAGAGGGCAGCTATTACTGCGAGGACTGCCGTACCAAGATGATGAAAACGAAGATAAAGGGAGGCTCCGTGGTCGCCGCGCTGCTTTGCGTGTTGGTTTCGCTGCTCGCTCTTATGCTTTTGGGCGCAAACGCCACTCAGATAAGCGCAATGCTCGAGGCCGATTCCCTTATGAACCAGGGCTATGTCAACGCCGCCCTCAACAAGGTGTCCCAGGCGAGCGAGGCAAACGCCGCGTTAAACAAAAGAGACTTTGTTTCGAATCTTTCAAAGACCCTCGGCAATCAGACGATATTCACCCTCGGCTACAGCGAGACCGTCATGACCGCCAGGCTCTATGCGAGGGGCTACAGCGAGATAGACGCGGGCGGATATCTTGTAAACAACCTCGGCGAGGACGCGGTGAAGTCGGACGCGAGGCTTTTGGGCGTGCGTAAGTATGTCAAGGCCTATAACAGCTATAACACCATGCAGGAGAAGGCGTATTCCATTCTCCAGAACTATATCAACTCCGACGCCAAGGATATCCCCTACGACGAGCTTATCGAGAAGCTCGAGGCTCTCAGAGGGCAGGAGGGTGTCGATGATAAGTACATCGACTACTACAAGTGCTTTGTCGCCATGCAGGCGGACAAGAGCATTGACGTTCAGCTCGGTTTCCTGCTCAAGATGGAAAAGGAATATCCCGAGGGACTTATGATTTACGGCCCGACAATAACGGACTATTATTACCGCTCGGGCGACTATGCCAAGGCCATAGAATATGCCGACAAGATGATAGCGAAGAACCGCAACTACTACTCGGCGTATGAGCAGAAGGTCACGGCTCTGCTTGCAAAGGGCGACGTTGACGGCGCAACAAAAGTCTGCGACGCGCTTGACACGGCCGAGAACGCGGCGGGAGTCGCAAGCGGAGATTACACCTCCTACAGCCTGCGCGCCAATCTCTATTGGTACACCGGCAAGTATGACGAGGCGATAAAGGTCTGCGAGGAGGGTCTTGAGGCCTCCGGCGGCGATTCGGATATCTACCGCAACGAGGCTATAGCCTATATGCTCAAGGGCGACTACAAGAAGGCCAACGAGTGCGGAAAGGCCGCGTATCAGTTCTCCATGAACTACGGCGACCTTACGCTCGATATACTCAACACCGCGGCTCTTGCGGCGGGACTTGCAAAGGACGATGAGACCTACAAGTCGATGCAGGATTATCTCAAGACCTATAACTATGAGGTAAGCTCGGTTGTCACGGACTGCCTTGCGGGCAAAAAGATCGTCGAGCAAGTCTTCATCACTGACGGAGGTGTCATCTCATGATTTCAACTGTTATCTATTTAATCGGCAAGGTGCTCACCTTCCCGGGTGCATATATAAAGGCTTTCTTCGAGCATCTTATAGCCAGAGCGTTCAGCATCCCCGTTGAGGATACGAAATATTTAAGAAACACCGACGGCTGCGGCCACGTCGAGCATGACGCGATAGACAGCAAGGCAAAGACCTTCTTCTATTGCCTGCTGCCCGGTCTGTTTAACGCGATAATCGGCGCACCCATGCTATATATGGGCTTTGCGGGACTGTTCTTCTTCAAGACCCCCGCCGATTCCTCTACGGCGCTCATGTTCATTGTCTACTGCCTTATGTTCTACCTCGGCTTCTCCCTGTGCGCGAATCAGTATCCGCTCATGGAGGACGCCATCGGTCTGTGGCACGCGCTCTACGGCAAGGACGGAGCCAACTTATTCGTAAAGATAGTGCTCTTTATCCCGACCGCCGTTATTGTTGCGGGCGCGTTCCTTGAGAGATATGCACTCAACATTCTTCTCATGGCGGGCGCGGTTGCCGCCGCCGCACTGACGGTATAACAAAAAATAAGCTGCCTCCGCACAGATCGTTCTCTGCGGAGGCACTTTGCAATCGGAGAAACTTTTATGGACTGTAATTTTAAACTTTGCGTTATATGTCCCGGCGATGGGGACGCGGCTGTGAATCTCGCTTACTCGCTCTTGACCCGCGAGGACGGAGTGCGCCTTGTGCTCTGCACGGATAACGCGGACGCCGGGAAATTCCCGAAGCCGGCTGAAACCGGCAGGCTGGATTTTGCGCACGGCTCTTTGGAGGCGGTGAACTCCGTTCTCGCTTCGCCCGATGCGCCGCTTGTCATGTTCGCCGAGCCGAATACTACCTTCGCGCCCGGATTTGTCGGCTTGCTCAACGGCGCCGCCGTCTTTAACGCGGCGGAATCGGAGATTGACGCGCCGCGCAAGCTCTACCGCGACAGCTTTTCGGAGCATGAGGCATTTTCGCCCGCAGTCGGCGTGAATTTTGTCATGCGCTCCGAGGTTATAAGCGAGCATAAAATGGAGCTTCTGTCTGCGGACGCGGCGGGCTTTGCGGCCTTTGCCGCCGAGTATGCCGCATATGAAAGCTTCAAGCCCCTGCACGAGGTGCTGCTCTACGGCGCAAAGCCGATAGAATATACCGCGCAGACCTTCGGCATTACGGCAAAAAGCGTCTCGCCCGCGGGCGGGCTCTCCGCGCTGACGCTCCTGCTCTCCGCCTACTGCGGACTTGACGGAGCCGAAAAGGAGAGCACTTTCGATATGTTCTGCGCGGCGGCAAAGCCGTTTTTTGAAAATACCGCGTATGAGGCGTATGCACTTGCGGCTTTCAATGTCGATTCCGCGCTGCTCAGAGAGGGCTGCCGAGCCGGCGAGTTCGTCTCGGCGGGCACGAACGCCATGTATAAAGAGGTCACTCTGCCGATTCTCGCCGACGATGTCGTGCGCGATTTCTACGGCGGAAAGCTGAGCTTCGGCACTCTGCGCCGCTGCGTCGCCGCATGGCTCTATTTCAAGCTCTACCGCATGGGCGGGGCGGCGAAGAAGCTCGGCTGCAAAATCTGCTCAAGGCTCGCCGGGGGTGACCTGAATGTCTGATTTTCCGTTCAGAGCCACAATACTCATCCCCGTCTACAATGTCGAAAAATATCTCGACGGCTGCATAAGCTCGCTCAAGGAGCAGACGGAGCCGTTTGAGAATATGGAGATACTTCTGATAAACGACGGCAGCAGGGACGGCAGCGCGGATATCTGCCGGAGATTGGCGGACGAAAATGAAAACGTTTGCTTCTACTCAAAGGAGAACGAGGGACTTTCAAAGACCCGCAACTTCGGCCTGCGCCGCGCTCGGGGCAAGTATATCTTTTTCCTCGACTCGGACGACACCCTCGCGCCCGATACGGTGAAGAGCGTGGTCGATTATTTCGACACGGTATATGACGAGGTCGATATGGTGACCTATAGAATAACGCAGTATTTCAAGAATGCGCCGCCCGTCTATCATTTCAGATACCGCACGCTGACGCATACCGGCGTATACGACCTCGACGACCCGAAAAACAGATTTATTACTCAGACGAATATAAATATCTGCGTCAAGAATGACAAAAGCAACGGTATCTTTTTCGACGAGTCGCCGAATTTCAGGCATGAGGACGAAAAATACTGCTGCGATATCCTGCGCCGCAAGATGAAGATAGGCTATTGCAAAAACGGCGAATACCGCTACAACCGCGGCAACGAGAACAGCATAGTTTCAACCGTTTTTTCGCCCTATTATATATTCGAAACCTCCATGGCCTTTTATGAGGCGCTGTTCGATTCGTTCGGCGGCCGGGTTCCGCCGTATTTTCAGGGCATGGTTTTCAACGACCTTCGCTGGAAGCTCAAGGAGGATAAGCTCCTGCCCTATCACTATTCCCCCGAGGAGTTCGAGCGCGCCAATAAGCGCATAGACGCGCTGCTTGCGAGAATCGACGCGGATACGATTATCCTGCATCCGTCCGTCAACGAATATCATATTCACTACTGGCTCTCGCGCAAGCCCGACTGCCATCCGACGGTGCTCGCGCAGGACGGCAAACTGAGCGTTGCGGCGGACGGGAGAAAAATATTCTCCGCGTCGGCGTTTCCGCTGATGATGAGAAAAATATTTGTCGAAAATAAAAAGGCGAGGCTGCTCTCGTTTATAAAATCTCCGATTTTTTCGCATCTCGGGCGCGGCGAGTGGAAGATAGTCGCCTCGGTAGACGGCGAAAGGCGCGAGCTCGAGACGTTTGCTTCCGTTTTCGGCGCGCAGGATTCGGCTGTCAATGTAGTTGATTTCCCGGCGTTTTTCTGCGAGTTTCCCGCGGACGGCAGGCACGAGATAAAATTCTTCGTCGTGATACGCGGCGTGGAATACCCTACAAAGCTTTTGGCTGAGCCGACCGCCGTGTTCAGCCGCAAGGTGCGTATGTATGTCCGAAACGGCGTGATGTTCACGCTCGAGGGCAGGGCGCTCATAAGCAGGAGCGTCACCGAGGACGAGAAGTACCGCGCTGAGCGGGAGCAGAGCAAGAATTTCAAGAGAAGCATAAAAAAGCTTCGCAACGCCGCCATAGAATACCGCAGGGCGCACAAGGTCGAGCTCTACTACGATCTGCATACGGTCGATTTCGACAACGGCTACTACCAATTCAAAAACGATATAAAGCACAGCGACGGAGTTGAACGCTACTATATCTACAGCCGCGAATATAAAAATATCGACGGGCTTTTCACAAAGGAGGAGCAGGCGCACCTCGTGAAATTCGGCTCGGAGAGACACAAGCTGCTGTATCTTTCGGCGCGAGTGATATTCACGGCGTTCTACGGCGTGACCCCCGTCTCTCCGTTCGGCTCGGCGGCGGGCGAGGTGCCCTATGCCGACCTGCTCGATTTCAAGACCGTCTATCTCCAGCACGGAGTGCTCCACGCCTCCCTGCGCTCGCAGAACTCGGTCGAGCGCTGCCGCGCGGATAAAATCGTTATTTCCGCGCCGTTTGAAAAGCAGAACTACATGACCAACTACCACTATCCGGAGGACAATCTCATCCCCACGGGCATGGCGCGTTACGACCATATCGACAGAAATAAAAAGGCGAAAAACAGGATTCTTTTTGCCCCGTCGTGGCGCAAATATCTGACCCAGGAGATAAATTCCTCGAAGTGGGAGCTGATAGACTCAAAGCTCAAAAACTCCGATTATTTCAGGAATTTCTCGCGCTTTCTTGAGAACGAAGAGCTGCATGAGCTGCTCAAAAAGACGGACACCTATCTCGATGTCAAGCTCCACCCGATAATCGCGGATGCAGAGGGACTCTTTGACATCAAGAGCCCGCGCGTTGTTATGGCGGGCGCGCACGTTGATATCGAGGACTACGAGATGTTCATAACGGACTTCTCGTCCTTCGTGTTCGACTTCGCCTGTCTTTGCCGCCCCGTGCTCTATTTCGTGCCGGACTACGGGCAGTTCAAGGCGGGAATGAACCACTACCGCGAGCTGGATTTACCGTTTGAAAAGGCATTCGGTCCGCTCGTCCTCGACCCGGACGGCGCGGTGGAGGAAATAAAAAAAGCCGCGGAAAACGGCTTTGATCCGGAATCGATATACGCCGAGCGAATGAGGAGCTTTTTCTATCCGCTCGAAAACTGCGCCGAGGCACTCTACAACGAAGTGAGCTCGTGGGAGCTCAAGTAAACAGCACGATCCTCCGCAGAATAAATAATGCGGAGGGTCGTTTTGTATTTTTGAGCCCTGAAGCCTCTGTTAAATCGGAACTTGCGGAGAAAAACTGCCGTCGGGCAAATAATTATAATATTGCAAATCGACATAAGCGTGCAGGGGGCGGATATTATCCGCCCGCGGTTTATGCGGCAATTTGTGGCTGTTCACTCTGTAGGGATCGGCGACTCGACGACCCTTTGACGCGTCGGCGTCACCGAAAATCTATCCTTTCGCCTTATGCGTTTTCAATGCCGTTCTGCCCGCATAGTCGTGATATATTTACATCCCGAAAAAATCATGCTATAATTCAATCGTAAAACTACGGGGAGAGATGAAAATGGTAAGATTGGCATCGGTCGGCGATGCGGGAGAGCTTGAGCGCCTCAATGCAGAGTTCAACGGCAAGGGCAAGACTACGGAAGAAAGCATTCGCGCCTCGCTTCTTACAAACAGGCGCGAGGTTGTCATCGTTGCGGACGGCAACGGAGGACGGCTCGCCGGCTTCGTCTGCGTTCAGCTGAAAAAATCGTTCTGCTACGACGAATATATGCCCGAGATAACGGAGGTCTATGTTCGTCCCGAGTATCGCGGGCGGGGCGTCGCGCGGGAAATGTTGACCTTCGCGCAGGAATACTGCAAAAAAATATACCCGCTCCACAGCTTCGAGCTGTTGACGGGCAGCGATAACACTGCCGCACAAAAGCTCTACTTCGCCATCGGCTTCGAGTGCGACGGCGAAATGCATATGTCAAAGCAGGTAAAATAATTTGAGAGAATCGTAGGAACAGAGCTATGAGAATAATAAATACTTTTGATAAAATACCCGGCTGCTTTAAGAACAGCGCCTTTGATTTGGATGCATGGAGAGCATACGCCCGTGCGATTTCGCCGGAGCTTGGCGAAAAATGCGAACGGGATTCGAGGGAATATGATTTCAATAACGACGTGCTGCCCGTAGTCAATAACGTGCTGCTCAACAGGGACGCGGCGATTGCGGCAAACGACTCCTTTGTCGCCGTGACCGACAAGCTTGCGAGCAATATAGAGCGGCTTTTTGAAAACGGCGTCGAGACGGATATTATTCTCTATTTGGGGCTGTGTAACGGCGCAGGCTGGGCGACATCGCTTGACGGCAGAGACGCGGTTTTGCTCGGAATAGAAAAAATTATCGAATTGAATTGGCAGGATGAATCCGCCATGCAGGCTCTGATTTTTCATGAAATAGGCCACATATGGCATAAAACCTACGGGAATCTCTATCCCGAGGCTCGGTCAGAGGGCGAAAATTCACTGGCTCAGCTCTATCAAGAGGGACTTGCCATGGTCTGCGAGCATATTTTATGCCAAGATGACAGATACTATCATCAAAATCAAAACGGCTGGCTCGATTGGTGCAAGGAAAACGAAGCCGAAATAAAACGGGAATTTCTCCGCCGCGTCGACAAAAATATCAGCACGCAGGATTTCTTCGGGGATTGGTGCAGCTACAAAAATCACAGCGATGTTGGCTATTATCTGGGCTGCGAGTTCGTCAAATATTTGCAACGGCAATACTCGCTTGTCGATATAGTAAGCCTCAATGTCAATCAGTTATATAATCATTTTAAGGAGTTTGCGTCGGCTGAATAAACGGACGGCAAGCAGCAAAAAAGCTTTTACATAGAAAGAGCGTACTGTTCGCGGCGTTTTTGATTATTTGAGATATCCGAATTATCATGATTATACCGGCAGTGTTATCGGTTTGTTATCGAGACTGATAACACTCGACCTACAGCTATGATAACAGCAAGCTATGCCGCTTCGAAATATTGTGTTTTTACTTAGAAAAGCGAGAACTTATATGTTACTAAGAAACATATAAGGCAAGTTGTTCTATGATTTCTTCATGCTTATGCTAAGAAAATTTCTCTCATTTAATATATTTTTCTCTGCCTTGACGGTATGTCAAAACGGAATTTTTATCGAATATGTAAAAGGCTTCTGCCCCTAACAGGGCAGAAGCCTTAAAAATTATGCGATTTTTAGGTTTAGTTGTAAGCCAAGTGTTACTATTTCATCTGTTGCAAAAACGGTTACTCGAAAAGTGCCGAGTCCCGAAACCCGCATAAATACTGGGTTTTTCGGCACATCTAAACCAAAGGGAATTATTCCCACTCGACAAAGCCTAATCAATTTTGCTTAGAGATTATTCTCTGCCGTGTTTGTAGTTCTTTCGATTATTTGATATATCCATATTATCCTGTCTATATGAGCTAATGTTATCATTTTGTTATCGGCGTTGATAACACTGACTCGGTAACTGCGGATAATAGTAATATATAATTTTTATGATTATCGAAAATCACAAAATGATGTTATTTCTTTTTATCATTAACTTTTACTAATTCAATATCTCCTATTGTTTGGCGAGATGTCCAGTATGTGCCTACTAAACGATTATTGTCGTTTGTTAGTAGTCTACAAGTTCCATATTGTATTGGATTCTCTTTGCTATGCTTACTTTTAGGATTAGTGATATAGGTATAATAAAGGACATATTCTTCATTTTCCTCCACAAGATTACCCACAATAGTATTGCTTGTTATTTCATTTGTTGTAATTTGAATTTTTATTGAAAGCAAAGTCTGTTTTACTTTTACCAATGTATCCTTTTTTAATGCGGCACCGTTAAAATTGTACTCTATTATGCCTTTATATGTTCCCATCAATTTTGGCGTTTTTTCCAAAGGATTGTATTTCCATATTAAGGTACAATATAATCCCATAAGGATTATTGTGATAGAAATAACCTCCCCTGCTGCACCAATAAAGTCATAAAGCGAACTAAAACTCCACAACAAATAACGAATTACAAACAAGATTAATGCAAGCCACAAACTCTTTGATAAAAATTTTGCTATTTTATTATCCAATATTGTTACTCCTTGATATCATATTCATAAAAATCATATAGATCATTTACAAATTTTTGATACGCACCCTTTGTGGCAATATCAGGGAAAAGTGGCTTTATCCCATTTGCCTCTGTATAACCATCAAATTTCAAAAAATCATCCTTTAAAAAAGAAATGACCTCATCAAATGTATATCTTAATATGCTTGAATACTTTGTATAAGCAGATACATTTACATTCCAAAGCAATGATTCTAATCCAAAAGATGATATTTTTGAAGAAACTGCATAACCGTTTTCCTCCATATCCTCTCGCAAACTCTTAATGATTCGAACACACTTCTTGAAATTGTATTTTGTCACTTTATTCTTTGCTATACCTAATTTGATGTGTTGTTCAGGATAATTGATTATCCTGCCACCACTATCAGGTCTAATTTCAATACCACCAACATAATTATTAGAATCATTTATATAATCATCGGAGTAATCTCTATACCTATATGCAGGCACAACATCTGCATCGACACGATATGTATTTCCAATGACTTTAATGCATTTGTCGTGACGTTCCACACCTTGGTATCCAAAATGCTGATTCAATGCTTTTTCAACTTCGTCTTTCAATTCAGAAGCAGAAAATGTTCCATCCGTAAAACCATAATTGCTATCAGTCACGCCTGCTCTATATTTTGTAATAAATGTTGATTCAAGAATAACTGCTACATCAACATCACTTTCTGTTGGAATATTCGTCTTATTTGCATACGATCCTTGAACAAGTAGGGTGATTTTCTTGCCTGTGTACTGTTGACGCAAATCAAGAGCATATGAATAAGATTCTGCCATATAAGAACGGATATCTTTACCGTCATCAGTATAGTTAAGTTTTTTCATTGCATCTCGAACCATACGGATCGCATTTTTACATTTTTCATCTTCCGATTGACTAATGGGAGATGCCATTTTACTTATTTGTTTTTCTGTGTATTTCAAATCAAATCCTCCATAATTATTTTGCAAATCCTTTATAACTTCCAAACCCAAGCATATATGTCGCCATAGCAATTGCTAAATCTTCGGATTCAATATCCTGTTTTGCTGCCAATTCTCTTAGTTCATCAATAACAGTATCGTGAGGAACAATAGAGCCTTCCAGCTCTTTTACTGCTTTTTCAATAACCGAGGGAAGAACCATACACATCTGATAAAAGGCATCTTCCTGTCCTGTAACCAATGCGTAAAACTGGTCAAGGCTAACTCTACGAATCAGTTTATGTCCTACTTTTTTCTTATCAACCGTTGTTTCCCACTTTATATTCTGTGATCGTTGGGCGATAGCTTCTACCAAGAAACAAGCACAATCATCGTCGGTGAGTAGCTGGTTTTGCATCTTAATGAATGTCTTTCCTGCCGAAGCAGAGTTCATCGTATTATGTTTGTTTTTCATCTCAACATACACTTTATGAACGCTTCCTGCATCTGGAATAGAAATGCCATCTGCATTTTCGTAAATCACATCCCATCCACCTTCTTCTCCATTTGGCGGAACGTGGCAATTTGCTATGTACTGAAAAATACGCTGATGGAAATATCCGATGTCATTATTATTGGATTTGTCACGCTGTCTGAAAATTTCGTTGCTCACAATCTCGTCCCAAGAGGAATGATAAACCGTTTTATCGAAAATCAGCTTAATGGGGTCAATGATGTTTTTATTAAATCTTTTAAGATCAAAAGACTCCAATTTCTCTCCGTATTTTTCAATGGTAGCCTTAACGTGTTCTGTAAAATCCTGCTCTGAAATAAAGCTCAAATTCCACATTATTGCAAGCCCTCCAATGCTTCTTTTATTTTTTTGCCGATGTCAAATGCCAAGTTTACCGGGACTGCATTACCAACCTGCTTATATTGGGAACCTATGCTGCCACAGAACTGCCAATCGTCAGGAAAACTCTGACAACGAGCATTTTCTCGTATTGTAAAAGGCCTGGCCTCCAAAGGGTGGCAACGATCTGTTTGCTTTTGGCTTGGTGAAGTTAGTACTGTAAGAGAAGGCTCGTCAAGGCTCAGCCTTCTCAGAATGCCGGTTCTGCCACCCTCCATGTACCAACAGCTTTTCATATATTCTTTGGCAATATCCTCGGGAATATCTCTCCAATATCCACCTGGCGGAACAAGTTCGAAAATTTTCTTTTTGTAATCTGAATATGGGGTGCCTTCGCTTTTAGGACAATCAAGAAGAATATCACGCAGAACAGGTTTATATTTATGAGGGGCAGGAAATTCAAAAGAAATTTGATCTGCTAAATCATTTCTAATCCCGATTGTAATTAAACGCTCACGCTTTTGTGCCACACCATAATCCCAAGCATTCAGTACTTTTTTTTGAATGGTATACCCAGTACTTTCAAAGATGTTTGTAATAGTCTTGTATGTACGTCCTTTGTCGTGAGTGAGAAGCCCTCTTACATTTTCAAACAAAAACATTTTAGGTTGTAATTGCTCTAAAAACTTTGCATAGTGATAAAACAATGTGCCACGAGCATCTTCAAGCCCCAATCTTTTTCCGGCGTATGAAAATGATTGGCAAGGTGCGCCACCAGACAGTAAATCGAGTTCTCCTTTTTGCAGTCCGAAATATTCTTGCAAATCGAGGCAAGAAATATTTGCGATATCATCATTAATAACACGCCATTCGTGACGATTACACTTTAATGTATCAGCAGCGTCTTTATCAAATTCAATTAAACCCAATGTATTGAACCCTGCTTTTTCTATACCAAGAGCGAGGCCTCCAGCTCCAGCAAAGAGTTCAATAGTTGAAAAAATTTTTTGTTTAACGGATTTAGAGTCATCTGTAAATTCCATTATATCACCAATATTGCATTGCAAGGCAATACAAATTTTTTCTATACTTTCAAAAGAGACGGTTTCATTTTTACCCATTCGAGCCATTACATTAAAGCTCACTCCTGCCAATTCTTTTAACTCGGTTTTATTCATATTGCGATCAATAAGCAGTTTCCAAAGATTATTATAACAAACAGCCACAATTAGCCTCCATTTCACTAGATAAAACACAACAATGGTTTATTATATTATAGCATATAATCGGTTGAAAAACAAGTGTTACTCACGATATCGTTAGATAATCTCATCTAATATAAATCGGCAGAGATTGTTCCCTGCCGTCGTTGTGTTTATACCGTGTAAATCAGTTCTGCATTTACAATTTCTGTTGCTCTGCTGCGGATATTATTCATCTTCTGCACCCCAAATATCGTATCGGTGTTTCAAGCTTTTTAGTTCAAGTGTAAGCTGCAATAACCCTGCCAACGACAAAAACCCCGTACTGACTTTAATCCGTCAGTACGGGGTTTAATGTTAATATGGTGTTTTTTGTGAGCCGCAAGATATTACTTTTTACTCACAAACCACTCGATATACACGATAAAGGGTAACGAGCAGAATCTTATCAAGATCTTATCAACGGGCTCTTTGAAAACCCTGAAACCCTTGATATTACTTGGGTTTCAGACTTTTTCAATTTATTCCCACTCGCCAAGTGGAAATGCAATCTAAACTTTTCTGTATAGACCGTTTGATTCCATTTGGCTTAATTTGATACCAATTATCCCAATCCTATGGGGTATCCGACTTTCTGCTATCAAAAAGCTATCAGGGGATGCTATCATACGATGGAAGAGCTAATTCTCCTCGTCTTCCGGATCATCGGTTGGCGCCATTGCTGTGTTGACCATTTTTTCAAAGAGTGATGTGGTTGCGGTACTTAATTCACTAGTTAAGCCGAATAAAAAGTCCTTCATAACATTATAGCGAATCATACGGTTCGTATGCTTATTTAATCCTTCTGACGACGCCAATTTATATTTCTTTAGCCAATCAAAAAGGCTTTTCTCACTTTCGGTAATCTGGCCTGTTAAATCCATGTCATTATTGAAAACTGAATAGAGTTGCACAAATTGCTTAAGATGATCAAGGTGTTCATCAGTTAGGGCCATTCCTGTGCGTTGCATAAAAAAGATTACAGAAAAAAGCGTATATAGTTGGGTTTTCTTTTTTAGAAACTTTGTAACATCATCAGAAACAAAAAATCTAGGAATGATTTCGATTGCTTTTACTACAGCGGCTTTATCCGTTTCAGCATCCGTGTAGCCGCTCTGAAGTTCTTCGTATGCTTGATTTAGTGCAGACTGATCCGTTTGATCAATAATGCCTTTCCTATAAAGCAAAATGAGTGACGCGCAAAATTCGACATCCTTCATCCGTTTAACATCGGTCGTTGTAAAGAGATGACGCTCTTCCCAAATAGGTGCATCAGACAGTTCTCTTGCTAAAGATGCAAACTCGCCAGACAAACTATTCCGCTTCTCTTGGTCGTTAAGGCTATAGTCTGTTAGGTTAAGACGGTTAAACATTGTTATAATGTCAGAGCGAGTTGCTTTTGGATCAATGTCAATCACCATGAGCTGGTAGTTCCAAAAAGATTTCTTATCTTCGGCAGATAGATCCTTGAAATATTTATTTGAATATTTTTCTTTGGCTGCAGGATCAAGGAGAGACTGCTGCTTAAGCTTAAATTCGTTGTTTATAAATGAATTAATTGCCTTAATACGTTGCTGTCCATCAACAATATGTGTAATTGACGCTCCTGTTTCGGGGTCTGTTTCTGCCTTCCAGAAGAACAGAACAGGAATAATCAGGTTAAGCAAAATTGTTTCAATTAGGCGCACCTTGTCTTTTTCACTCCAAACCGAACGTCTCTGATACGACTCGTCAACAATCAAACTTCCGTCGCTAAACAATGCGGTTATGTCACGAATGCTTTTCCTGTTATCAGTATAATTAAACATTGGATCCCTCCTCCAGCGAACGACGTGCTTTACTAATACCAATTATCTGATACTCTTCAAGATCATCCCAACTTCTATAAAGTCTATAAGTAATAGGGTGTACAAATCCAAGATTATCCTGGAGAGATACGTTGATTGGACGAGTCATATTTTCCCACACCTCACAGGGACCAGCTATTTTTAGTAAATCTTTATCATTAATGTATCCTCGAAAAATTGACTCAGTAAGATGGTTGTAGTATCTTTGATTATACCAAATTCCTTTAACCTCTCTCAATCTACTCCAGAACAGTTGAAAAAGCTTTTCTGATATGATTGCGATATCAATGTCTGAAGATGGCTCATCTGGAACCTCATCATGAAAAGGTCTAAATAACTTATTGGGCGATAGACTATATCCAGTTTTCGCACTCCCAACAATCTGCAAGCTATGAAAGCTAATTTGAAGCTCGGATGAGACGATTTCTTTAAAATAGTCCATTTTATCAACAATTTCATCTTGTGGGATGTGTAGATAATCGGAAAAATACCAATTATGCGATTTAACTATATGTTTCAGATAAAACTCCTTTGGACTGAGGGATAGTAAATCTGCTTTAAGCTCTGTTTGTCCAGCCATTTTGCTCTCCTATTCTATTCTGCGCAGAAATGCATCCAACCATTCTCTTAATTCAGTTGCTATACCTAACGCTAACAAATAGGGAACTCCATTCCCTACCATTTTGAACTTGGCTGACAGAGGAAGATCACTTGGCAAGGAAAAACTTTCTGGTAGCGACTGAATAGCCAATGCTTCAGCAACGCTAATCCTCCTTGGAAGGTACGGATGAAGATGTACCTCGTTATTTCCATATGCAGCCGTGGGTGAATACCTCCATCTGTGGAGTCTTTTGAACGATTTGCCAGCGGATTCACCTTCGGGAATAGATTCAAACTTTGAATGGTTCATAACATTAAAAGTGTCATGACCATTTGGATGAAGTAAAACATGATTTTGTCTAAACCAGTGTTCCACTGTCAACTCCTCGATAATGCCATCTGGCATTTCTAGACGTCCGTTTTCTTCAAAAGTTGATATAGTTGGCCAGTTAATCTGATTTATATTCTCCAATGAATACAGTCGTTGCGTTCCAAATTGATATTGAATTCGACGACCAAAACACATTCGCTTGAAGCCAATCAAAATTAGGCGATCCCTATATTGGGGGGTTCCATATTCAAGTGCATTTTCAATAGTGTCAAAAAGCGAATACCCAGCTTTATAAAGCTTGCGTTTCATGCGGTCATAGAAATCTTTGTGTTTTTGGGTTTTAAAAAGTCCTTTTACATTTTCTAGAATAAAAAAGTCAGGCTGCCGCTTAATGATTAGGTTTATATACACAGATGTTAGCTGTCCGTTTTTTCCTGATTCACCTTCATTTTTTCCAGCGGTAGAAAAATCCGGGCAAGGCGGTCCACCAATAAAACCAATTAAGGTATTATCTTGCTGCCTGTAATCAGGGAATATTTCATTCCATACATCATCGGACAAAAAAGAACGCACATCCAAATGACTGTATCCATACCGAGGGACGTGGGGATCATTTCTGCGAGCATATTGGTAGGCACGCAAAAATCGCTCATTATATTCATCTACAAAAGCTATGTCAAAGCCGGCATTTTGGAATCCAAGGTCAAGAAATCCAACACCAGAGAAAAAAGAATAGATTTGTATTGGCACTGATTTTCTCTCCTTGTGTTATTGAATTATAATCAATTAGCGGATTATTTTAGTTAGCCTTTTGCTTAGAAGACTTGCGTTTTTCTTCTTCAATTCGCACTCCCATATCCGCAGTACGGTCCATCCACGCGCTTCAAACATGGCGGTTACTTCTTGGTCGTGCTTAATATTACGTTCACGCTTTTTCTGCCAATAATCTTGATGATCCGCAGGGCGCGTGTTTCGGCAATCATGCCCATGCCAAAAGCATCCATCAACAAATACGGCTATTTTCTGCTTTGGAAATACAAAATCAGGATGACCCTTCACGGCATAGTTTCGTCGCCAGCCGGTAATGCCGTTTTCTTTAAACGCTTCAATTAACCGAAGCTCTGTCGACTTGTTTTTCTTCGACTTGACTTGGCGCATGATTTCGGATCGCTTTTCAGCATCAAAAACATCAGCCACGATTCGTCACCGTGCCTCAAACTCTATTCGCAGGCTTGGATCGGTTTCGGTGCTCAACACAATATTGTTGTATCGGCTGATAATATCCGACAGCGTAGAATTGCGCTTTGCCTCGTCAAATAAGCTGTGTTCATACACGTTTGCAGAAAGAAATTGCTGAATATCCCAAACTTCAACACGTCCAGCGAGTCCAGCATCTTCGGCAAGGTTTAGAGCGGTATGTACGCGATCAAAGATTGTAATAATTACCGGATGCGTTCCGCTGCGTAAATTGGCTTTGCATTTTTCGATTAACAGCGCGCCGGGCATGGTCGTGCAATGAATAATCGTATTGTTGATGACAAAATCACCGTTACGATCTGTAGGACCGTCAGCAACGGATGCGCCATGAATCTCGAATGAATTATCCGGCATAATTAAACACAGTTTAGCGGCGACAAGGTGTTGCAAAACAGTCCCTAAATACTGTGTTCCGGGGTTTTGCTTTTGGCGTTTCCTAGCTTGTTCGAAAAGCTCATCCAAGTTTGCGCCGATTGTTTTGGATGCATCCGCTGTAAGAACAAACGGCTGATTTCTGAAATACTCACGAACTTGCTCTGCCCAAAAATCTTCAATCTCTGCAAAGTCAACGGTTTCTTCTGTGTTCCATGCGTTCAAAAAGTCAACGTACTTAATCATCAAGCCCATGCTGCCGCGGCTCGTGCGCCCGCCTTCCGCGGAAAGCTGTTGGGTAATACCATGCTCCTTCAAGATCTTTTTTAAATTTCCACCGCCTAGCCCTGCAACCTGTCCTTTTCCGCTTGTCTGAAAGTCATCGGGATTGAGGGGGAAAGTTTGATCTCGCACCAATCGAGTAAACTGAACGACGAGCGAAAGCGGACCTTTCGTAAAAATGTTATTTTCAGCTTGAAAAGCTCTCAATCTAGTTTCAGGATTAGTCATTATAAACCGCCTCCGCAATTTTCGTTAAAAACCTTTCTCCAATAAATTGAGCCACTGGCATAGCTACGGCGTCGCCCATTGCTTTGTAACCGTCGTTATAACTTCCAGGCAGCTTAAAAGTATCTGGCGCACCCATCAATCTTGCAGCTTCCCGAACGGTTAGAAGTCTTGCATGAGTTGACTCGCCCTTCTTGACAACTAAATATTGTTTACTGCTACCGCCCTCTGGAGTTCGCAAGCATCCAGCAATACCATCGCAACGCAGTTCCAACTGCTGTTCACCGTGTCTAGTACGCCGATAGCCGGTAGCATAAACCGTCTTATGCGCGTCAAGTTTTTCTTTATGGCGCTCTGGCACAAGTTTCAAAACATCATCCTTGTCGAATGGGACGCTTTCCACAACAATATCCTTTACCGTCTGATGGCGGCGCGGCGGCTTATCTGTATTCCACCAAATCCAATCAGGTAAACGTTCGCCTAACTCAGCAGCCGCTTTATTATGAAGCCAGCACGGACCAGTGCCAATTAAATCACTTGGTATTTCACAGTCCATTTTCACAGCTATAACAAAAACTCTGGGACGCGACTGCGGAACAAAATGTGAAGCGTTAATTACGATTGCCCCGCATTTGTAATTACGTTCTGTTAAAGCGTGATGCAGGACACTGTAGTTTTCGCCGTTGTTTGTGGACAACAAACCTGTAACGTTCTCAAGCACAAGTATTTTAGGCTGTTCAATCATCTCATCTAGGATGCGAAGCCATTCCCACACAAGACCGCTGCGCGAGGCGTGAATCCCTCCCAACGATCCCGCAAGGGATAAGTCCTGACACGGAAAGCTTGCCCAAGACATATTTGCATATGGAATTTCTGCACCGTTTATATTCTTAATGTCATCAAGCAAAAAATGCTCGTCCCCAAAATTTGCGGTATATACGGCGGCTTTTTGTTCGCTAATGTCATTCGCCCAAATAGGCGCAAACATTCCTTTTAGCCCATAGCCTACAAGACCGCTGCCCGCAAAGAATTCATGCATTGTCCAAGGAGCGGCAGAAAGATCAATATATTTTGACTTCACAAGAGCCATCAGTCTGTTCTCCTTTCCTTGGGATGTCTAATACCAGTTGGCTTTTCTGCATTCTCCGGAATAATCCAAACGCGACTCATCCGTGAAGCGCCGGGAACTCGGTTCTCTTTGCACAAAATCTGCACTTGGCGCGACGTTACGCCCCATTTTTTAGCAGCTTCTTGAGCTGTGATGTATCCGTTCAAAGACTGCACCTCATATCTGCATATGTGCTATACTATACCATCTTTATTATATTCGTTTGAGCGAAATCGGTCAAGCATTTTGGCTTATTTTGACGGCTATAAAGCGAAGAAAAAGCCGCCCACAGGAGCTTGATTGCTCCTGCGGACGGCTGTGTCCTTATACTCGTCCTTTCAATCCATTCCTCTTGGCAAGCTCGCTTGCTGCGTGACGGCGCTCATCCGAATACGGCGCGGTCAGGCGAACGGCAAACCGCCTGCGGTCGATCTCAAAGGTCAGACCGCCCTGTTCATCATCGTCGGTCTGCCTGCACAGATTGGGATATGCCGCCGCATATTGTGTCAGCCGCTTTTTGAGCGCGGTATTATGCGTCTGAATTTTGACGGTTTTGCTGGCTTCGTCAAAATAGATGCAGGTCGTTTTCTGCCGTTTAGTCAGTCCAGTTTTCATATTGCCTCCATTTCTGCCTGTTCTACGAAAACGGGCGCATTTTCAAGTTTTTTTCTCGGCTCTACACCCGCAAAAACAGGCTGATTTTTGAATGGGGAGCGCCCGGACAATACGCTGCTCGATCTGGACGCTCCCATTCGATAAAATCCGTTTTTCTCAGCTCAACACGGCATCAGCGGGCATCGTCACGCATTGCTGTTTTTTCTCTGCGCGGACGGAAGAAATGCCAGAGGTTATTGTGCTGGATCACGTCCTCATAGCGTTGAATTTTTCCGCGAAGCTCTGCGTTTTCACGTTCCAGATCCGATGTGCGGAGTTTGCTGCGAACGGATTTGTACTCAGAAAGCTCCTGCTTCAAACCGGCAATCTCTGCCTTGAGCCTTGCAATCAGTCTGTTTGCTGCGTCCAGAGCCTTTTGCAATTTGGATTCCTTTTTCTCTGCTGTAATGTACTTCTTTGCAAGCGTGGACAGGCGTTCAAAATCCTCACGCTCCACGGCAACCTTGCTTGAGAAGGGAACGGACTTCGCCTCAATCTTTTCGATAGCCGCCACATCGACCTGCTGATTCCGAATTTTCTCAATCTGCCTGCCGAGCGTCGTCGCCTGCTGCTCCTGCTGGCGGTTCTGCTCTGTGAGTTCTGCCAGCCGTGCCTGCTCCTGCTGCACCTTGAACTGCGTCACGGTCAGGTGTTCCTCTGAGCTACCACGCTCACCACGCTCCACATCGGTGTATCCTGCGGCTCGCATATGCTCAAAGAAATCATCCTGCAAAACGCTGTAGGATTTCTTGAGAACAGGCTTGCCGTTGGCACTCAGAATCGGTTTGCCGTTTTCGTCCAGCGCGGGCTTGGAAGCCCACTTCTTACTCATGCTGACCTGCTGAATCGTCTCCTTGACCGTCCCCACCAGAGATTTATCCTTGCAGCGTTTCGACCACAGGATTTGCTTCTCTACGACGGGGAGGTAGACCACATGAAGGTGGTAGTGATACACGTCTTGGCTCAGCGCGTCGGACATGGCGCGGTTGCGCTCGTCGGCGTGCATGACCGCCGATAGGATGTATTGCTCGCCGCCCACAATTTTGATTGCAGCTTTGTAGGCATCGGCGTAGAATTGCTTTGCAAACTCATAGCCGCCGTGGTTGAAGAAGTACGCGGAGTTGACGTCGAAGATCAGCTCTCCGAATTTCTCAGCATCCGCTTTCAGACCACGGGTGGAGATCACGCCGTCGGAGCGCATCTGCTCGAACATCTCCTTATACCCGGCGGTTGGTGTTTTGAAATGGACGTTGTATGGTGTCCGTTCGGGAACGATGTCCTGATTGACATACGACGATTTTTCGCGCTCGTTGTGTGCCTGCGCGTTGCCGATGTCTGCGTCTTTCATTCTCGCGTTTCTTGCGGTGGTACGGTGAATACCGTCGCCTCTTGCCATAGGCAGTTTACCTCCTGATTTCAGATTGTGCAGGACAGGTAGCTTTCGGGGAGGCACTTCTGCGGAAGTGTAATAACCCACTATGATACTTTCATCCTGCGGCTGCAAAGTATCGTGGGCTCTCCGAGGGGGTATGCGGCTTCTGCGGAAGCCTCTGCCGGTTTTGCGGTTTGCAGTGTCTGTACAAACCGCAAAAACCGGCGTGGGCAGCAGCTTATTTGCAGACAGCTCCTGCGCATAATCTTTTGCCCACATCCATCTCAAACTCTGCGGATTTTTCGATGGGGACGGAGGACGCGAGGGGATAGCAGCCAATGCTCTGCCTTGTTTGCCAGCCACAGGAGCGTGGCACGCTCCTGTCACAGCTTCCACGGAGGAACAGTCCACCGATAGCTCTGCGGAACACCGCGCCGGTCAAGGTATTCCTGTCGTGCCTGTTCCCGTTCTGCCTCGGTCGGTGCCGTTTTATACCGGGAATAGAGCTGCCGGTTCAACATGGAGTCGAGCCTCTGCTCCAAGCCCTGACGGATTTCTTCTTCGTAATCATCCTCGCCCCGCAGATGGTACATGGCAAGGTCGAGAAACAGGTCATAGGGGATTTGTACGGTTTTCATTCTGTATCGCTCCTTTCCGCGACGGTCGCAACGATTGCGACGGTTGTTTTACGGTATCATTTTCACCGTTGCAACCGTCGCAGCTGTCGCGCGGCTTATTCGTTTTCGGCTATGAAGGTCAGCGTGATGCGCCGCCCCTCGTGCCGAACCTTGTTCTCATAGCGGATGTGGTATTCGTCCAACAGCCTGCCAGACTTCACATTCAGATATTTGCTCAGAGCGTTTGCAGCCATACCGACATGGACGGCATCGGCAAGCGCAGAGGGCGATCCTGTCCACACCGACTGTTCTGCGGACACCAGCTCGGCAATGGCTTCCAGAACATGATCGGGCGGCTCTTTGTGCAGCTCGTTCTCCACCTTCTCAAGATTCCAAATCTGTGTATCGACATCCTTTTTCAGATAGAGAATCTGATCCTGCTGGTCGCGCCCCACCACGTCGATAGTTGCCTCCAGCGCCGTGCGCTTTTTCTTCTGCATGAGAAGCGACCCATCCGCACAGCCGAGCAATCCCGTTGTACCGGAGATCATCTCGAAGCTGTCACCGGCAGGCTGCTTGCGGGTGTGGTGGACGGTCAGGACGCAGATACAGTGATTATCGGCAAACTGCTTGAGCTTGCCGATAATCTCATAATCGCTGGCGTAGCTGTATGCTTCGCCGCCGACTTCCCGGATTTTCTGCATGGTGTCGATGATAATAAGTCTGGTGTCGGGATGCTCCCGCACAAAATTCTCAAGCTGCTCGTCCAGCCCGTTTCCAATCTTGCCCGCAGCGGTCGCAAAGTGCAGCCGGTCGGTGTCGTTGACGCCGTACATCATGAACATTCGGCTCTGGATACGCTGAAAATCATCTTCTAGAGCGAGGTACAGCACCGTACCGGGATGGACTTCGTAGCCCCACAGGGCTTTACCGGTGCTGACATGATAGGCGATCTGCGCCACCAGAAACGACTTGCCGATCTTCGGCGCGCCTGCGAGAATGTACGCGCCCGCGTAGAGCAAGCCGTCGATAATGGGCGGCCTGCTCTGATACGCGGTCTGGTACAGCTCTGTCATGGAGATCGTGTGCAGGTAATGCGGGTCGGTTAACCGCTGTATCCTGCGATAGATTTCGTCCAGACTTTCCGAGCTGTTTTGAAAATCACCGTTGATTTCTTCATCAAAAGCGGATATACTGTTCTCAGTTGAATTGTGAAGCGGCTGCCCATCATCTGCGCCAACAGATGTGTCCGGGGCGGTCGTTTTCTTTTTGCTATTTTCATTCTCCATAGGCATTTTCCTCCTTCATGCCGTCCATAATGGCGGCGATCATTTCGATCACATCCAGCAGCTCGTCATTTACGCTGCCGCCCGTCTCAATGCGCCGCAGCTCGTCCAGCACGGCGGCAAGCTGGTCACGCAGTGCCTTGTAAACTCTCGGATTGCCTTGTACCACCACGTCCTTGCAAATCAGGCGGCGGGTGATGTAGTCCTGCTTCGTCAGCCCGGAAAGCTTGACAAAGGTTTCAATCTGCCGGTCTTCCTCCGGTGATACCCGGAAGGCAACAGTCTTGTTGCGCCAGCGGTTGTGGTTGTCTCGGTTTTTCAGTGACATTTTAATTGCTCCTTTCGACGTTCAATTTATCTGCCATTTCCTTCTGCACAGTTGGGAACAGATGCGCGTACCGATAGGTGATCTCCACACTTTCGTGTCCCACACGATTGCCGATGGCAACGGCGGAATAGCCCATGTTGATAAGAAGGGAAACGTGGCTGTGTCTCAAGTCGCGGATTCTGATGACTTTGACGCCAGACGCCTTGCAGCCAAACGCCATCCCGCGCTTCAAGGCATATTTGGACAGCGGAAAAATACGGCTGTCCGGTTCCAGTCCGTAAAGCTGCTTGAAATAGTCCTGCATCTCGTCACAGAGAAAGTCCGGCATCTGGATTACGCGATTGCTTTTCTTCGTTTTCGGCGTGGTGATAACGTCCTTACCCTGTAAGCGCTGATAGGATTTATTGATGCGGAGCGTTTTCTTCTCAAAATTAAAGTCCGCAGGCGTCAGTGCCAGCAGCTCGCCCTCGCGGATGCCGCACCAGTACAGGATTTCAAAGGCGTAGTACAGCATGGGCTTGTCCATCATGGCGTCGATGAATTTGAGGTATTCTTCCTTCGTCCAGAACAGCATTTCCTTCGGCTGCTCGCTGCCCATATTTCCGGCCTTTGCGGCGGGATTGATCTGCAAGCCGTAATACTTGATGGCGTGGTTGAAAATACAGCTCAGTTGGGTATGGACGTTCTTGAGATAGTCCGGGGAATAGCTTTCGCCGCTTGACTTGGTGTGCTGCCGTATCTCGTTCTGCCAGTCGATCATATCACGGGCGGTGATCTCCGAGAGCTTGCGCTTTTTGAAATACGGCAGAATCTTTGTGCGGATGATATGCTCCTTGCTGAGCCATGTGTTGAGCTTCAACTTGGGTTTGACGTCCTTTTCGTAGAGCGCTACAAAGCTTTCGAAGCTCATATTGACATCAGCCTGCTTCTGCATCAGAAACTCGCGTTCCCATGCCTGCGCCTCTTTCTTGGTCGCAAAACCGCGCTTCAATTTCTGCTGGCGCTCACCGCGCCAGTCGGTATAGCGAAACTGCACATACCATGAGCCGTTCTTCTTGTCCTTAAACGCTGCCATTCGATTCCCTTCTTTCCTTCGGTTCTCTCGTTCCGTAGAACTTCTCATGGAAGAACTTGCGGTCAATCCTGCCTGCAATGGTGATGCAGCCAGTCTCTCGCAGCTCTTCGTTCAGCTCACGGATGAGCTTATACGCATATGGAACCGATACGCCAAGCTCTTCCGCAACTTCATTTACTCGCATAAAAATTTCTCCTGCCATAGGCAAAATACCTTCCTTTCCTGATTTGTGGTTGATTGCTTCGCCGTTCTATCCGCAGGACTCTGACAGG
>ENA-UEOI01000995-UEOI01000995.1-human-gut-metagenome-genome-assembly--contig:-NODE-995-length-26609-cov-27.325682_pt1 | contig 26609 bp, 18 predicted proteins | sample MGYA00242883_ERZ507882 | MGnify/ENA primary metagenome ERZ507882 (study PRJEB26167, sample SAMN06115502) | human gut metagenome | host: Homo sapiens | place: China:Chongqing | collected 2015-07-29...
GTGTGATATATTAAAGCCCGTGGACTTCCATATCGAGGGAATCCACGGGCTTTGTTGCGCTTTTTTTTACAGCGCCTAATAAAATCAAAGTATTAAATAGTGGAATCAAAATAGCATAAAATAAACATCAGGGAGATTGACTATACTTCCGTATCGCAAGATAGAAATTTACCGTTAATGTTGGCTTCGGACTGCTTGGTAATAAAAGTTCTTGCTCAAATAGATTTATACTTGTATTCCAAAGTCTGCAAATGATGTACGATTACAAGCTAAACTTGGTAGCAAGAACCCCACGGGCTTGCCCGTGGGAGTAGTCAGTTTACATAGCTTACATGAAGCAGTTCATGCTCTCTGCCCTTGAGGATACCCTCGTAAAGCTTATCCATAAGCGGATTTTCTTCTGAACGTTTCAAAGTGCAAAGCTTGTCAGCATTGTAAAGATTAACACTGCGCTCTTTCTTCTCGTCGATAGTAGCCTTTGGCTGACCAGCGCCGCCTATACAGCCGTTCGGACAAGCCATAACTTCGATAAGGTCGAAATGCTCGCCAGCTTTCATTCTGTTCATTATGACTTCAACATTGCGAAGTCCGTTTACAACGCAGACCTTGATAGCCTTGTCGCCAAGAGGTACTTCAAGCTCCTTTATGCCCTCGAAGCCTCTTACGCCCTCGAATGCAAGATTTCTCAGGGAAGCAAGTGACTTGTCTGTGGAAACACGTCTGATAACTGCTTCTGTTACACCGCCTGTTACACCAAAGATAACACCTGCGCCTGTCATAGTGCCGAACGGCATATCAACAGCTTCCGGCTCTATTTCGTTGAACACGATACCGGCTTCTTTTATCATCATGATAAGCTCCTGAGTTGTGATGACAAAATCAACCAACGGTTTGCCGTTCTCGTCCTTGAACTCATCTCTTGCGGCTTCTCCCTTTTTAGCAGTGCAAGGCATAACAGCAACAGAAAGTATCTTCTTGCCCTCGCCCTTGAACTTCTCGTTTATTACGGAAGCGAACATCTGCATTGGTGAGCGGCAAGTGGAAATGTTAGGCAGTATCTCAGGATACTCGTTCTCAGCATACTTTATCCATGCAGGACAGCATGATGTGAACAGCGGGAGCTTTCCGCCGTTTGCAAGCCTGTCTGCAAACTCCTTTGACTCCTCCATAACAGTGAGGTCTGCGGCTGTAGATGTGTCAAAAATGTAGTTGAAGCCTATTCTTCTAAGTGCTGCAACTATCTTGCCCATAACGTTCTCACCGTTGTAGCCGAACTCTTTTGCCACTGCAACTCTTACAGCCGGAGCTACCTGAGCCACTGCAATAGTGTCCTCCTGATTAAGCTCTTTCCAAAGCCTGTGGCTGTCGTTCTTTATGATTATAGCGCCTGTTGGACAGACTGCCGCACACTGACCGCAGCCAACGCAGTTTGAATCGCCTATAGGCTTGTCAAATGAGCAGGCTACCTTCATTTTTGAACCTCTGAATGCAAAATCTATTGCACCAACGTTCTGTACTTCGTTGCACACTCTTACACAGTCACCGCAGAGGATACACTTGTTGGCGTCCCTGGTGATAGATACAGAAGAATCATCGATACAAGGCTTGGACTTTGGATTGTCAAAACGTACCCTGTGGATATCAAATCTTGCGGCAAGCTCCTGCAATTTGCACTTGCCGTTTTTATCGCAGGTCGTACATTCGCCGCAGTGATTTGAAAGAAGAAGTTCCAATATCATCTTGCGGTATTTTCTAAGCCTTGGTGTGTTTGTGTATATCTCCATACCGTTTCTCGGAGGAGTTGAGCAAGCGGCTTCCATGCCGCCCCACTTGTTTTCCACCATGCACATTCTGCAAGCACCGTATACTGAAAGCTCAGAATAGTAACAGAATGTAGGAAGCTCGATTCCTGCCTTTCTGATAAGCTCAAGCAGATTTTTTTCACCGTTTATAGCAACGGGGATATTGTCGATTATCATAAACTCTTTATTCATAGCTAAAATTAAACCTCCTTGACAGCTTTGAAATGGCAGTTGGAAATACAAGCTCCGCACTTTATGCACTTAGAGGTGTCGATCTTGAACGGCTTTTTGATCTCACCGCTGATCGCACCCACAGGACAGACTCTTGAACACTTTGAACAGCCCTTGCATATCTCAGGGTCGATCTGATATGTCACAAGCTTCTTGCAGTTGCCCGCAGGACACTTCTTATCTCTTATGTGAGCTTCATATTCCTCACGGAAGTTCTTTATTGTAGATACAACAGGGAATGCAGCCGTCTTTCCAAGACCGCAGAGAGCAGTTGAGGAGATAGTGTCGGCAAGCTCAAGAAGCAGTTCGATATCCCCCTCCTGACCGTTACCATTTACGATACGCTCAAGTATCTCAAGCATTCTCTTTGTACCCTCACGACACGGAACGCACTTTCCGCAGGACTCGTTCTGGGTGAAATTCATGAAAAATCTTGCAACTTCTACCATGCAGGACTTATCGTCCATAACAACAAGTCCGCCTGAGCCGATCATAGCACCGACTTTTTTCAGCGAGTCAAAGTCAAGCTGGATATCGAGGTTAGGTGTAACAAGACAGCCGCCTGACGGACCGCCTATCTGAACAGCCTTGAACTTTCCGTCACCTCTCATGCCGCCGCCGATATCGAATATTACCTTTCTGAGAGAAGTTCCCATTGGCACTTCAATAAGACCGGTGTTCGAGATGTTGCCCGTAAGAGCGAAAGCCTTTGTTCCAGGGGAGTTCTCAGGGCCTATGCTCCTGAACCATTTTGCACCGTTATTGATGATAACAGGCACGTTGGCAAGAGTTTCAACGTTGTTGAGCACAGTAGGCTCGTTGAAAAGACCGTGTTCAACGGTTCTCGGAGGCTTTACTCTAGGCATACCTCTCTTGCCTTCGATAGACGCTGTAAGAGCAGAACCCTCGCCGCATACGAAAGCACCTGCACCACGGTTTATATGTATCCTGAATGAGAAATCTGTGCCAAGTATATTGTCGCCAAGCAGACCAAACTGCTCCGCCTGAGCGATAGCACCTTTCAGACGTGACACTGCAAGAGGATATTCCGCACGAACGTAGATATATCCCTCTTTTGAGCCAGTGGCGATACCGGCTATCATCATGCCCTCAAGAAGTCTGTGAGGGTCGCCCTCCATGATTGAACGATCCATGAATGCACCAGGGTCGCCCTCGTCGCCGTTGCAGACTATGTATTTTGTAGGGCTTTTCTGCTTTGCAACGCTAGTCCACTTTCTGCCAAGTGGGAATCCTCCGCCGCCTCTTCCACGGAGATTGGATTCTGTCATTTCGTTGAGGATATCTTCAGGTGACATATCAAGCAAAGCCTTTTCAAAAGCTCTGTATCCGCCGATAGCAAGATATTCCTTTATAGATGTAGCGTCAATGTGACCGCAGTGCTCAAGAACGATACGCTGCTGCATTTTATAGAATGGTATCTCTGACTGCTGACGGTATATCTCGCCGTTTTTCTTGTAGCAGAGCCTTTCGACGCACTCGCCGCCGCAAATAGTCTTTTCAACTATCTCGTCAACGTCATCGAGCTTTACCTTTGTATAGAGCCAGCCCTCAGGTTCTATCCTCACCAGTGGACCCATTTCGCAGAAACCGTGGCAGCCGCTCCTTTTTACGCCAACTGCACCCTCGTGGACATCATCATCGTGTGGCTCGTCAGCAAGTGCGACAACGCACTCCAGTCCCTTTGCAGAGATAGTTTCGATAAGTTTCTGATATATGTTCAGCGAACCGCCTGCGACACAGCCTGTTCCTGCACAGACAAGCACTTTTCTTGCCTGCTTGTCTACCAGATTGCCATACTGCTCACGGGCGTTGTCAAGGTCATATTTCGTTTTCAGCAGCATATTATTCAGCCTCCTTTTCTCTCAGTTCTTTGAGCAAAGCCGCAGCCTTGTCAGGGTTCATCTCAGGGTGAACAACGTCGTTCACAGTGAGAACAGGTGCAAGTCCGCAAGCACCAAGACATGAAACAGTTTCCACCGTAAACATCAGGTCGTCAGTGGTGGTTTTCTTCTCACTAAGACCAAGCTCGCCTCTGAGATATTCGAGAATAGGAATGGATTTTCTTACATGACAGGCAGTTCCGTCACAGCATTTTATAACGTATTTGCCCTTTGGTTCAAGAGAAAAGTTCTCATAAAAAGTCGCAACGCTGTATATTCTTGCCTCGCCGGTGCCAAGTTTTTTAGCAAGATAAGGGAAGATCTCCTTTGGAAGATAGTGATAGATCTCCTGAATATCCTGCAATATGGCGATCACGGCCGTTTTTTCATGATTTTTAAGAATTTCGTCGATCGGTGAATAATCAAATTCTTTTGTCATAAAGTTTCCTCCATATAATTAATGTTAAAACTGATTACAAAATCAATAATCAAGACATACTGTCAACTATAATTATATACTATATGACACAAAATGAATAATGTTTTTATTTACATGGGTTATATATAATAGGAATAAGCATTGACTAACTTGTAGAAATACACATAAACGAAAACGATTATATAGTTACAATGCACAAAAAATCGAGCCATTTTCCAATGGCTCGACGTGCTCACATTAATTGATAAACTGAGTTAATTATTAAAAATCACATTTGTTTGTTTCGTTAGACATACCTAACATTTCAAAAACTGCATTATGCTTTGCGGATACTTATTTCGCCTGAGGAAATATATTCCTCTCTGCCGTCCTCATATCTGACGTGCAGGCGGCAGTCCTCGTCAGCACCGAGCATTATGGCAGGAGTTTTTTCGCTGCCCCTTATGACGTTTATCTTTTCGCCCACCCACAGCAGACGCTTTCTGTATTCAGGGTAAAAGCTGTTTTCAGCAAAGCTGTCATAAAGCCGCATGAAATTGTTTATTATCTCCGCAGCTATCCTGTTTCGCATATCGCTTTTTCTTTCGTGGAATATCGGTCCTGCAATGTCCCTTATAGCCTCAGGGAAACCGCCCTCAGGCTCATAGGTGTTCACGCCGATACCGAGAACGGCGTAGTCAAGACCGCCGCTTTCCATGCTGAACGACGCCTCAGTGAGTATTCCGCAGATCTTTCTGCCATTTATGTATATGTCGTTCACCCACTTTATGTCAGGCTTTTGGTTACTGACTTTTTCCACTGCAAGGGCAACAGACACCGCAGCGGCGGTGGTTATTTTCACAGCGTCAGACGCAGCCATTTCAGGGCGTAGCAGTATGCTCATATAAAGTCCTGAATCGGAAGGGGAGAAGAAAGAACGTCCAAGTCTGCCTCTGCCCTGCGTCTGCATACCTGCAATGACTATCCTGCCCTCAGGTGCACCTTGATTGGCATAGTCTTTGAGGACAAGGTTTGTGGAGGTTACTTCCTTATAGACCTCTATTTCAAGTCCCTGACGATGTGGGTCAAGATATTTCTTTATGCCCTCAAGGGAGAGTATATCGGTATTTTCATCAAGTGAGTAGCCCTTGTTTGTTACCGCAGATATAGGGTAGCCGTTTTCCTGCAAAGCTTTCACAGCTTTCCAAACAGCCCCACGGGTACAGCCAAGCGTGTCAGCAAGCTGTTCGCCTGAAAGATATTTGCCCTTGCTATCGTCGAGAAGTTCCAGCACTTTGTCTTTTATTGCCATAAAAATGCCTCCTTAATGAGATAATTATAGCACAAAATAATGTTTTTTTCAATCTTTAGGAGCAAATATATTTTTTCATGATAATGTATTTTGTAGTGTACTGTGTTGACAATATATATAAATGATGATATAATATAATTGAAAGATAAACACATACATTTTAATATATTTGGAGGTGTTTTGTATGGCAAAAAATCAGACTTTAGTTCAATTCCGTGTTGACAGTGACCTTAAAAATGAGGTAAGCGAGATATACAGTGCATTAGGAATGGATCTTCCTACAGCTTTCAGAATGTTTATGGTGCGTAGCAAAATGGTGCGTGGAATACCATTTGAAACAGTTCTTCCTGAAAATGCTGTTACAAGAGCAGAGGGACTTGAAGCGTTTGAAAAGCTTAGAGAGCAGGCAACTGACGTCCCTGAAATGTCTTTGGACGAGATAAACGCTGAAATAGCAGAAGTGAGAAAGAACAGGAGAAAATGATAAATGAAAGTCTGCGCTGTTATTGACACAAATGTTATCGTATCTGCTCTTATCACTAAAAATTCGCAATCTCCGCCGTGTATGGTGCTTCGTGAGGTGCTTGGCGGCAGGATAACGCCGCTGTTTCATGATGACATAATAGATGAATATGCGGAAGTCTTGAACAGACCTAAGTTTCACCTAAAAGCTGAAACTATCCAAACAATGATAAATTCTATTATTTCAAATGGAATTAAAGTTGACCCGAAACCGACAGGGGAGATACTCGTGGATATGGACGATCTTATTTTCTACGAGGTAGCAATGGAAAAGCGTGATAATAATGCTTATGTTGTCACGGGAAATAAGAAACATTATCCCATGAAAGATTTTATTGTTACGCCGTCAGAAATGATGAACATATTGAATGAAACAGAATGAACCTATGCACAGTCTTATATGGGCTGTGCATTTTGTTTTGCTTGGCACTTACCTTAAATTTTCCACATTAAGAAACCATTAAGAAAAAATTGTGCAAAATGACGGATAATAATATTTGCATTTTGCACAGCTATGTTGTATAATATAATAGTATATGTATGAATTGAAACAGAAAAGGACGATGACAATGTTTTATAACCTTTTGGCTAAGACGAATAATACTACATTGGTGCTGCTTGTGCCAATGCTGTGCAGTTTTCTTATTGCTTTTTTCAGCCTGAAATTCTTCAAACGCATTTTGCCTAAAGATCAGGGCAGAGCGTTCGCTGTGAACGGTGCTCTTTCTGAGGGCAAGCCTCGTGGCGCAGGAATTATCTTCGTGACTTCCTTTACCCTTTGCACAGCACTTTTTTATCCTCTCGATATCGAGAACATAATCTATCTCGTGCTTGTGTATGCCGCCATGCTCAGCGGATATTTTGACGATGCTGCTGAAACTCCTTGGGGCAACCTGAAAAAAGGTCTTATCGACCTTGTTATATCTCTTGGCATTGCGTTTACATACTATTTTTATAACGGCTCGCAGGTGAAGCTTTATATCACAGATTCCACTTTCACTATCCCTGCACCGCTGTTCATCATCCTTGCAGGCGTCCTCGTTTGGACGGCTATAAACGTTACAAACTGTACAGACGGCGTTGACGGGCTATGCGGTTCATTGGTCATGACGGTTCTTCTGCCACTTGCATTTATGGTGACAAAGAGTGGTGCGGCTGATATGCTCCTTCCTATGATAATGTTCGTGACGCTTGCGGCTTATTTGTGGTTCAACTGCTCGCCTAGCCAGATGCTCATGGGTGACGCAGGCTCGAGAGCGCTGGGCGTTTTCCTTGCGGTGATGTTTTTGAAAACTGCCGCACCGTTCGCATTTATCCCTATGGCTATAGTTATCATACTTGACGGCGGACTTGGACTTCTCAAGCTTTCTTTCAGACGTTTCCTGAAAATAAAGAATTTTATGGAGGGCATAAGAACTCCTCTTCACGACCATGCAAGAAAGAACAAGGGCTGGTCTGATACTCAGGTAGTAATAAGATTTACAATTTTGCAGATAATAGTAAATCTGTGCTTTATGGCATTCGTGCTGTAAAAAATATGTGTGGGACAAAAACGGTCTGACCTTTTAATGGACAGGCTGAAAATTCGGAGATGATGAAAATAAAAAAGAACCTGAAATATGTTCTTAATATATTCTTTATTGTGGTCATAGGCTGGCTGACAGTCAGACTGCTTTTCAGAGGAGAAGAATTTTCCGACATAGTGGCGGATCTTCACCTTGCAAAGAAAAGCTGGCTTGCAGTGGGTGCTGTGTGCGTGTTCTGCTATGTGGCAGGGGAGTCGGTCATAATAAAGTATATGCTGAGGCTTTTTGAAGTAAAAACTCCTTTCAGGCGTTGTTTGAAATATTCGTTTATAGGCTTTTTCTTTAGCTGTATAACGCCGTCTGCTTCCGGCGGACAGCCTGCGCAGATGTATTACATGAAGAAAGACGGCATAAAGATAGGCTTTTCCACCTTGATAATGCTTATCATCACCATAGCTTTCAAGGCTGTGCAGGTGCTTCTTGCAGTGGCGTTCCTGCTTTTCAACTTTGGCTTTATAAAGATTCATGTGGGACGGCTTTGGTGGCTTCTGCTTATCGGCTTTATACTGAATATCGCCTATATCGCAGGGCTTGTGTTTATTTTCTATAAGCCTTTGTGGGCGAGAAAAATGGGCATAAAGCTTATAAATCTTCTGACACGCATAAGGATACTCAAAGAAAAGAACAACGAAAAATACATAAACAAAATAAAGCGTATCTGTGACAATTACATGATCGGTTCGGAATATATAAAGAGCAATGTGCACACTGTGATAAATATTTTTCTTATCACACTGGTGCAGAGACTGTTCCTGCTGGCTGTCACATGGATTGTGTATAAGTCCTACGGCCTTAGCGGAACAGGTTTTTGGAATATTATCGCACTCCAGACTATGATAGGCGTTGCAGTTGAAATGCTGCCATTGCCTGGTGCGGCAGGCGTAACAGAGGGCTGCTTCACATATATGTTCATGGGCATTTTCACCGCAGAGCTTGTAAAGCCTGCAATGCTACTGAGCCGTGGACTCAGCTTCTATTTACTTCTGATAATGAGCGCATTGGTAACATTCGTGGCTCACTTTATCGTTATGAGGAATGATAAGAAGGATGGTCTTGAGGGGTCGCAGGAAGTTAAAAAAGAAGTCGAAAAAGAATGAGAGGAAAAGAAAAAATGATCGGTTTTTATAATTATTCGGTAATACTCACATACATAGGACTTGTTTCGTCAGTGTTCGGCATTACACAGGTCTTTGAAAATCATATGTCCATAGCCTTTCTCTGCCTGCTTCTTTCGGGTATCTGCGACCTTTTTGACGGCAAGATAGCAAGAAGCATGAAAAACAGAACAGAGCATGAAAAGGTGTTCGGCATACAGATCGATTCACTGTGCGACCTTGTTTGCTTCGGTGTTTTCCCTGCTGTCATAGGCTATCACTACAATTCAGTTTATCCGCTTCGTCTTATCGCAAGCATTATGATAGTTCTGGGCGCTGTTATCAGACTTGGCTACTTCAACGTTATGGAGGAAGAGCGTCAGAGAAACACAACAGAGAACAGAAAAGAATATAAGGGTCTGCCTGTTACAACAGTTGCTATGATACTTCCTCTGCTGTTCATGGGTCAGCACAATATACCGAGAAATATTTTCCCATTTGTTTTCCATAGCTTTATGATACTTATTTCAATACTCTTTGTATTGAAAATAAATGTCAAGAAGCTTTCCATGAAGGGCGTGCTGATACTCTTTACTATAGGTGCGATAATCCTTCTCGGCTATCTTAAAATGCAGCATATAATCTAAGATAAAAGTTACCTGAATGGGAAATGTTTTTGCCGGACAGGTGTGTGAAAAACAGGACGTCTGGGGTGTCGTCCCCTACAATAATGTAAATAAAAGGAGAGAAACAGATGAAATATCGTGACAGACAGGGCAGAGAATACGAACAGACCACATCTCAGGATAGCTTTCTTGCGGCTGCCTACAGCTCGGCAATGGGCAGGGCGCTTATGAAATTTCTCGGCTGTCCGATATTTTCAAAGTGTGCAAGAGTGATACTTGACAGCAAGTTCTCAGTGCCTTTTATTTTCGGCTTTGCGGAAAAAAACGGCATAGATATGTTTGACTATGAGGAAAGAATGTATCGCTCTTTCAATGATTTTTTCACAAGAAAAATAAAGTCTGGCAGACGTTTTATCACTAAGGACAGAGATCTGCTTGTTTCACCTTGTGACGGTAAGGTGACTGCTTATAAGATAACACAGTCTGATACCTTTATTATAAAGAACGCAGTGTATAATACCGCCTCGCTTCTCAGGGACAGCAAGCTTGCAAAGCGTTATGAGGGTGGCTATGCAGTTATCATCAGACTTTCAGTGGACGATTATCACCGCTATTGCTATTGTGCAGACGGTGTAAAGAGCCACAACAGAAAGATAAATGGTATCCTTCACACTGTGAACCCTGTGGTGAACAATTATCTGCCTGTTTTCAAGGAAAATTCCAGAGAATATTGCATGATAAGAACGGAGCAGTTCGGAGATATTATTCAAATGGAAGTCGGTGCTCTTATGGTGGGCAGGATAACTAATCTGCACACTGAGGGCGGCGTAAAGGTCACAAAGGGCGAAGAAAAGGGATATTTCGAGTTTGGCGGCTCAACTATCCTGCTGCTTCTTGAAAAGGACAAGGTAAAGCTTTGCGATGACCTGCTTAAAAATACGAGGGAGGGCTTTGAAACTAAGCTTCTTCAAGGCTCGGTGCTTGGCGAAAGTCTGAAGTAAAAATATCTAAGAAGTAAAAAAATAGGCAAGGGGCATGGTTGATGTACAGATTGAATTATGAACAGTTCGACAGAGATAATCAATATATAGGAAACGATCTGGGTGCGGTCATGAAAGAGGGCAAAACTGTGTTCAAAACATGGTCGCCGCTTGCAACGGGAGTTTATCTTAATCTGTATCTTGACGGTGAGGGCAAAAGCCGTCTTGAAAGCCTGCCTATGGAAAGGCTTGACCACGGTGTTTGGTATGTGGAGATACTCCGTGACCTTGACGGTGTTTTTTATACCTATACATTTGAGTTTGACCACAAAACAAGGCATGAAACTATAGATATCTATGCAAAAGCCTGCGGAGTCAACGGAAACGTTGGTGCGGTGGTGAATTTCAAGACCACTGACCCTGAGGGCTGGGACAAGGTGAAAAAGCCTAAGTGCAGAAATGCCTGCGACGCAGTGGTGTATGAGTGCCACGTCAGGGATTTTTCTGCGGACAGTTCATCAGGCGTTGCTCCTGAGCATAGAGGTAAGTATGTGGCTTTTGCCGATAAGGGTACGAAATATCAGGGCATGAATACTTGTATCGAGCATCTCAAAGAGCTTGGCATAACCCATGTTCACCTGCTTCCTGTGGAAGATTATGCCACTGTGGACGAGAGCAAGCCTTGGCTCAATCAATATAACTGGGGTTATGACCCTAAGAACTTCAACTGCCTTGAGGGGTCATATTCCACAGACCCTTATGACCCTAAGTGCAGGATAAGAGAGTTCAAACAGCTTGTTATGGCACTTCACGAGAACGGCATTGGCGTTGTAATGGACGTGGTATACAATCACACTTACTATACCGAGGAGTCAGCCTTTGAGCGTTCTTTCCCATATTATTATCATAGGATAAGAAATGACGGCTCATTTTCAAACGGCTCGGGCTGTGGAAACGAAACGGCTTCAAACCATATGATGATGAGAAAATTCATGATAGATTCTCTCAGATTTTGGGCAACGGAATATAAGATAGACGGCTTCCGCTTTGACCTTATGGCACTTCACGATATTGAAACTGTGAACATCATAAGGGACGAGCTTAACAAGATAGACCCTCAGATACTAATGTATGGCGAGGGCTGGACGGGAGGAGAGTCACCGCTCCCTGCTGATAGGCTTGCATATAAATGGAATTCATATCAGTTTGGAAGAGTTGGACTTTTCAACGATAACATCAGAGATTCCATTAAGGGCGGTACTTTCAATCCATATGACAAGGGCTTTGTCAGCGGAAACAGAAATGCGGCTTCTACTCTAAGGCGTGGTATAGCCGGATCTGTGCCACACTATCAGATAAATGACGCAAAAGAAGCTTGCTGGGCTTTTGAACCTACTCAGGCGGTGAATTACTGTGAGGCTCATGACAACAATACTTTGTGGGACAAGCTTTGTATATCGGCAAAGAATGACAGTGAGGGCGTAAGGATAAAAATGGATAAGCTTGCGGCGGCAATAGTGATACTTTCACAGGGCATGCCGTTCATACAGCTTGGTCAGGATTTCCTTAGGTCAAAGCCGAGGATACTCAAAGAGGGCGAAGCGCCAAACGATGTGAATATCTATTCCCATGACAGCTACAATGCGCCTGACTACACTAACTCCATAAAGTGGAACAGAAAGCTTGAATATAAAGAGGTCTTTGAGTATTACAAGGCTCTTATAAGGCTGAGAAAGGGAAGTCCGCTTTTCCGAATGAACACTAAAGAGGACGTTAACGCACATCTTCATTTTATGCACAATGACGATTGGAACTGCGTAAGTTGGAAGCTTGAAAAAGATGGAGAATGCTATGTTATCGCACTTAATCCTTACTACGAGAACAGGGGCTTCGGTCTGCCAGAGGGAAGCTTTTATCTCAGGCTTGACGAAAACGGTAAGATGAACAAACAGCCTGTTTCAGGCTGTTTCGTCTGTCCACCGCTGTCGGCTGTGGTTTATAAGAGGATAAAGAATATCTAACAATCCTGTTAATAAAATGACGGATAAATATTAATAATAAATTAATGTATATATCTTGCAGATAGAGTATAATTAAATTATTGGATCGAGAAATATTAAGGCAAAAGACACAAAAAAATTAAAAAACGGAGGAAATCATAGTATGAAGAAGTTTTTTGCAGGCTTCTGTGCTGCGGCAATTGCAGCAGGCTGCATGGGAATGACAGCCATGGCAGACACGGAAGCAACGGACAAGCTCACCTCTTATGAGGCAACAAGCGACAATGTTAAGCTTATCGGTCGTACTTACAGAAAGGGCGACACAACGATACTTGGCTATTCTGCAAGCGGTATCGAGTTCAAATGCACAGGCACAAAGGCTGTTTTCAATGTAAACGGCAGCGTAGGTGAGGCAAGAATTGGTGTATTTGTAAACGGCAAGCTTGTTAAGCAGGGCTACATAAAAAATAAGAAGACAAACGCAGTTGAGGTAGAGCTTCCTGAGGGCGAAAGCACAGTTAAGCTCATAAAGCTTTCAGAAGCTGCACAGAGCGTTATCGCAATTGACAGCTTTGAGGTAGACGGCAAGCCACAGCCAACAGAGGCAGCTAAGCATTCTATCGAGTTTATTGGTGACTCTATCACTTGTGGATACGGCGTTGACGATCCACTTGGAAAGTCATTTTCTATCTACAACGAGAACGCCGCAAAGACATATGCTTATAAGGCAGCACAGAATTTTGGCGCTGACTACAGCTTTGTATCAGTAAGCGGAGCAGGTGTGATCTCTGGTTATTCAGGCAACGGCAAGATAAATGACGCACTGCTTGTGCCAAATTTCTATGATAAGTTCTGCTTTACATGGAGCTGGTTCGACGGTGAACAGACAGCTAATTATGATTGGGATTTCTCACAGTATCAGCCTGAGCTTATCGTTGTAAATCTTGGTACAAACGATAACTCATACACAAAGGGTGACCCTGATAAGTGTGCTGAGTTTGAAAAGGGCTATGTAAATTTCCTCAAGGAGATAAGAGCTAAGAATCCAAATTCTGAGATACTTTGTACACTTGGTATTATGGGACAGGAGCTTTATCCTTCTATTACAGATGCAGTTGACACTTATAAGACTGAAACAGGCGACAGCAAGGTATCAGTTTTCCAGTTCAGCGTTCAGGACAGCGAAAACAATGGTTATGCAGTTGACTATCACCCATCAGCTGTTTCACAGAAGACAGCAGCTTATGAGCTTACATATGCTATTGAAGGCATTTACGGCTGGGAGAGAGTTGAGTTGGTTAACGACGGCGTTGACGAAATGACAAAGGACGACGACGTTGAGTTCAATAACGTTGTTGAGGAGTCGTCAAGTGAGGAGAGCAGCGAGAGCAAAGCAGAGGAGTCATCTTCCGAGGCTTCTTCTGAAGCATCAAATGACAGCAGCGCAGCGGCTTCATCATCGAAGACAACGACAAATCCTAACAGCACCACAAACCCTAATACAGATGCGGCAATGGGCATCAGCGTAGGTCTGGCAGCACTTGCAGGTGCAGCTTTGGTGGTTTCTAAGAGAAAGTAATAAAGTAGATATTTACACCGCACAGAGGTAAGGCTTTGTGCGGTGGTTTTTTGTTTGGTCTGAAAAAAATTGCCGAATTTTTTTGCCAATATCATTAAGCTAAAAAAGGAGCTCACACGAAAAAAGTGTGGGTTCTTTTTTTTGACAAGAACACCGGAAAATCTTAATAAATTGTAAAACATAGCGAAAACCAGTTGACAAACCGCAGAAAATCTGCGGTTTCATTGTCTTTAGACAATGAAACCCTTTGAAGTAGGTATATGTTTTCCCATTTCAAGGAGGGTTTCATTATGAAATATGTCGGCAGATTAAGAAAAAATTGATAACAGCTATTAAACATGTTTGTTCTGAGCGTAATACTTGTTTTGTCTCTCCCAAAAGAGATTTTACTCGTTCGAGCAAGATCTCTCCTCAAGATATTTTTAAGTGCCTTTTAACAATGGAAAGTTCATCTCTTTCTCATGAACTCTTGAATTACTTTGACTATTCTACCAATATTCCAACTAAATCTGCCTTTGTTCAAGCTCGCGCAAAAATCAGATCTGAAGCTTTTGGCTCTCTGTTTGACAAATTTAATGCTCTTTCTTCTGAAATTAAGCTTTTTAAGGGTTTCAGTCTTCTTGCATGTGACGGTTCAGATATACATATTCCGACAAATAAGAGCGATGCTGATTCGTTTATTTCTGGAAAGACTGGTTCTAAGCCATATAACATGCTACATCTCAATGCCTTGTATGATCTTTTATCCCATATTTACACTGATGTTATTATACAGAAAAAGCACTGTTCTAATGAGCACAGCGCTCTTCTCTCCATGGCACAGCGCCATTTTATAGATCTTGAGCAAATCATTGTTATTGCTGACAGAGGTTATGAATCTTACAATACTTTTGCACATTTTAATGAAGCAGGTCAAAATTTTCTCATAAGGATCCGTGATTCCAAGAATTGTATTATGTCAGTTCTTGATCTGCCTGAGGGTGAGTTTGATAAGTTAATTACTTTCAAACTTGTTCGTAAGCAGACAAATGCTATCAAAAAGCAATTGCTAAGCGATCCATACTTGAAGTTCATCTCTTCAAGCTGTACCTTTGATTTTGTTCCTTCAAAAAACAAAAAATCAGAGCCTACTGTTATTTATGAGTTGCCTGTACGGATTGTTCGCTTTAAAATATCAGATGACAGCTATGAAGTAATTGCTACAAATTTATCTGAAGATCTTTTTTCTTCTGATGACCTTAAAATGCTTTACTCCATGCGTTGGGGCATTGAAACATCTTTCCGAGACCTTAAATACACCGTGGGGCTTAGATATTTTCACGCAAAAAAGACAGAGAGCATCCTTCAAGAAATTTATGCTCGGTTGATAATGTACAATTTTTCTGAACTTGCCGTTTCCAATACTGCCGTTCAGCCCAATGATAGAAAGTGGTCTTACAGGATCAATTTCTCCCATGCTGTACATGTTTGCCGTAATTTCCTTTTAAAAAGGGTGCCTCTGTCTAGTGTTGAAGTTCTCATCGCAGCTGATATCCTTCCCATTCGCACTGGTAAGAACAATCCTCGTGCCCCTTCTCAAAAACACGCTGCATACTTCATTTACAGAATAGCATGATTTTTTACCCTATACTTGATTTTATGGAAAATAAATGCTATACTAATAAATGAAAACTCAATATATAGGGGGAAACAGTAATGATGAAGAAAATTATCGCTTTTGTGGCTGCGCTGTCGCTTATGTCAACGGGGTTTGCGCAGACCGCTTTTTCTGACAGCGAGGAAACTGCGGAAATCGTAACTTTCAGTGCTAAGGACAGCTCGGCTGACGATACGGAGGAGGTTTCGCTCCAAGCACCGATCGGTCTTAAGTCTGTGAACAATACTTCGTCTTCAAACACCTTCGCTTGGACGGCTGTTGACGGCGCAGAGGGCTATGAGGTGTATTATTGGCGTTCGGGGGAGTTCGTGAAAATAGGTGAAACAGCTGATACTAAGTATACATACAGCAAAAAGTCTTCTGCTACCAAGTATATGTACAAGGTAAGGGCTTTTAAAACTGTCAATGATGAAAGAGTGTTTTCTGATTTGTCACAGCAGTTCACTACCTGCACATTGCCGTCGGCGGTGAAAATGGACTCCACTATCACTTCAAAAAATTCTCTGAAACTGCGCTGGTCAAAGGTGTCAAAAGCCACAGGCTATAATGTTTATATGTATTCAAACGGCAAGTGGGTGCATTTGGCAGATACCACAAAAACTGAGTTCACTATCGACAGGCTTGAAAGCGCAAAGCAGTATAGATTTAAAGTCAGAGCATATAGGATATTCAACGGCGTGACTTACAGCGGCTCATTCAGCAGCGAAAAGAAGTCTTACACAAATAAAACTGTCAAGACCACAAGATATGTGACGGTGTATCGTTCAAAGAACGATAATGTTGTTATCGGCAGTATCCCTGCAAACACTGTGCTTTCGCAGTTCGGCGCAGTACAGAATGGGCGTATCGACGTTAAAATGCCAAAGACAGGCAAGCATGGCTGGATAAATGCTTCTTATGTTCAGCGTTACAATAATCTTGTGGTGGCTTGTATAAATCAGAACGGATATGTGGGCGGCTCGCCAATGCCAATGGGCTGTGAGGCGACTTCTCTTGCCACAGTTTTAAACTACATAGGCTTTTCAACGAATAAGAATTATGTTTCAAACGCCTATATCCCACACGGCGCAGTTGGAACTGTAGACCCTAACTATGCTTATGCAGGCTCGCCTTATACTTACACAGGACCCGGAGTTTATGCGCCTGTTATTGCGCAGACGGCAAATAAGTTTCTGAAAGACAGGCATTTGCAGAATAACTATCAGATAGAGCTTTACACCGATTATATCACAGGCAAAAACGTCAACAAAGAAAAGATAAGCACCAGCAAGCTCGACCTTGGAAGCACAAAGTCAGCTGGCGGACTTACCCCAGAGCAGATAAAGACCGAGATAGACAAGGGTCACCCTGTTATAGTGTGGATGGCGACAAACGGCAAGCCTATGTATCTTCTGCAAAATTGGAAGCTTACAAGGGGACAGAGATACACCCAACCGGGCTCAGGCAGTTACAGCTTCTTGTGGTATGCGCCGCAGCACTGCCTTGTTATAACAGGCTATGATGATGTCAGCGGAGATTTTATCTTCGGCGATGTGCTTACAGGCACAAAGAACAGACGCTTCTCGTACTCGAATTTCCAGAGCAGTTATAACATTTTGGGCAGACAGAGCGTTGTGATCTATAAGAAATAATTTTGTATATTGAGCAAAACAGCGTATCGCAGGGTTTCCTGCGGTACGCTGTTTTCATATGTAATTACTTCTTTGTAGTAACACTCTTTGAAGCCGACCAAGCGCCGTAGTATTTCGTACCCTTTACAGTAGTATACGAGCGAACACGAACATAGTACTTCTTTTTGCCCGAAAGCTTTGAAACAGTGGTCTTGTCTGTCTTGTTGCTTGTTATAGTAACTTTCTTTGCACTTGTAAACTTAGAGTTTGTAGCATACTGAATTTCATATCCAGAAGCAGAGCCTTTCTGCGCCCAATCCACAAAGAAAGCCTTGCTCTTAGCTGTGAGCTTCTGTATCTCTTGCTTGGCAGGATTTATCTTGAACGTCTTTGTGATAGTGCCTGTGTAAGAGCCTTTTCCTGCAATTTTTACTGTGGCAGTACCTATTTTCTTGTTGCTTGAATAGGAAACTGTATAGTCAGTGCCATTTTTCAGCGTTTTGCCGTTGTATTTAACAGTAATGCTCTGTGTAATATTCTTGCCCGTGTATGACTTATTTGAAATGCCCGAAACTGTGGCTTTCTTGAAGTTATTTTTGATTTTGAAGGTCTTTGAAACAGAACCTGTGTAGTTGCCCTTGCCCGTGATCTTTACAGTAGCTGTTCCGACCTTGGTGTTGTTTGAATAGGAAACTGTGTAATCTGTACTATTCTTCAAAGTTTTGCCGTTTAGCTTGACCGTTACACCAGGCTTCTTTGCCTTGCCATCATATGCGTAGGTCGAAGTTGAAAGTGTCACGCTTGCCTTTGAAATGCTAATTCTTGAAAGTGCAGGGATCTCGGCAGTTTCAAGCACCTTTTTGCAAACAGTACACTCTCTGTGCTTTGAGCCTTTAACTCCGATAGAAGCCGCCTTGTCGACTATCCAGCCGCTTGACTTGTGGCCTGTGGCTGGGATAGTTTCAGTGTAGCTGTCACCGCATGAGCAGGTGTATGTTCTTGTACCACTTACTGTGCATGTAGGCTGCTTTGTGATCCTATTTGTATAGCTGTGTTTGTGGTTTGGGTCATAGTTATAATATCTTGTTGAGTTTGTTAAACACTCATTGAAATCAAGTATATTTATTTTCTCCCAATCGGCTTTTGAACCTTTATAGTAAACATTTTTCAAATTAGTGCAGTCATAAAATGCAAACATGCCAATGCTGTTTACACTTTTCGGAATCGTGATATTCTTTAATGTCTTACAATTAAAGAAAGATCTGTATGCGATCGTGTTAATAGTATCGGGAATTGTATAATCGGATCTGCTTGAATTAGCAGGATATTGCATTAATTGCGTCATTGCTTTGTCAAACCAAACACCGTCTTTAGAACAATATTTTTGATTATCAGGATCGACATTTATGCTGATAAGGCTGTCACAAAAATAAAATGTATCAATCTCTATGTATTCAGTGCTTTTGGGGATTGTGACCGTAGTTAAACTTGAACATTCGGAAAATGTAGCACTTCCAATGTACTTTACGCTCTCTGGTATGTCTATGCTGACAAGACTTTTACAACGAGCAAAAGCAGAGGAAGGAATGTTGTCAATATTTGTTGGCATTTTTATATGTGTTAAATTTGTACAACCAGAAAATGATGATGTTCCAATATATGTGACACTATCAGGAATAATTATATCTGTTAGACTATCACAGTTTTCAAAAGCCCCATTTCCAATACTTGTGACGCTTCCAGGAATTGTATAGGATGATTGCTTAAGACCAAGTGGATATATCAACAAAGCAGTTTTGTCTTTATTAAACAATACTCCTTCATCTGAAGAAAATGAAGTGTTATCATTGCTGACAGATATATCTGCAAGAGCGGTGCATCCTTCGAAAGCATTATATGTAATGTTTGAAACACTATCAGGAATAAAAATATTTGTGAGTTTTTTACAGCCTGAAAATGATTTGTATTCAATGCTGTTTAATCCGTTAGACATTGTTATAGCCGAGAGATTCTCACAGCCCTTAAAAGCTTCATTTTCGATAGTTTTGACGTTTTCGGGAATAGTTATGCTTTCAAGACTTTTACAGCAAAGAAAGGATTGTTCTGGAATGTTATCAATATTTGATGATAATTTGATATCTCTGAGAGCATAACAATTTAGGAAAGCGTACTTTTCAATGCTTGTGATGCTATCAGGAATAACAACATTAGTAAGTGCTGAACAATCAGAAAATGCTTTTTCTCCAATAGTTTCAACACTGTCTGGAATATCGATTTTTTTCATACCTGAACAGCTTGAAAATGCAGATTTTTCAATTCTGACAACTCCATTTGGAATAATAACATTATCGAGATTTGTACAAGAAAAAAATGCTTCTTCTGGAATAGTTGTAAGGTTTGCTGACAGGGTAATATCACTGAGACTTGTACAGTAAAAGAACATGGATTTTCCTAAACTTGTAACACTATCAGGTATTATTATACTTTTTAATGCGGGGCATTCAGAAAATGCGAGATCTCCAATGCTTGTGACCCCGTCTGGGATAGTTATATTTTCAAGATACAAGCATCTTGTAAATGTGTTATCCTCAACACAAGTGATAGTGTCAGGTAGTGTTAGGTTTTTGATGCTTGTTGCCGAGAATGCATTTTTTCCGATACTCTTAACACCATTTTTTATATCTATTTTTTTAAGAGTATTACAATCTTCAAAAGCAGACGCTCCTATAATTACAACACTTTGTGGTATATCTATGCTTTCGAGGCAGGTGCAACCATGGAAAGCATAAGTCCCGATACTTGTTAGACCATTTGGTAAGGTCACATTTTTGAGTATATCACAATTTTCAAATGCGTTGTTTTCGATTTTTTTTACTCCGTTTGGGATCTTAATACTTTCTAGCTTCCTATTTGAATAAAAAGCACGATTGCCTATACTTGTTACCTGTTTACCATTTATATATGCAGGGATAGTCAGATTTTCGGTTTTTCCTGTATATTTGGTAATCGCTATGGTACCGTCATTCAAAACACTATACTGGAAATCACCATAGGTGTCTGCACTAGCTGATATGACAACTCCGATTTCCGTGGCTTGTTCTGCAATAGGCAAAACAGTGCTACTAAAAGTGATCGCAAAGGCAGCAACACAAGCTAAAATTTTTTTCATACATAATCACTCCCACGTATTTTATTTTTTTGAAAAAGATTATAACATCATGATAACACTTTCTGCAATAAATGTCAATATTGGAAATGTAATCTAAGCGAATTATAAAGTTAGTGAACAAAAACAGCGTATCGCAGGGTTTCCTGCGGTACGCTGTTTTCATATGTAATTACTTCTTTGTAGTAACACTCTTTGAAGCCGACCAAGCGCCGTAGTATTTCGTACCCTTTACAGTAGTATACGAGCGAACACGAACATAGTACTTCTTTTTGCCCGAAAGCTTTGAAACAGTGGTCTTGTCGGTCTTTTTATTTGTTATTGTGACTTTCTTTGCACTTGTAAACTTAGAGTTGGTAGCGTACTGAATCTCATATCCAGTAGCAGAGCCTTTCTGTGCCCAGTCCACAAAGAAAGCCTTGCTCTTAGCCGTGAGCTTCTGTATCTCCTGCTTGGCAGGATTTATCTTGAACGTCTTTGTGACAGTGCCTGAGTAATTGCCCTTGCCTTTGATAGTGACCTTTGCCGTGCCGACTTTTGTGTTGTTTGAATAGGTCACGCTGTAATCTGTACCATTCTTCAAAGTTTTGCCGTTTAGCTTGACCGTTACACCAGGCTTCTTTGCTTTGCCATCATATGCGTAGGTCGAAGTTGAAAGTGTCACGCTTGCCTTTGAAATGCTAATTCTTGAAAGTGCAGGAATTTCAGCCGTTTCAAGAACTTTCTTGCAGACTGTACATTCCTTGTGCTTTGAGCCTTTAACTCCGATAGAAGCCGCCTTGTCGACTATCCAACCGCTTGACTTGTGACCTGTGGCTGGGATAGTTTCGGTGTAGGAGTCACCGCATGAGCAGGTGTATTTTAATGTGCCTGCGGTGGTGCAGGTGGCGTTGCTGAGAACTGTTTTTGTATAGCTGTGTTCATGATAATCGTCCAGCGCAAATGGTGAGAGTTTGTAAAGGGTCGGTGCTGAATTATTTGTGACATACCATTTTACCATGCCGTCACTGCATACAACAGGTTGACAATCTGAAAGTCCGAAGGAGTGAGAAATGGCTTTGGTAACAGTTTTGCCGTTTGAGTCAACTGTCATTGTCTTTGTGGCGGTCTTGCCTGTGGAACTGTTGTATTCTTCCCACATAAGAAGGAACAAATTGTCATTTATCTTTATAAGCTGAGGGGTGCGGCAGGTCACTTTACTTGATGTGCCGTAGTTTGTGAGGGCAATGTTCTGTGTGCCGTTGAAAAGCTCGTCTGTGACGCTTATGTAAACGTTTCTTGTCTTACAACTGCTTGAAATGTCTTTTGCATAGGCTATCAGACAGTTTCCGCTGCCAAGCTCAAAACCGCCTATTGAAGCGCCCGTGTAGTTGCTTTTGTTCATATCGAACTTAACGGGGATAGAAACGCTCACAGCTGTTGATTTTCCGTCAGCCTTATATTTTGTGAGAGTAATGCCGTTTACAGAGAGGTAAGAGCCGTTCATTGTGTAGTTGCTTGATTCTGAGTGGTCAACTCTGTAGATGTATTTTCCACCTTCGTCGGCTTTGATGAATTGGTTGAATGAGTGGCTAACATAGCCGTCTGTAAGATTTGAAACGTCATACATTGAGTCGGTCAGGGACATGGAGGATTCGTCAATGGTGAAAAGCATATTTGCCTGATGATTTATGCCGTCGCTGTCAGCATACATCTCATGGCAGGTGTAAACATAAAGCTTTCCACCCGCTTCTTCCATTCTCAGTGAGCCTGCCGAGAACGGCTTTGTTGTATTGACACCTGAGATACTGCATGAATTTACCTTGCTCCAGCCCTTAGTGTATTTGACTACTCTCACAACTTCCTTGCTGTCGCTTTCGGAAGTGTTGTTCTGACCGAACACGAGATAGTTATAGTCTTTTCCTGAATAGAATCCACCAAATAGGTTAAGCTCTTTTGAAATAGTGCGTCGTGAGATAAGCTTTTTGCCGTCTGCGGAGTAGTTTTCTACCACAATGCCGCTTGATGTGTTTTCAAGCCTTGTGAGCGTTCCGTCGCTGTTTTGTACAAGATAAGAGTTTGTGACAGATGACCATGTGTTGTAATGGTTATCTGAAGCATTGTCTGTTGCACGTCCGCTGAGTATAGTGGCAGATCCTTTTGTGTCGCTATCCATAGGCGTAACTGTCACTGTACAGCTTGCTTTCACACTGTTGTCAGTGGTAGCGGTTATTGTGCATACGCCTGCCTTGTTTCCGTACACCTTGCCGTCTTTTGTAACAGAAGCCACAGAATTATCACTGCTTGACCATGTGAAGCCGTAGTCTATATCGGAATTACTCTTTGCAGAAAGTTTAAGGCTGTCGCCCGTTTTGAGCGTGGCAGAAGAATTTGAAATCGTAACACTGCTAGGCATTTTCCAAGCAATATTCTCTGAGTAGAAATTGCCGTCAGTATCACGCTCTATGGCTGTCACGGTGCCGTTCGTATAATACAAAGCGAAAACAGGATAAGCTGTTTTATATGAAGCCACCTGCTTGAAATCATTGTTGAACTCCATAAGAGTGTTGTTGTTTACATACATGATAGTGCTGTCATTTTCGCTGTTATATACAGTTCTTGTTCCAACGCTGTTGTAGAGATCGCCTTTGTTTTCATGTTCCGTTCTTGAAACGCTTCCAAAGAGAGATAATGTATCATCTGTTGATGTATGAAATTTGGCAGAGTCCACGATGTTTACAGTGCCGCTTGCAGATGAAGTCCACGCAAGCTTGCCGTTGCCAAGCATTTGTGCGTTGTCATAATGATAATCGTAATATTTCTGATAGAAATAGTCGATAGATTTATCAGACACGGTTATTTTGTTATTTGAAATGTTTCCAAATCCAAGGGCGTTCATTTTGTGAGTATAGCCCCAATAAACGTAATCAGCGTTTCTTTCAAAATAGAAGTTTCCGTTTGTGCTGTCAAAGCCTGAGAACTTTGTTATGGCAACTTCGGTGCTGCAGGAGGACAGCTTATTTCCGTTTGAGTCCAGGACAAATAGATTATCGCCCTTTTCAGCACCGCTGCTGTCCGTTACATAGTAATATATCCTGTCGTTATCGTCAACGCCAAAACAGTTTGGGTAATTTAAAATACCATTGGGCGTATACTTGCTCACATTAACGCTTTTGGTCACCTTTTCCGTATCTGTGTCAAAGGTCTTTATGTAATAAGAATATGACGAGCCCTTCACGCTGGAATTGTATGTGCTGGTATCTCTTTCGATATAATAGATCTTGGAGTTGTTGGCATATACATTTATAATGTCACCAAGCGTTGCTACAGTTCTCACGGAGTTGTTGGAAAAGCTATAGAATTTAATTAGCTTCTTGTAGTTTTCCACAGTATAATAGTATAGTCCGTTTTTAGTGGCAGAAGCCACGTTTACGAAAACCTGATCGGAGCTGTTAAAAGTCAGAAAATCTGACGGCATTTTTACAACACCGTTTGCAGAATAAGCCTGAGCTGATATAGCGGTGTTCCCCAATATGCCGTTAATGCTTTCTGGAAGCGGAAGCAGTGTTGCAGAAGCTGTTATAACAAAAGCTGTAAGTCCTGCGACGATTTTTTTAGTCAACATATTTATCCCTCTTTACTATGATCTTTACCCCGACCCTATGTGTATATTATACTACTTTTTTTGCCTGATTTCAAGTAAAAAGCTCCGCCACAGCGAAATGCCACGGCGGAGTTTTTAGGACTTTTGGGAGAAATTACTTGTTGCCTGTTGTCTTGTAAGCGTCGATCATCTTCTTGCTGGTGAGTCCAGAACGCCGAGCATATCTTTCTCCGTTCCTAATGTATGTCATCGGCTCTGATTCACCTGTCAGAAGTTTAATTTCCAGTTTCATTGTGTTCTTATTTATTGGAACTACACATATACGGTCTATGACTGCCTTTGCCATTTCGTCGACTTGTTCCTTGTTCATTGGTAGGCTAGGATCATACATTTCACGGAAGTATTTTTCAATCCGCTTTATAGCTTTTGCATAACTATTGTCGTTTTCGCTTTTCTTTTCGATAAATCTTATCTGATGTTCTATTCCTTTTATTAGTTCGCTGCTCTCGGTATTACGTTTTGTAAATTCTGATTTTGTGATAAGCTCCTCCATATAAAGCTCCAGCAGTTTATCACGCTTTTTATTTTCCTTTTCCAGTGTTGCTTTCAGGCCGCTTACCTGCCGCATTGCCTCGGCAGAGCGGTCTGATTCTTTGTATATACGCAGGAATGTTTCAACATAATCCTCGAGGTTTTCAACAATATCTTTGAAAAATCCAGATAGTATTTTATAAAGTTCTGATTCCATTATTGCAAATGAAGCACAGCTTTTTGCACCTTCTTTCTTTTTTTCTGAGCATATCCATTGATATATTGGCTGACCTTTTGATACGCTGTTTGAGTAACTTGTCCTCCAATATGGCTTGTCGTGAGCTGCACACCATATCTTACCGGTGAAGACACTTGTGTCTTTAAATGAGTGTTCACGGCTTCTTATGGCAGCACTTCTTGTTTCAAATATTCTGTTGCACTTGTTCCATATTTCCTCAGATACTATGGCAGGTACGACTTCGCCTGTTTCGTCTTTGTACATCACCCATTCTTCTTTGGGTAAAAAACGCTGTTCTTTTGTTCGGTAGTCAACTATTCTTACTTTGTTACCACAGTAAAATCCTTTATATTTTGGGTTTTGTATAATGCCTGAAACGGTGTTGTGATGTATCCTTGTACCATTGCGTCCACGGTAGCCTTTATCATATAGTATTCGTTCTATCTTTCTGACGCTCATATCACCAGTAGAGTAAAGGTCAAATATCATTCTTACCATTTCTGCTTCAGGTTCGTTTATGACAAGTTTACAGTCATCTTTATCATAGCCGAATATACGATTGTTGCCCATAACATTTCCGCTTTCTATTGAACGCTTGTGACCCCAACGAACACGTTCAGAAAGCTTCCTGACTTCATCAGCGGCGATGCTTGACATTATAGTAAGACGCATTTCGCTGTCAGAATCAATGGTACAAATGTTATCATTTTGGAAGAAGACCCCTACCCCTGCTCGGAGAAGATCACGGGTATAGGTAAGGCTGTCGATAGTATTTCTTGCGAAACGGCTGACTTCTTTTGTAAGTACAAGGTCAAACCTTCCTGCTTTTCCATCTTCGATCATTCTCATAAATTCAGCACGGTTTTCAGCGTGTTCTCCTCTGACCCTGTCAACATACCCCTCAATGTAATTCCAATTTGGGTTTGACTTTATCATCTCTGTAAAGAAGTTTATCTGATTTTCAATAGAGTTTTCCTGTTCATCACGGGTCGTTGATACTCGTGCATAAAATGTAACATTGATTTCAAGATCAAAAATTGTTTTCCGCTCACGTTTCATAAGGTCAGCGGCTGCATAAATATCCATTAAAATTCTCCTTTCGTCAAAGCCTTGACTGATTGTTTTGACTTTGATTTTGTTTAGTTAATATGATTATACCATGCCGACAGCACAGGGTCAATGGCACGGAATAACTTACCTGTGGCAATATGTAGCAATGCCTTTCGGCACTGCATTTGCGGTCATGCCGCCAGTCTTTCGATCATCATTATCATTCTGTTGTACTTTTTGATGTCGATCTCGCCGCTGTTGAGCAGCAGCTTAGTCCAAGCAGCCAGGGTTTTCTTCTTCATTTCCAGCTTGGAATAGGGACTTTTCGGATTTTTACTCAATAGACATCTCTCCTTTTCCATTTGCATCAGTAATATTTTCTCACACTCATCAAAAATTATCCATTTGTTTTTCACTGTTTTTCCAGTCAATGATATCACAAAAACTTTGAAATAGTAATCACCAACTGCAACAAAAAACTTGCTTGATTTTATTGCATTTATACCTTTCGACGCCGACACGATAGCACGCATTTACGCTGTTTCAGCCTGATTTTAGCGGTGTGCGACCTCTGAATTATCAAGGACCTGTTTTTACGACCCCATTGACTTCTCGACCTTGTCGTATCTCGCAAACTGCGTATTTTCGGCACTTTTGCGGCGAGCTTTGCTCGTCCGCTGTGAGTGTTTCGGGGGCTGCGACCCCGAAACTTTAACTTGCAAT
>ENA-UEOI01001001-UEOI01001001.1-human-gut-metagenome-genome-assembly--contig:-NODE-1001-length-26436-cov-4.636215_pt1 | contig 26436 bp, 25 predicted proteins | sample MGYA00242883_ERZ507882 | MGnify/ENA primary metagenome ERZ507882 (study PRJEB26167, sample SAMN06115502) | human gut metagenome | host: Homo sapiens | place: China:Chongqing | collected 2015-07-29...
TTTTCACGCAGCCACTCGATGGCCTTGTCCATGTCACCGTCGGAAGCGGTCAGAGCCTTTTTGCAGTCCATCATGCCGCAGCCGGTCTGCTCACGCAGTTTCTTTACATCCTGTGCAGTAAATGCCATGTTGCATTCTCCTCTTCTTTGATTTTCAAATGCTTTTTAAATCTTACTCGGCAGCGGCCACAGGCTCTTCCTCTGCAGAGGCCTCTTCCATCTGCTCGCCCTGGCGGCCCTCCAGCACGGCGTCCGCCATAGCGCCCGCAATCAGCTTCACGGCGCGAATTGCATCGTCGTTGCCGGGAATTACATAGTCGATCTCATCCGGGTCGCAGTTGGTGTCCACAATGGCCACAATGGGGATGTTCAGCTTGCGGGCCTCAGAAACGGCAATGCGCTCCTTGCGCGGGTCCACAATGAACATGGCCTTGGGCAGGCTGCCCATCTCTTTCACGCCGCCCAGGAATTTTTCCAGCTTTTCCAGCTCCAGCTCCAGCTTGGCAACTTCCTTTTTGGGAAGCATGTCAAACGTGCCGTCCTCGCGCATTTTCTTAATCTGCTCCATGCGGTCGATGCGGCGGCGAATGGTGCGGAAGTTGGTGAGCATGCCGCCCAGCCAGCGGGCGTTCACATAGTACATGCCCACGCGGGAAGCCTCTTCCTTGATGGCCTCCTGGGCCTGCTTCTTGGTGCCCACGAAGAGCAGGGTCTCGCCCTTCTCGCCCAGCTCACGGACGAAGTTGTAGGCCTCCTCCAGCTTCTTCACGGTCTTCTGCAGGTCGATGATATAGATGCCGTTGCGCTCCGTGTAGATATAGGGAGCCATCTTGGGGTTCCAGCGGCGGGTCTGGTGACCGAAGTGGACGCCCGCTTCCAGCAGGGCCTTCATGGATACGACGTTCTGATTTGCCATGGTTTGTGTTTCTCCTTTTGATTTTAGTTTGTACCTCCAGCCTCTTCCTCCCTCCGGCCAACTCATGGGAGCACCGACCGAAAGTCCGAAGCTGTGCGGATTTACCGAAATATAATAGCACAGGTTTCACCGTTTTGCAAGGAAAATTTCCCGTTTTCCCGGTGAAAATTTACACTTTTTATCCGTCAGGTCATGCTTCCTCCCGGAAGTATTCCGCGCCCGCGCCGCACAGCGGGCATTTGTAGTCCTCCGGCAGCGTGCCGCCCTCGTAGACATAGCCGCAGACCTTGCAGACAAAGCGGTGCTTCTCCCCGTTCTCGTCGGTGTCCGACGCCGGGTCCTTGGCCACGTCGGCGGCGATGGTGTCCGCCAGCCGTTCGATCTGGGCCTCCTGATCCGGCCGCAGGGCGGACTTCACCGTCAGGGGCGCTTCTATGGCGGACCAGCCCTTCAGCGGCGACAGCAGCGCGTCCATCTTCTTGCCGCTCACCGGCGACCACGAGCCGTTCTCGATGAGGGCATACCGCCGCTCCGCCAGCTGGTGGGCGGCGATGTCCAGCAGCAGCTGCTCCATGGTGACGAAAATGCCCATATTATAGGTGGTGGCCGCGAACACCAGGTGGCTGTACTTGAAGGCGTCGGACACGATGTAGGACGCCGGCGTCACCGAAGCGTCGAACATCTTCACCTTCACGCCCTTTTCCGCCAGACGGCAGGCCAGCACGTTGGCGGCGTTCTCCGTGTTGCCGTACACGGAGGCATAGGCGATCATCACGCCCCGCACCTCCGGCTCATACCGGCTCCACAGGTCGTATTTCCCCAGGAAATAGGCCAGGTCCTGCCGCCACACGAAGCCGTGGAGGGGCAGCAGCATCTCGATGTCCAGCGTCTCCGCCTTTTTCAGCACCGCCTGGACCTGCGGGCCGTACTTGCCCACGATGTTGGTGTAATACCGCCGGGCCTCGTCCAGGAAATCACGGTCGAAATCCACCTCGTCGGCAAACAGCGATCCGTTCAGCGCACCGAAGCAGCCGAAGGCGTCCGCCGACAGCAGCAGCTTGTCCGTCTCGTCGTAGGTCATCATCACCTCCGGCCAGTGGACCATGGGTGCGGCCACGAAGCGCAGGGTGTGCCGCCCGGTGCAGAGGGTCTCCCCCTCCTTGACGGCGGTGATGCGCCCCGCCAGCTCCGGCCCGAAGAACTGCCCCACCATGGTCTTGGCCATGGCGCTGCACAGGATCTGCACCCGGGGATAGTCCTTGACCATGTCCGCCAGCTCCGCCGCGTGGTCGGGCTCCATGTGGTGAACCACGATGTAGTCCAGCTCACGGCCCGCCAAAGCATGGGCCAGGTTCTCCCGGAACGTGCGGCGCACCGCGCTGTCCACCGTGTCAAACAGCACCGTCATCTCGTCCGTCAGCAGGTAGCTGTTGAAGCTGATGCCGTCCGGCACGCCGAACACGCCCTCGAACAGCGCCAGCCGCCGGCAGTCCGCGCCCACCCATGTATAATCGTCATTGACCTTTCTCGTGCAGTACATCCAATCATCCTTTCCGTAATAATTTTTCTCTTACGGCGGCATTATAACAGATGTTTTTCCCTTTTTCCAGTCCTCCGCGCAAAAAAAGCAGCGCTCTGCAAAAGCAGAGCGCTCAGGCTGTCGAAAAAGCCTTCGGCTCTTTCGACAGCCTGAACTAATGTCGTTATTTTTGTGCCGCCTTGCGGCACGAAAATAGTCGCTTCGCTCCACGCACGCCTTGCAAGGCAAGGCTTTGCGCGACATTTGATCTGATTCGAGGCGGGCTTTGCCCCCTCGAGCTCCCCCTGCGTAAAGGAACTGCTTGCCGCATAAAGAGGGTTTATCGACACGCTGAAACAGCGCTCTGCAAAAGCAGAGCGCCGTTTGTATGTGCTGTGTTCGGTTACGCCTTCTTGGCGATGTCGCACAGAGCGGCAAAGGCCACGGCGTCGTTGATGGCCATCTCGGACAGCATCTTGCGGTTGATCTGGATGCCGGCGACCTTCAGGCCGTGCATGAAGGTGGAATAGTTCATGCCGTTGGCCTTGACAGCGGCGGAGATACGGGTGATCCACAGCTGACGGAAGTCCCGCTTCTTCAGGCGGCGGCCTACGTAAGCGTAGGTCAGGGACTTCATGACCTGCTCGTTGGCCATCTTGAAGTGCTTGGACTTAGCGCCCCAGTAGCCCTTGGCCAGCTTCAGAGTTTTATTTCTTCTTTTACGCGCCATCATTGCGCCTTTAACACGTGCCATATTTTAATTGCCTCCTATTCTAACGATTCCGTCTCTTATTTGTAAGGGATCATCTTGCGGATGGTCGCCTCGGTGGTGCAGTCAGCATACGTGGTGCTGCGCAGACGACGGCCACGCTTGGTGTCCTTCTTGGTCAGGATATGGCTCTTGAACGCATGAGCTCTCTTGACCTTGCCGGATTTCGTCAGGTTGAAGCGCTTCTTTGCGCCGCTGTGGGTCTTCAGTTTAGGCATAATATTACTCCTTCCAAAATGATCCTCTGTGGGGTAAACGCTTTACTTGCCAGCCTTGGGGGACAGGAAAATGGACATATTCCGGCCCTCCAGCTTGGCGGCTTTGTCCAGGGTGGACACCTCGGTGCACAGGTCGGCAAACTTGTTGAGAAGATCACGCCCGATCTCGGTGTGCGCCATCTCCCGGCCACGGAAGCGGACGGATACCTTGACGCGGTTGCCGTCGGACAGGAACTTCTGCGCGTTCTTCAGCTTGGTGTTGAAGTCGCCCACGTCGATGCCCGGGGACATACGGATCTCCTTGATCTCCACAACGTGCTGGTTCTTCTTGGCTTCCTTTTCCCGCTTGCTCTGCTCGAACTTGTACTTGCCGTAGTTCATCAGCTTGCACACAGGGGGCGTGGCCTGCGGGGAGATCTTCACCAGGTCCAGTCCTTGCTCCTCCGCGATGTGCAGAGCCTCCTCGCCGGACACGATGCCCAGCTGCTCTCCGCCTTCGCCGATCAATCGGATCTCCTTATCGTTGATCTCTTCATTCAGTTGATGCTGTACCTTGCTAATACCGAAGCACCTCCAATCCAAAATAAAAACGCGGACGCCCCGGGCATCCGCGAAACAACACTAACGTCCCACAGGGCGTTTGACTGACGCTGTTGACCTCTTTACCGAAGCGGGAGGTGAGGCGGATGCACCGACCTTCTTTGTTTTCTCAAGTATTTTATACTACCCGTCTCCGTTTGTCAACGGCTTTTTCTAAAATTTTTCTGCATATTTTCCGCATCCCCGGTGACACTATGCTCGTACCTGAGGTACAGAAAAGGGAGGTATATCTCATGGATAACACCAAGAACAACAAGACCACCAACACCGAGAACACGGAGAACACCAACACCAACACCAACACCAACACCAATACCAATACCAAGAACACCAAAAACGCGAAGAACGCCAAGAGCTGCAAGTAACTTCTTCATGTACCAAAAGAGAGGGAGGCCACCGGCCTCCCTCTCTTTTCTTCATTTTTACGACTGGTTCGTCTTGCCCGTGTATTCCTCCAGGGTGATGTCCCGGTTGAAGATGTCCTGGGCGGCGGCCTTGCCTACATAGCGGTAATGCCACGGCTCGTAGATAATGCCTGTGATGTCCGTCTTGTCGTTGGGATAGCGGTGGATGAACCCGTAGCGCCAGGAGTTTGCCATGAGCCACTTCTGCGTCTCCGTGTTCTCCTGCTCATCGGTCAGATCCTGCATATTGGCGTCCACGATGTCCACCGCCAGGCCCAGCTGATGCTCGCTCGTACCCGGGATGGCCACGGTCTTGGCGGCCTCCACCTTGGCCTCGTCCTCGCTCATGCCGCTGTTGATCAGCCGCTGCACCTTGTTGTCATACAGGCTCTGCTGGGTCTCCTGGGTGCGGTAGGCCGAGCAGAGGAACGGTGCGTAGCCCGCATCGCGGCAGGCGGCCATCATCTCCTCAAATGCCTCGTAGCACCGGCTGTCCACCCGGCGTCCGTCGCTGAGGGTCACCAGGTCGGACACCCAGTCCTCCGGCAGCGGATTCCAGGGGTTCACCACCGTCAGCAGCTCGTCGTCCACATTGACGGGCGTTTCCGGGGTGACATCCTCCGGCGTACCGGTCTGCTCCTGCTGTTGCTGCTGGTCGTCCGCCGGCGGCGTATCCTCTTTCTTGCAGCCCTTGACGATAAATATGACGCCCACGATCAGGGTCACCAGCACCACCGCCGCGATGCCCCGGTTGCGCATGGCCTCCCGATACCGTCTCTGCCGTCTGCGTTCTCTTTCGTTGCTGTCCATTCTGTTACCTCAATTCTGCGGGATAGACCCCCGCCTCGTGTAGCTTCAAAAGCTCCTGCGATACCCGCGCCCGGTCCTCGTGATACGTCATGCCGAACCAGCGGTCCTTGGACTCCAGCACGGACACAGTGAGCCGGCCCTGCTCCAGCAGATGCCCCACCAGGTTGGGCAGCAGACACTCCGCCTTGGCGGTCTGCCCCTCCGGGCTGCGGAGGAAATCGTAGAAATACGTCTCCAGCTCGTCGAAGATGGACGGCATGAAGCCCCAGAAGTTCATGGACACCACCGCGTCCCCCTCCAGCGTCACGCCGCTGGCCTCGTCCCGGATCGTGCCGTCCGGCAGCAGGGCGATCTTCAGCGTCTCGCGGATGTCGCTGAGACAGCCGTTCTTCACATGGCACACGCCCCGGGACACCGTGCCGTAGGCGGTGACGGTGTTCTTCAGCAGGTAGCCCACCATGGTGGCCGCGCCGCGCTCCGGCAGCGTCTGTAAGGCCTTGTAGATGGTGCGGTAGGCGTCCGCGCCGTAATAATCGTCGGCATTGATGACGCAGAACGGCTCATGGATCAGCTGCCGGGTACACAGCACCGCGTGGGCTGTGCCCAAGGGCTTGGTGCGGCCCTCCGGCCAGGTGTAGAAGGTCGGCAGCGTGTCCGTATCCTGATAGGCGTAGCACACCTCCACCGGCCTGCCGTCCGCCGTCCGCAGCCGGGACGCCATGTCTCCGCACAGCCGCTTCATCAGCGCCAGCATATCCGGCTTGATGATGAACACGATCTTATCGAATCCGGCCCGTACCGCGTCGTACACGCCGTACTCCATCAATATCTCACCGTGGGGCCCTACGCCGTCCACCTGCTTGTTCCCGCCGTAGCGTGAACCCATCCCTGCGGCCATGATGACCAGTGCTGCGTGCATAGTGCTGTCCTCCTTTTTCTCATGCACCACATCATACCACAAGTTCGGAAAAATACAAGCGTCTTTCCGCTCCGGAAAGCAAATCTTAATCTTGATGGGAAAAGCCCTCATGAGCGGGTGTTCTCATGAGGGCTGCTCTTATTTGCCGCTGTCGCCGTAGTTGGCCAGCACCCGGGCGGAGGGATCGTCCACATCGCAGCCCTCCCAGGACTTATTGGGCATCCAGAAATCCACGATCATCCGGCTCTGGCCGGGATAGTACTTCTCAAAGATCTCGCGGTACAGCAGGGACTCCTTGGTAAACGGCTGCGCGTGGGTATAGGCGCGCCGCTTCTGCGCAAACTCCTCATCCGTATACACGGACTGGGCATACGCCTTCAGGTAGTCCACCATGGAGTGGCCCACCGCGTCGGAGAAGGCGGCCTTTTCCCGGTAGAGGATGTCGTGGGGCAGGTAATCGCCCTCGAAGGCGTGGCGGAGCAGATATTTGCCCTTGCCGTACTTGTTCAGCTTCATCTCCGGGTCGATGCTCATGACGTACTCCACGAAATCCAGGTCGCCGAAGGGCACGCGGGCCTCCAGTGAGTTGACGGAGATGCAGCGGTCGGCCCGCAGCACATCGTACATGTGCAGCTCCCGGATGCGCTTGACGGCCTCCCTTTGGAACTCCTCCGCCGAGGGCGCGAAGTCGGTGTACTTATAGCCGAACAGCTCGTCGCTGATCTCGCCGGTCAGCAGCACCCGGATGTCCGTCTGCTCATGGATGGCCTTGCAGACCAGGTACATACCCATGCTGGCGCGGATGGTGGTGATGTCATACGTACCCAGCAGCTCGATGACGGTCTCCAGCGAGGAGATGACCTCCTCCGGTGTCATGTATACCTCGGTGTGCTCGCTGCCGATGTAGTCCGCCACCTCCTTCGCATATTTCAGGTCGATGGCGTCCTCGCTCATACCGATGGCAAATGTGCGGATGGGCTTGTCGGAGCAGCGCTGGGCCACGGCGCATACCAGTGATGAGTCCAGTCCGCCGCTGAGAAGGAAGCCCACCTTCGCGTCGGCCACCAGCCGCTTTTTGATGCCCGCCACCAGCTTTTCATGGATCTGGCCGCACACCGTCTCCAGGTCATCATGGCAGACCTGCTTCACCGCCGTGATGTCCCGGTAGCAGATGAACGCCCCGTCCTCGTAGTAATATCCGGGAGGAAACGGCATGATCCGGTCGCAGATCCCCGTCAGGTTCTTAGGCTCGCTGGCAAACACGGCAGCGCCGTCCTTATCATAGCCGTAGTAAAGCGGGCGGATGCCGATGGGGTCGCGGGCGGCGACAAATACCTTCCTCTCCGCGTCGTACAGGATCAGGGCGAACTCCGCGTCCAGCATCCGGAACATATCCGTGCCATGCTCCCGGTACAGGGGCAGCAGCACCTCACAGTCGGACTCGCTTTGGAAAGAATAGCCCTTCTCCAGCAGCTCCCGCTTCAGCTTCTCGAAGCCATAGATCTCGCCGTTGCAGACCACATAGCTTCCGTCCAGCTCGAAGGGCTGCATACCTGACGGCTCAAGCCCCATGATGGACAGCCGGTGAAAGCCCAGCAGTCCCCTGCCCGTGTCCACGATCCGGCTGTCATCCGGGCCGCGGGAGATGGTCTTGTCAAAGCCCTCCTTGAAAAGAGACAGGGAAGCACCGTCCGAGCAGTAACCCATAATAGAACACATGATAATAACCTCCATATTTCACATAGTATCAGCATTCTACAGGGCAAGTGCTGCTCTCGCGGTGCCACCTGTATTTGTTCTCATTTCCGGGCTTCCCATGAAAGCCCTGCCGCATAACGGGCGGCGTCCGGCGCACCTACTGGGATCTCTCCGTTGGGCTTGCAGCTCGAAAAGTGTTATTCACGCAGGCTCTGCCGCGCGGCTCTCAGCCTTTCCGCGCTCTCTGTGGGTGAGCTCCTGCGTTACTTCTCTTTTCTCAAACGCTTTTCAGTATGAACTTTTTATTTTACGCCGAACAGCAGGTCGCCGTAGGTGGGGAAGGGCCAGTAGGTGGCCGCGGTCCGGGTCTCGGCCTCGTCAGCGGCGGCGCGCAGTTCGCCCATGCCGGGGATGAGTACATCGCGGATGAAGGCGGCCTCCTCCGCCAGGTCGTGGAGGGTGTCCAGCTTGACCAGCTTTTCCTCCAGCGCGTCCACCCGGCCGTCGATGGTGTCCACCAGGGCGGACAGACGGCGCAGCTGCTTCGTCTCGTAGCCGCAGGGCAGGTCCGCGTCCACCGTCTTCTTCTTGGCGGCAGCGGCGGCAAGGTCGGAAACATAGTCCTCCACCGCCGGCAGGATCTCCTTCCTGGCCATATCCACCATGGTCAGCGCCTCGATGCGGACGGTCTTGCAGTAGTTCTCCAGCTGGATCTCATAGCGGGAGCGCAGCTCGGACTCGGTGTAGACCTTGTGGGCCACCAGCATATCTATATTCTCCTTATGGAGCAGCATGGCGATGGCGTCCGGCGTCGTCCGCAGGTTCAGCAGGCCGCGCTTCTCCGTGGCCTCCTTGATCCAGGCGTCGTCGTAGCCGTTGCCGTTGAAGATGATACGCTTGTGCTCCTTGATGGTGCGCTGGATCAGGTCGTGCAGGGCGGCGTTCAGGTCAGACGCGCCCTCCAGCTCGTCCGCGAACAGCCGCAAAGACTCCGCCACCGTGGTGTTCAGCATGATGTTGGCGCAGGCGATGGAGTTGCTGGAGCCCAGCATACGGAATTCAAACTTGTTGCCGGTGAAGGCGAAGGGAGAGGTGCGGTTGCGGTCGGTGGTATCGCGGAGGAAGCGGGGCAGCACATCCACGCCCAGCTTCATCTTTTTCTTCTCCACGCCGCAGTAGGCCGTGTCCGTCTCGATGGCCTCCAGAATACCGGTGAGCTCATCGCCCAGGAACACGGAGATCACCGCGGGAGGCGCTTCATTGGCACCCAGCCGGTGGTCGTTGCCCGCCGTGGCCACGGCGGCGCGCAGCAGGCCCTGGTAATCGTCCACGGCCTGGATGACCGCCACCAGGAACAGCAGGAACTGGGCGTTCTCATAGGGCGTCTCGCCGGGGGACAGCAGGTTGACACCGGTATCGGTGGCGATAGACCAGTTGTTGTGCTTGCCGCTGCCGTTGACGCCGGCGAAGGGCTTCTCGTGCAGCAGGCAGACCAGGCCGTGCTTGGCGGCCACCTTCTGCATGATCTCCATGGTCAGCTGGTTGTGGTCGGTGGCGATGTTGGTGGTGGTGTAGATGGGGGCAAGCTCATGCTGGGCGGGCGCGACCTCGTTGTGCTCCGTCTTGGCCAGGATGCCCAGCTTCCACAGCTCCTCGTTCAGCTCCTCCATATAGGCCGCCACACGGGGCTTGATCGAGCCAAAGTAGTGGTCGTCCAGCTCCTGGCCCTTGGGGGGCTTTGCGCCGAACAGCGTCCGGCCGGTGTAGATCAGATCGTGGCGCTTGTCGTACATGGCCTTATCAATAAGGAAGTACTCCTGCTCCGGGCCGACGGAGGAGGTCACGCGCTTCACGTCGCCGTTGCCGAACAGCTTCAGAACCCGGAGGGCCTGCTTGTTCAGGGCCTCCATGCTGCGCAGCAGCGGCGTCTTCTTGTCCAGCGCCTCGCCGCCATAGGAGCAGAACGCCGTGGGGATACAGAGGGTCTTGCCCTTGATGAAGGCGTAGCTGGTGGGGTCCCACGCGGTGTAGCCCCGGGCCTCGAAGGTGGCCCGCAGGCCGCCGGAGGGGAAGGAGGACGCGTCCGGCTCGCCCTTGATCAGCTCCTTGCCGGAAAACTCCATCAGCACCCTGCCGTCAGGGGCGGGGGTGATGAAGCTGTCGTGCTTCTCCGCGGTGATGCCGGTCATGGGCTGGAACCAGTGGGTGAAGTGGGTCGCGCCGTTCTCGACTGCCCAGTCCTTCATGGCCGCGGCAACAGCGTTGGCCACGGAGGGGTCGAGCTTTGCTCCCTTCTGGATGGTGTGCTTCAGAGAGCGGTATACATCTTCGGGTAAGCGCGCCTTCATGACGCGGCTGTCAAAGACCAGGCTTCCGAAGTATTCCGGTACAGTCAACATAATCGTACTTTCCTTTCAGCAAAAATAGAAAAAGAGACACGGATGCCGCAGAGGGCTCGCCCTCTGAGACGCCAGTGTCTCTCAACGCAGCCGAATATACACCCGAACAGGGCAAAAGTCAACCGCGAAAAAGCAAAATCACAATTATTTGCACAAATTGCTGTAATACCACAAACCGTGAAAATACTTTTTTTTGCAATCTGTCGAATTGAAAGCGTCAAAATCACGGTGTATACTGGATTGGAACGACGGTGTTCTGCAAGCACAGCGGTACTGTGCCTGCATGACGCCGCCGTTTTTTATTTGCTTCCGAGTTTTATATTAGGAGTTGATGACATGGATAAACTGGAGGGCCAGGTCCGTATCCCGTCGGGCTGCGCGATCTCCGCCGTCATTTCAAGGGACGGACAGCGGATGACCGGTGAAAAGATCATCGAGAGTATGCGCCCCATGCACGACCGCTCCAACGGTCTGGGCGGCGGCTTTGCCGGCTACGGCATCTATCCCGAATACAAGGACTTTTTTGCCCTGCATATGTTCCTGGAGGACCGGACAGCCCGGAAAAACTGCGAGGCCTTCCTTCGCGAGACCATGGAGATCGTCCATCTGGAGCGCATCCCCATCCGGACGACCCCTGCCATCACGGACGAGCCGCTGATCTGGCGCTTTTTCGTCACGCCTCTGCGCAGCGTGCTGGCCTCCATGCAGATCGACGAGGAGGAGTGCGTGACCCGCACGGTCATGGCCATCAACACGCGGATGAAGGGCGCGTATGTGTTCTCCAGCGGCAAGAACATGGGGGTGTTCAAGGCCGTGGGCTATCCGGAGGATGTGGGCTACTTCTACCGGCTGGAGGAATACGAGGCGTACAGCTGGACGGCCCACGGCCGCTATCCCACCAACACGCCCGGCTGGTGGGGCGGCGCGCATCCCTTCGCCCTGCTGAACTACTCCGTCGTCCACAACGGCGAAATATCCTCCTACGACGCCAACCGGCGCTTTATGGAGATGTTCGGCTACAAATGCACCCTCCAGACGGACACCGAGGTCATTACCTACATCGCCGACTACCTGCTTCGGCGGCAGAAGCTCACGCTGGAGGAGATGGCCGCCGTCATCGCCGCACCGTTCTGGTCCACCATCGCCCGGCGCTCCCCGCAGGAGCAGGAGAAGCTGTCGTATCTCCGCAAGGTGTTCTCCAGCCTGCTGATCACAGGCCCGTTCTCCATCGTGCTGGGCTTTGAGGGCGGCCTGATGGCCCTGAACGACCGGCTGAAGCTCCGCAGCATGGTGGTGGGTGAAAAGGGCGACAAGGTATACATTGCCAGTGAGGAGGCCGCTATCCGCGCCATGGAGCCTGACGCAGAGAACATCTATGCGCCGGCAGGCGGCGAGCCGGTGATCGTGCGCGTAAAGGAGGGGAAATTCTGATGGGGATCGGCTACATCTATCCGCAGTTCGAGGTGGTCCGTGACTGGGACAAATGCACGAACTGCCGTATCTGTGAAAGGCAGTGCGCCTACGGCGCACACATCTTTGACGACAAAAAGGGCCGCATGGTCTGTGACGACAGTAAATGTGTGGACTGCCAGCGCTGCGTGTGCTTTTGTCCCACCCACGCGCTGAAGATCAAAAAGAGCGACTGCGTGTTCCGCGAAAACGCCAACTGGGACGAGGACACCATCCAGGAGATCTACAAGCAGGCGTCCAGCGGCGGCGTGCTGCTGTCGTCCATGGGCAACCCGAAGCGCTTTCCCGTCTACTGGGACAGGATACTCGTCAACGCCTCCCAGGTGACCAACCCGCCGGTAGACCCGCTGCGCGAGCCCATGGAGACCCGGGTGTTCTTAGGCAGAAAGCCGGACGGCATCCGCCGGGATGAAAATGGACAGCCGGACTGCCGCCTGCCGCCGCAGATCGAGCTGTCCATGCCCGTGATGTTCTCCGCCATGAGCTACGGCTCTATCAGCTACAACGCCCACGCCTGCCTGGCCCGTGCGGCCCGGGAGCTGGGCATCTGCTACAACACCGGCGAGGGCGGCCTGCACGAGGACTTCTACGCCTACGGTGAGAACACCATCGTGCAGGTGGCCTCCGGGCGGTTCGGCGTACACAAGCAGTATCTGGAGGCCGGCGCGGCCATCGAGATCAAAATGGGACAGGGCGCAAAGCCCGGCATCGGCGGCCACCTGCCCGGCGCAAAGATCGTGGGGGACGTGTCCCGCACCAGAATGGTCCCCGAGGGGGCGGACGCCATCTCCCCCGCCCCGCACCACGACATCTATTCCATCGAGGACCTCCGGCAGCTGGTGTTCTCCCTGAAGGAGGCCACGGAGTATAAGAAGCCCGTCATCGTAAAGGTGGCGGCGGTACACAACATCGCCGCCATCGCCAGCGGCATCGCCCGCAGCGGCGCGGACATCATCGCCATCGACGGCTTCCGCGGCGGCACGGGCGCAGCCCCTACCCGCATCCGCGACACCGTGGGCATCCCCATCGAGCTGGCGCTGGCCGCCGTGGACCAGCGGCTGCGGGACGAGGGCATCCGCAACCGCGTTTCGCTGATCGTCAGCGGCAGCATCCGCTCCTCCGCGGACGTGGTCAAGGCCGTGGCCCTGGGAGCGGACGCCTGCTGCATCGGCACGGCGGCGCTGCTGGCGCTGGGCTGTCATCTCTGCCGCACCTGCCAGACCGGCAAGTGCTGCTGGGGCATCGCCACCCAGGACCCGGAGCTGGTCAGGCGGCTGGACATCGAGGACGGAAGCCGCCGCCTTGTCAATCTGCTGACGGCGTGGAAGCACGAGATCAAGGAGATGATGGGCGGCATGGGCATCAACTCCATCGAGGCCCTCAAGGGCAACCGGCTCATGCTCCGGGGCGTGGGCATGACCGACCGGGAGCTGGCCATCCTGGGAGTTTCCCACGCCGGAGAATAATTTCCTATACAGAATACACGGAGGTGTGATATAATGACCCATATTGATGCGTCCCACATGGACTATCGCCAGCTGAACGCGGCCATACGGCGCTGCTCCGGGGACATCTCGGTCACCGGCTGTCTGGGGCAGCGGTTTATCGGCGCGGGGCTGGGGCAGGACCGCCTTACCATCACCGGGACGCCCGGCAACGCCCTGGGCGCGTATTTGGACGGCGCCTGCATCGAGGTGAACGGCGACGCCCAGGACGCCGTGGGCGACACGATGAACGCCGGGCGGATCATCGTCCACGGCAGCATCGGCGACGCCGCTGGCTACGCCATGCGGGGCGGCGAGCTTTACATTGAGGGGAACGCCGGCTACCGCGCCGGCATCCACATGAAGGCCTACGGCGACAAGCTGCCCGTCATGGTCATCGGCGGCCGGGCCGGAAGCTTTTTAGGCGAGTATCAGGCCGGCGGCGTCATCATCGTCCTGGGCCTGACGGAAAGCAGCCGTCCCATCGTCAGCAACTTCCCCTGCACCGGTATGCACGGCGGCAGGCTGTTTCTCCGCTCTGACTGCAAGAATATCCTCCTGCCCGGCCAGGTCGTTGCCCGGCCCGCCGGCCAGGAGGATCTGCGGAGCATCGAAACGTATCTGCAGACGTTCTGCCATCTGTTCGGAGGCCGCAGCGGCGATATTCTCCGCCATCCCTTTACCGTTATTGAGCCCAACAGCAGCAACCCCTACCGGCAGCTGTATGTCACGAATTGAATGTTGAATGAAAGAGGTGGAACTGTGAAGTATACGCAGGAAGAGGTCATGGAGTTCGTACAGCAGGAGGACGTCAGGTTCATCCGCCTGGCCTTCTGCAATGTCTACGGCCGGCAGCACAACGTGGCCATCATGCCCAGCGAGCTGCGCCGCGCCTTTGAATATGGCATCGCCATCGACGCCTCCGCCATTGAGGGCTTTGGCGACGAGACCCGTTCCGACCTGCTGCTGCGGCCGGACCCGTCCACGCTGATCCAGCTTCCGTGGCGGCCGGAGCAGGGCAAGGTCGTGCGGATGTTCTGCGATATTTTCTACCCCGATGGCCGGGCCTTCGAGCGGGACACCCGCAGCATCCTGAAAAAAGCCGTGGCCGATGCCGCCGCCAAGAGCTGCCACTTCGCCTTCGGCGCGGAGATGGAATTCTATCTCTTCAAGCTCGATGAATACGGCAGGGCCACCACCATCCCCCACGACGAGGCCGGCTACATGGACATCGCCCCCGACGACAAGGGAGAGCATATCCGCCGGGAGATCTGCCTGATGCTGGAGCAAATGGGTATCCAGCCGGAGTGCTCCCACCACGAGAGCGGACCGGGCCAGAACGAGATCGACTTCCGCTATTCCGATCCGCTGACGGCGGCGGACAACGCCATCACCTTCCGCACGGTGGTCCGCACGGTGGCGGCGCAGAACGGCCTGTGCGCCAGCTTTTCGCCCAAGCCCCTGCCGGACCGGGACGGCAGCGGTATGCACATCAACATCTCCGCCAAGGGCAGCGGCCAGACCGGCCTGCCCGCCGGTGTCATCGCCGGCGTGCTTGACAAGGCCGCGGAGATCACCCTGTTCCTCAACCCCTGCGAGGAATCCTATCGCCGTCTGGGCCACGACAAAGCGCCGCGCTATGTGACCTGGTCGGAGGAGAACCGCTCCCAGCTCATCCGTATTCCCGCCGCCGTAGGCGAAAACCGCCGCGCGGAGCTGCGCTCCGCGGACTCCGCCGCCAACCCCTATCTGGCCTACGCGCTGCTGATCTATGCCGGCCTCCACGGCATTGAAAACAGGCTGGTGCTGCCCCCTGCGTCGGATCTCAATCTCTACACCGCGCCGGCGGAAACGCTGAGGACCCTGCGGACGCTGCCCGGCTCGCTGAAGGAGGCCGCCGCCCTGGCCGAGGCCAGCGCGTTTGTGAAGGCACACCTGCCGGACTCGGTGCTCCGGGCCTACACACGCCTGTAAGGCCGCCTGACATCAACAGGAAGGAGGGGAGTACGTGGTTTTTCAGGAGAGAACATACAGTGTCCTGATCGTCTCCGCGACGGACAGCTTCCCCAACAGCGTCATGCCGCTGCTCCCTGTGACGGATTACTGGCCGGTGTCCACGGTACGCAGCGTAGGGGAGGCCCGGCGGAAGCTGACGGACACGGAATTCGACATCGTGCTGATCAACACGCCGCTGCCGGATGATTTCGGCATGGGGCTGGCCATCGACATCTGCGCCTCCAGCGGCGCGGGCGTCCTGCTGCTGGTGAAAAGCGAACAGTACAATGACGTGTACGCCAAGGTGGTGGGCTACGGCGTCATCACTCTGTCCAAGCCCACCAACCGGCAGATGGTGGCCCAGAACCTGCGCATCCTCTGCGCCACCCGGGAACGGATGCGGCAGATGCAGGCAAAGCAGGCCACGGTGGAGGAAAAGATCAAGGAGATCCGCCTTGTCAACCGCGCCAAGTGGCTGCTGATCGAATGTCTGAGCATGACCGAGCCGGAGGCCCACCGCTATATCGAAAAGCAGGCCATGGACCTGCGCATCTCCAAGCGGGAGACGGCGGAGAACATCATCCGGACATACCAATAAGCATTAAAATCATACCTACCCCTGTCGGGAATATTCGTGTCCATCCCTGTCGATATGTGGGTTGACATTTCCACGTTTTTCTATATAATATTTGTGTGGCGTCCCATGCGGCGCTGCTATTTATGTGCGGCCTCCGGCCTACGGCTGCCGCGAAAAGGAGATTTGTATCATGCCTGTTTACCCCATCACCGTCGCCGGTCTGCACCGCGAACTGCCCATCTGCAAGATCACCGACGAGCTTTACATCGGCGCATTCATCTGCTTCGGTGACGCGGAGCTGACGGTCGCCTGCGCCCGGGATATGCTGGGTCTGCTGGATAAGGGCAGCTACGACTATCTGTTCACCGCCGAGGCCAAGTCCATCCCCCTGATCCATGAAATGGCCCGCCAGAGCGGCGCGAAGAAGTACTTCATTGCCCGCAAAGGCCCGAAGGCCTATATGCCCGACCCCATCCATGTGGAGGACAACTCCATCACCACCGCCGGTACGCAGCGCCTGTACCTGGGCCGTGATGACGCGGAGCTGATCCGCGGTAAGCGCATCGTCCTGATGGACGACGTGATCTCCACCGGCGGCTCGCTGCACGCCATGGAGGCCCTGGTGTCCATAGCCGGCGGCACGGTGGTGGACCGCATCGCCGTACTGGCCGAGGGCGCTGCCGCCCAGCGCACTGACATCAAGTTCCTCGCCCCCCTGCCGGTGTTCAACGCCGACGGCAGCGTAAAATAACCTCCGAGACATAAGCGGAAAGCGTGACTGCATCCCTGCGGTCACGCTTTTTTTATATCGTCGGGGGATAGACTTTTGCGATAAGCTGTGGTAATATGTAAAATTAACAAAGCTAATGATTTTGTGATACGAGGGAGGAAGTACTATATGGCTGTCAAAGAGAGCTACGCGGGCAAGATCAACCGCAAGCTGAACAAAAAACTGCGTGTCATCGCCGTGGCCGCCGGCCGTGAAAAGGCCGATCTGGTGCTGAAAAACGCCACCTACGTCAATGTGTTCTCCAACGAGCTGTGTCAGGGCGACATCGCCGTGGCCGAGGGCCTGATCGTGGGCATGGGCGAATACAGCGGCAGCGTGGAGGTGGACGTGGGCGGCAAGATCGTGCTGCCCGGCTTCGTGGATGCCCACATCCATCTGGAGAGCTCCCTGGTCAGCCCCACGGAGTTTGCCAAGGCGGTGCTGCCCCACGGCACGACCACCGTCATCACCGACCCCCACGAGATCGCCAACGTCATGGGCACGGACGGCATTGAGTATATGCTCCAGGCCACGGAGGACCTACCGGTGGACGTGCGGTTCATGCTGCCCTCCTGCGTACCGGCCACGCCGCTGGACGAGTCCGGCGCGAATTTGGACTACCGGGCCATCGACAGCTTCTACGACCATCCCCGGGTGCAGGGTCTGGCCGAGATGATGAACTTTGTGGGCACGATCAACGGCGACGCCCAAGTGGTGGAGAAGATCGTGGCCAGCCAGGCCCACCACAAGAAGATCGACGGTCACGCCCCGGACCTGAAGGGCAACGACCTGAACGCCTACGTGGCCGCCGGCGTGTACTCTGATCACGAGTGCCACGATCTGGATGACGCCATCGCCAAGCTCCAGCGCGGCCAGTTCATCATGATCCGTGAGGGTACGGCGGCCCGCAATTTAGAGGCCCTCGCCCCCCTGCTGTGCGACAAATATGTGGAACGCTGTATGTTCTGCACCGACGACAAGCACCCCAACGACCTGCTGGAGAAGGGCCACATCGACTACATCGTGAAAAAGGCTATCGCCCTGGGCGCTGACCCCATCACCGCCATCAAGGCCGCCTGCCACAACGCCGCCCGGTACTTCCTGCTGAACAACCGCGGCGCCATCGCCCCCGGCTATCTGGCCGACTTCGTCATCATCGATGATTTCCAGCACTTCAACATCGAAAAGGTCTACAAGCGGGGCGCCCTCATGGTGGAAAACGGTGTGGTGGCCGACTTCCCCCTGCCGGAGATCGACCCCTACCTGGTCAGCCGCGCCCACAATACGTTCCATGTGGCCTCCCTGTCCGCCGAGGATTTCACCGACAGCCGCCCCCACGCGGTGATCGGCATGGTGGACGGCGAGATCACCACCACCGACGGCGGCTACACCGACCGCATCGACGTGGACTACGACATTCTCAAGATCGCCGTCATCGAGCGGCATAAGAACACCCACCACATCGGCCTGGGCTACATCAAGGGCTACGGCCTGAAGAAGGGCGCGGTGGCCACCAGCATCAGCCACGACAGCCACAATATCATCGTGGTGGGCACGAATGAGGAGGACATGGCCTTCGCCGCCAACCACATCGTGCAGGAGCACGGCGGCATCACCGTGGTGGAGAACGGCCAGGTGCTGGGCGACCTGCGGCTGAACATCGCCGGCATCATGTCCGACGATACGCTGGTCAACGTGAACCACGACCTGGAGGCCGCCAAGGAGCAGGCCTACAAGCTGGGCGTGTCCAAGGGCATTGATCCGTTCATGACGCTGAGCTTCATGGCTCTGCCGGTGATCCCCAGCCTGCGCATCACCACCCGCGGCGTGTTCGATGTGACCACCCAGCGGTACGTGTAAGCCATACGATATGCAGAAGAGCAGCGCCGCCGGCGCTGCTCTTTTATATGTATATGTGTATGGCGTTGTCATTCCGAGCCAGTGTTCACACTGGCGTGGGAATCCGTTCCTCACGTCTCCCGTCCATTCTGAGTCGCCGCCAGCGACGCCAGCCCGCGGCGGCAGAACACACACCCCACGGCGCACACCGCCGCCATGACGGCCAGCGCATACCAGCTCCCCGCAGTATCCCCGAAAATCCCCAGCGGGTCGTTCATCGCGTTAAACGCGGCGTGGGCGGCGATGCCGGGCAGGATGCTGCCGGTGCGGCTACGAAGGAAGCCGAACGCCAACCCCAGCAGGAACGCATAGGCCATCTGAATGGGCGTTCCGTGTACCACGCCGAACAGGACGGCCTGCAGCACCACCGCCGCCCACACGGGCATAGCCCGCTCCAGCCGGGTTTGAATGACCCCGCGGAACATCAGCTCCTCCGCCAGCGGTGCGGCCACGGTGATGGACAGCGCCGGGATCAGTCCGTCGGACAGTAGGAGCTCCATGTGGTCGTTATAGTCGGTCATCCATACCGCAGGCAGCAGCGCCAGCGTCAGCTGTACCACCACGAAAAAGTCCACAGCGCAGAACGCACAGAAGGCCGCCGTCCAGCCGGAGCAGCGGCGCAGACCCGCCGCCTCCCCCAGCGGCTTGTGCCGCAGTCGGAACCACAGCACTATCGCCGCCGCAGTCAGCAGATACGTCAGCAGCACCACCGTCTCTGTTCCAGCCATAATACTCTCTGCATCCACCCCGCCGGGAAGCAGTGATGCTCCGGCGGCGGCGATGGCGGCATAGACGATGCCCGCCAGAAACTGGACCGCCAGGAAGAACAGCAGATACAGTAGGGACTTGCCCAGTGCGGTCAGAACGCCCTTCGCGGAATATGTGCGTATGTACTCCACACAAACACCTCCTTTCCCCACAAGGATAACATTCCTGCGCCGCACCGTCCACCAACCTCAGGTTGCACCGGCCCAAAACGACGCAACCTCAAGTTGTCAGAGTGCAGAAAAGAGGGGAGAACGCCACATTCTCCCCTCCGCTCGGTCTCCTGTGATCAGATCTTTACCTCACACTGCATACTCATCACGGCGCTGCCGCCCACCCGGACGTTCACCGCGCCGTCCTGCTCATACAGCCTGCTGCGGATCTCCGAAGGTCGGTTCATATGCTCGCCCTGCAAAAAGACGTTCTCCTGCCCCGGCTGCACGATGCCCCGCAGGTACAGGTAATACGTCAGCGCCCCGTTGCTCGTGCCGGTGGCGCACTCCTCCGGGATGTCGTACAGCGGCGCGTAGTTGCTGCAGTACGCCGTGCAGCCGTCGCCCAGGCAGAACATATGCACGCCGGTGACATCGTACTTTTTCGACAGCGCCGTCACCGCCGCCTCGTTCTGCACCGCCCGCATCAGCGTGTCATGATCCCTCACCGGCAGCATCACGTCCGCCAGCCCTGTGGATACGATGGCCGGGGTCAGCCCCTCCGGCCTGTCCGCGGTGGTCAGGCCATACGCCTCATAAAAGGCGTCCCATTCGTCCTCGCCCAGCTCCCGCAGCAGCCGGGGCTTGGCCATGTCCATCCACACCGTGCCGCCCTGCACCGTCACCGACAGCTCTCCCGCCTTGGTGTGGGCCGTCACGTCGCCGTCGCCGATGCGTCCCAGCTGCCGCAGCAGCGCGAAGGACGCCACCGTGGCGTGGCCGCACAGCTCCACCTCACCCGCCGGGGTGAAGTACCGCAGCGTTACGCTGCCGTCCTTCTCCAGGCGGACAAAGGCCGTTTCCGAGTGCTTGAACTCCGCCGCCACCTGCTGCATACGTGCATCGGGCAGCTCCCGCTCCGGCAGGGCCACGCCGGCCTGATTGCCGCCGAACACGCGGGTGGAAAACGCATCCATCACATAGGCTTCCATAAAAATACCCCCACAGATTTTTTAATGAAGATAATTATAAACTGTCTTGCCATTCATGACAAGAGTATTTGACAGAACGACTTATTTTCGTTAGAATAGAATTATATCTCTGAAACGGAAATCAAAAGGAAAGGAATCTCATCCAAAATGCTCAATGAGCGAAGCCTGTCATCACAATTCCTGCATTTCGTAGCCGCTACGGTGGCCTCCCTCATGGTTTTCAGCCTGTATTCCATCGTGGACGGGCTGATGGTCGCCAAGGGCGTAGGCGAATACGCCATGGCGGCGGTGAATTTGGCGGTGCCGTTCACCAACGTGCTGTTCTCCATCGGCGTCATCTTCGCCGTCGGCACCAGCACCATTATCGCCATCTACCTGGGGCAAAACCAGGGCGAGAAGGCCAACAGCCTGTTCTCCCAAAACATCGTGCTGCTGACCTGCATCGGCCTGACCATCTCTGTCCTCGTCTTCGTATTTCTCGAGCCCTTCGCCGTGCTGCTGGGCGCAAAGGGCGTAACGTATCAATATACCATCGACTATCTCAAGGGCCTCGCCCCCTTTGCCGTGTGCTTCATCGTCTCCTATAACATGGAGGTGCTGATCAAGACCGACGGCTATCCCCGGCTGGCCATTCTGACGGTCATCACCGGCTGTCTGGCCAACTGCGTGCTGGACTATATCGCCATCTTCATCCTGGACTGGGGCGTGTGGGGCGCAGCCTTCGCCACGGGACTTTCCCAGCTTCTGACGTGCGTCATCTATCTGCGTCACTTCCTGGGCGGACACAACACCTTCCACTTCGTGAAGTTCAGGATGGACTGGGGCATTTACAAGCGGCTGATCCCGCTGGGCTTTGCCGACGGCGTGACGGAGCTGTGCAACGGCGTGATGATCTTTCTGTTCAACCGGGTCATCCTCCGGTGCCTCGGCGACGACGGACTGGTGTGCTACACCATCATCGCCTATGTGAACACCCTCATTATCAACACCATGCTGGGCATCTCCCAGGGCAGCCAGCCCCTGGTCAGCTACCACTATGGCAAGGGGGACGCGGCGGGCTACAAGAAGCTGCTGCGGTACGGCTTTACGGCGGTGGGCATCATGACGGCGGTGATCTTCGCCGGCGTGATGATTTTTGCCCCCCAGATCGCCGGGATTTTCCTCGGCGCGGAGAAGCCGGAGCTGCTGGGCAGCGCGGCCGGCGCGCTGCGGCGGTACGGTCTGTGCTACCTGCTGCTGGGGAGCAACATCCTCATGGGCGGCTTCCTGACGGCGGTAGAGCGGCCGAAGGCTGCCATCTCCATCTCCGTGGGCCGGGGACTTGCGTTCCAGGCCGGCGCGCTACTGCTGTTGGCGGCAGCCGTGGGCGGCACGGGCATCTGGTTTGCGCCGGTGATCTCCGAGGCGCTGTGCGCGGTGATGGCCGTGTGGTTTCTCCGGCAGTTCCTGCGGGAAACTGCGGTATAACGAACATAAAAAGTATCCCACGGCAGTGCCGTGGGATACTTTTTTGCTCTCTTTAAGGCGTCTTACGCCTGCGCGGCCATCATGGCCCGTATCACCTCGTCGATGCGGTGGGCAACGCGGCAGAAATCCTCCGCCGTATAGCCCTTGGTGGTCATGGCCGCCGTGCCGATGCGGACGCCGCTGGTTTGGAACGGTGAGCGCTGATCCCCCGGCACACAGTTTTTGTTCAGCGTGATGCCCCGATGGTCCAGCTCCTCCTGCAGCGCCTTTCCCGTCAGTCCCGTCTCCGTCAGGTCCAGCAGGAACAGATGGTTGTCCGTCCCGCCGGTGACCACATGGTAGCCCATGGCGCTGAATTCCGCCGCCATGGCCTTGCAGTTGGCCACCACGTTGTGGATATAGGTGCGGTAGGACGGAGTCAGCGCTTCCTCCGCCGCCACCGCCTTACCGGCGATAACGTGCTGGAGCGGCCCGCCCTGCATCCCGGGGAACACGGCACTGTCGATCTTCTTCGCCAGCTCCGGGCGGCAGAAGATCAAGCCGCCTCTCGGGCCGCGCAGCGTCTTGTGGGTGGTGGTCGTGACCACATCCGCCAGCCCGAAGGGGCTGGGATGCGCCCCCGCCGCCACCAGTCCGGCGATATGCGCTATATCCGCCATAAAATACGCTCCCACCTCCCGGGCCGCGGCGGCGAACCGCCCGAAGTCGATGACGCGGCTGTACGCCGACGCACCGGCGATAATGAGCTTCGGCTTCAGCTCCCGGGCCAGCCGCTCCATCGCGTCATAGTCGATGACGCCGTTTTCGTCCACCTCGTAGGCGTGTATGTCGTACAGCTTCCCGGACGCGTTCACCGGCAGCCCGTGGGAAAGATGCCCGCCGTTGGCGAGACTCATGGACAGAATGCGGTCGCCCGGCTGCAGCAGCGCCAGATACGCTGCCAGATTGGCGGATGTCCCGCTGTGGGGCTGCACATTCACATGGTAGTCGGTGGAAAACACCTCCTTCCACTTGGCGATGCAGTACTCCTCCAGCTCGTCCACCACGTGGCAGCCGCCGTAATATCGTCCCTGATTTCCCATGGCCCGGTGAGCCGGATAGCCCTCGGAATACTTATTCGTCAGGCAGCTGCCCACCGCGCGGCACACCGCCTCACTGGCAAAATTTTCGCTGGCGATCAGCTCCACCGTCTCCGCCTGCCGCCGTTCCTCCCGCGCAATATAGTCAAATACCCTGGATGCCATCCGCTTCACTCCTATTTCTCGTATAATGCTTCACGCTATTATACCACATATAGTGTTTAATGCAAGCAGCAAAGTGGAAATAGCAAACTGTACGAAATCACCTACTCAGCCGCTTGGCTTTTTGGCTGAAACGCAGAAAGGCGAAAAAGGGGTTGACAACGGCATACAAAGGGCGTATTATGCCACCATCCCGACAGGGAAAATCACAGTTAAGGAGGAAAGCTGACATGAAGCGTACCGTTTCCATGATGATGTGCGAGATGTGCATGGGTATGATGTCCATGTGCATGTTCCGTCGCGCTCAAAAAGGTCATCAGCTTTCCGGTAACTGTTTGACGGCTTGAAAAAGCCGGTGTGTGATCAGGCAGCGGGGGTCGAATGACCACCCGCTGTTTTATTTTGCTTATGTACCGCCGTTCCGGCCGGGCGGCGATGCTGAGATAAAGAATTGCTGCAAACCCAAATAACATCATTTCAAAGGAGACTGCGAACATGAAACACAACACTTTGACCAAGATCATCACTCTGGCGCTGGCCGCTGTGCTGGCCCTGAGCCTGGCTGCCTGCGGCAGCAAGAACAGCACCGACGGTGACAAGACCGCCGCCACCATTAAGATCGGCGTCCCCAACGACACCACCAACGAGGCCCGTGCCCTGCTGCTGCTCCAGGAGAACGGCATCATCAAGCTGAAGGACGGCGTGGGCATCACCGCCACCAAGAACGACATCGTGGAGAACCCGTACAACGTGGAGATCGTGGAGGCTGAGGCCGCCCAGCTCCCCAACCTGCTGCCCGACGTGGACTACGCCGTGATCAACAGCAACTACGCCATCAACGCCGGCCTGAACCCCGTGAAGGACTCCCTGGCCATCGAGGGCTCCTCCTCCGCCTATGCCAACATCCTGGCTGTGAAGGAGGGCAATGAAAATACCCCCAAGATCCTGGCCCTGAAGGCCGCTCTGGAGAGCAAGCAGGTGGCCGACTTCATCGCTGAGAGGTACGCCGGCTCCGTTATCTCCGTGGTGGAGAATCCCACCGATGGGTACAGCGATTTCGTGGACTATGACGCTCTGAAGGGCGAGACCATCACTGTGGCCGCTTCCCCCACGCCCCACGCCGAGATCCTGGAGGTCGCCAAGGAGATCCTGGCCGCCAAGGACATCACCCTGGACATCCAGGTCTACAACGACTACGTTGTGCCCAACACCGTCGTCGATGACGGCACTGTGACCGCCAACTACTTCCAGCACCTGCCCTATCTGGAGGACTTCAACTCCCAGAACGGCACCCACATCGCCTCCATCGCTTCCATCCACGTAGAGCCCATGGGCCTGTACGGCGGCAAGCAGACCACGCTGGATGCCCTGACCGCCCAGTCCGCTCAGTAACCTATTCTTCTCTTCCCGTATTCCCCGCCCCGCAAGGAGCGGGGAATACGGCGGAGGGCCGCAAAAGTCGATATTCTCCCGATCTTTTTTCTGTGTTCCCCGCCCCACCGTAGGGTATGCGGAAAAGAGATCGGAAAATCAGAAGAAACGAGGTCATACCCGTGATAGAACTGAAACACGTAAGTAAAACATACGACTCCGGCTCAGGCGGCGGGGTGGACGCTCTGAAGGATGTGTCCCTCACCATCGAGGACGGCGACATCTACGGCATCATCGGTATGTCCGGCGCAGGCAAAAGCACGCTGGTGCGCTGCATCAACCTGCTGGAGCGCCCCACCGAGGGCGAGATCATCGTAGACGGTCAGCGGCTGGATACCATGACCCCCGCCCAGCTCCGGGCCGCCCGCCGGAACATCACCATGATCTTCCAGCGCTTCAACCTGCTCATGCAGCGCACCTGCCTGCGGAACGTCTGCTTCCCTATGGAGATCTCCGGGGTGAAGCGGGCGGACGCGGAGAAGCGCGCCCGTGAGCTTTTGGAGCTGGTGGGTCTGCCCGACAAGGCGGACGCCTATCCCGCCCAGCTGTCCGGCGGCCAGCAGCAGCGTGTGGCCATCGCCCGCGCCCTGGCCACCGAGCCGAAGGTGCTGCTGTGCGACGAGGCCACCAGCGCCCTTGACCCCAAGACCACCCGCCAGATCCTGGAGCTGATCCGCGACATCAACCAAAAGCTCCACATCACCGTGGTCATCATCACCCATCAGATGAGCGTGGTGAAGGAGGTCTGCTCCCACGTGGCCATCCTGGACGACGGCTGCGTGGCCGAGGAGGGCATGGTGGGCACGGTGTTCGCCGCGCCCCGCTCCGATGCGGGCCGCCGCCTGGTGTTCCCCGGCGGCGCAGACGCCCAGGTCTATAACCCCGAGGACGAGCGGCTGGTGCGTCTCGTGTTCAAGGACAGCCAGACCACCAGCATTCCCCTCATCGCCCGTCTGGCGGCGGAGGAGGGCATCCTCTGCAACGTCATTTCCGCCAGCACGCAGAAGCTGTCCGAGACCGTGTACGGCAGCATGATGCTGGGCATCCCCAGCAGCCAGTTCGACAAGGCGCTGGCATTTATCAACAACGTGGCCAATGTGCGGGTAGATGAGGTGGACCACCATGTATAATGATCTGTTTTCCGCCCAGTCGCTGCAGGACCTGCTGACGGTGCTGCCCTCCCTGCCTGTCGCCATTTGGGAGACATTCTATGTCACCGTGATCAGCACGGCCCTGTCCCTGGTCCTGGGCCTGCCCCTGGGCGTGCTGCTGGTGGCCGGTGAAAAGGGCGGCGTGCTGCCCCTTCCCCGCTGGCTCATGCAGGTGCTCAACGTCATCATCAACCTGCTGCGCTCCATCCCCTTCCTGATCCTGATGATCATGGTGTTCCCCCTGTCCCGTCTGCTCATCGGCACGGCCGTGGGCACCACGGCCACCATCGTTCCCCTGGTGGCGGCGGCCTTCCCCTTTGTGGCCCGCCTGGTGGAGAGCAGCCTCCGCGAGGTGGACGGCAACATCATCGAGGCCGCCCAGAGCATGGGCGCCACCCCCATGCAGATCATCTGCAAGGTCATGATCCCCGAGAGCGTCCCCTCCCTCATTCAGAACGTCACCATCGCCCTGACCACCATACTGGGCTACTCCGCCATGAGCGGCATTATCGGCGGCGGCGGCCTGGGCAAGATCGCCATCGACTACGGCTACTACCGTTACAAGTACCTGGTCATGCTGGTGGCGGTGGTCATCCTGATCCTGCTGGTCCAGCTGTTCCAGTCCCTGGGCACATGGCTGTCCAAGAAGTGCGACAAGCGCCTGAAATAAGCCCATCCCCCATAACATAAAGCATCCCCCGGCCGGGGGATGCTTTATGTTATAGTACTTTTATCTCCGGCCCGGCCATCCAAACCACCAAAACGTCAGCGGCCACACGCACCCAGCGAACA
>ENA-UEOI01001019-UEOI01001019.1-human-gut-metagenome-genome-assembly--contig:-NODE-1019-length-26068-cov-74.718826_pt1 | contig 26068 bp, 22 predicted proteins | sample MGYA00242883_ERZ507882 | MGnify/ENA primary metagenome ERZ507882 (study PRJEB26167, sample SAMN06115502) | human gut metagenome | host: Homo sapiens | place: China:Chongqing | collected 2015-07-29...
TCAGCACTATAAAGATACAACAATTTTCGCTAATCACCAATTTTACAAGCACTTATAATTCATCGAACTCACGTTAAATAGATTTACGGCTGCAAAGGTAAAGTGAACAGATGGAAGTCAGGGAAAAATCTGATGTACACAAGTAAAATTTAATCTATTGGAAATTAGATAGTTGATAATTTTTATGATGTACATGACACTTAAAATGCGGTGATAAACTCGTCAAAACTGCTGTTTTCGATGTGCATTTTCTCCTTCAGTCTCATTTTCCGGCGCGAGATACTTCCTTTGGCGATATGGTAAATTTCGGATAGTAATGACATGGGAAGATCCATCTTTACCAGACAGCAGAAACGAAGTTCTTCTTCCGTAAGTTGCGGGTAACACTCCTTCAGTCGTCTGGTAAATCCCTCGAAGCAAGTGTCTGCGTTCTGCTGAATAATGTCCCATTCCTCTTCCGTCAAGTGAAGTGCGCCTTGCGAATTCCTTTTCCGCAACAGAGAAGGAAGCGTGATGGCATTCAGTTGCCGGTAGTATGCTACGCTTTTATTCAGCCGGTCAATTTCCTGCTGCTTCAATTTCTCCTGTTCGTGAGCCAGTGCCACTTCCGCTTCTTTCCTTTTCAGCGTTTCTTCCATGCGCATCCACTGGGTAGCCTTTAGTTCTTCTGTCAGCTTTTGTTTGTGCATGCGGATGCGGTGAAGAAGTAAAAGCAGGATAAGAATCACTACGCCTAAGGTGACCGCAATCCGGTAGAAAACCAGCTTGTGGTGCGCTGCCTGCATCTCCGCTTTGTTGGCTCGTTCGCGTTGCAACTTGTATTCGTGCATATCCTGTATCTTTTCGATGACCATTTCCTTTCGTTCGGTACTTAGCGAGTCATGCGACAGAATGTATTTTCGCATGTAGATGTTTTCCTGCTTCTCATTCTGTTTCTTTCCGTACATTTCGAACAGACGACGGTAGGCTTCCGTGCGTTGTTTTAAGGAGGCATCAGGTAAAAAAGGCAAAATATGATGCGTGGCCGAGTCAGCTTGCAGAAGAGAGGCAAAAATGTAGCCCTTCTGAAGGTGTAAGGCGGCAGTTTCCTTTCTCGGCAAATTTTGGCAGATGGCGTTGTTGATGTAATGGAAGGCACTGTCCGTCTGTCCTTGTTCCAAATAAATGCGGGAAAGGTAAAGTTCACTCTGTGCGATGGAGACCGGAGTGCCGGAAGGCATATAGGCAAGTGCTTTCTGAAAGAATTCTTTGGCCTTTTCCGGTTGATGCGGCAGGTAAAGCATGGCTTTCTCCTGCCATAAGTTTGCATATACGGACGAGTCGTTCAGACATTGAGCGATGTTTTCCGCAGCATCTAAGAAATGAGCTTCTTCCTGATTCTCTCCTTTAAAACGGCTGATACGCGCCTGTTCAAGATAAATCCTGAACTGCAACAGGCTATCGGTATGAGAATTTATTTCTGTAGATTCAGGGGAAGGGGCTTCAGTTGGGGAGGTACACGAAAAAACGTATACTCCCATGGCGAGTATCCCTATAATGATGAAATAGCGGAGTACAGACATAGGTTAGTCAGGTTAGTTTGGGGCGAAGATACTAAAAAATGCCTTTGAAATGTATATTTTCTGAATAAATAAAGAAAAATTGGGGCTTTTTAAGCACAGGGGAAAAACGTACTTACGTTTGATTGAAAACACAAGTGCGTTTAATTTGAAACGCAAGTGCATTTAAGATAAAACGCAAGTACGTTTTCAGTCAAACGTCCTTGTGTTTTTTATGCGTTGTTTTTTGCTTTTTCAAACAGATTTTATATATTTGCGATTATAGGGGAATAGCTCGAGTTCTTTCCAATGTATACGGGGATAAAGAAGCGTTATGCTTATCTTATTAAATAGAAAATAATAGAGGTTGTATAAGGATGAAATAGTGATTCTCACACTATAGTGTGGGTTATTATACTCATACCTGTCTTACATTTTTTATGATTTCCCAATAAAGATGTAGCATTGCAGTTCCACGCTTCATGTTTTAATTAATAGTTTTCTAAGGACTGAGAAGACAAAAAGTACTTGAATGATGGATAAACTGTCGGCTTATGCAAAAATTGCATTTTTTTCTAAACGATTTATTGTATTGATGTATTGTTTGTATGCTGTCGGAATCATAGCGGAAACATACGCAAATAATATTCCTACGCTCACAGTTTCTGCTCCGGAAAATGTTGAAATTAATAAACAGTTTCAGTTGACATTTACTATTTCTTTTTCGGAGAAACCTGCTGTAGATATACAAAATTTTGATGTACTTGAATTGAAAGGTTTAGAGATATTGTGTGGACCTATCAAAAGCAATGGCACTAGGACGATAAAAACAGGTGGAAAAATAAACTATGAATATCAAGAGTCATATACTTATGTGTTGTTGGCATCGCAACTCGGTAAGTTTTTTATTCCTTCTGTAAGTATTGTGGTGAACGGACATCGGTTACATTCGCAGCAACTTTCAGTTAATGTTGTGCCTGTTGGGAAATTACCTCTTTCTTCTCGTTCACAATCAAAGCCGGATATTTTCGTGTCAATGAATGTTTCTGAACGCTCTCCTCGTGTTAATGCACCTGTTGTGTTGGATTGCAAGCTATATGCTACATCTCTTGTCGATAGTATCGCTAATATAGAGCAACTTATCTCTTTGGGTGATTTTAAGGTAGAACCGATAGATTTGCGAGGTAGTACATGGCAAACAGAACATCGGAACGGGAAAAATTACCAAGTGGCGGTGTTTCGTAAGTTGTTGCTTTATCCTTTACGGGCAGGAGAACTTCGTATAGGAGACTTGCATATGGATGTCTATATCATGCAGCATAATCTTTCTTCAAATCCGTTTGAAGCATTTTTTGCAAATAAGAATCACCAGTTGGCTAAACAACGGGTGAGCTGTCAGGGCATTACTCTACACGTACATGAATAAACGACTGAAATTAATGAATATATGAAAACGAAAGTAATTGTTACCGCAGTGCTTCTGTCCACGGTGTATGTGGTGTTCGTCAATTTGATGTCCTTATCCGGTTTTGCTCAGGATGAAGTTGTGAAAGTGGGATGGTATAGTGAGTTTGGAGGAAGTTGTGTGATTGGCTTCTATCCTGTGTATGTGTGGCTTAAACTTCCTTATGTTGTTGGCTTCTATTTTTTTGCTACGCTTTTCTTCGCCAAAGTGAAAGCACATGTAAACAAGTGGCTGGGTGGAACGGCTCTTTTGTTATGGTGTCTTAGTCTTATTCCGGTTTTGGTGGAAACTCTTTATGATTTATATATGGTGTTTTATTTCAATGGGGATGAAATGTGCCGTTCTTTGGAAAACTATTGGGAAACGGAGGGCAGTTCTGATTATCCCTTTATGTGGCTTCGGCTTCAACCTTCATTTCACGTAGCAGAGCATTGGTACGGTGTTTTGATTCGTTGTGGTAATTTGATGTCTTTGGCTGCTTTTTTGCTATTTTCAGTTGTGTTTGTTTTGATGTGTAAGAAAGACAAGGTGTTAGGCGCTACGGGGGCGGTAGCTATGATAGTGCTGATGGTGGGTTCATTTCCGATAGCATACGGATCTTATGTTATTAATTTGTGTTGGATTGTGCTATGTACGGTTATTTTATGGAGATTACATCAGTCATCATTTGATAAATCTTTTATATTGTAATGAAAAGATTCTTGTTTATGCTGTCCGTTGCTTTTCTGGTGGTGACCGTCTTTTCAGCTATTGCTTTCGGTTTGTATAAGGTAAGTGTGAATTCTATGCTCAATGTGTGCCAGGTCGAATAAAAATGGGATTGTTGTCTGATTAGACAGTCGTTTGTTAAGAGTGATAAATAATGGAACGTTACAAACTTGATCATGTTACAGTGACAGAAGGTTTTGCTTTTTATGTCGTTCATGTCAATGAACATTATAGAGGTATTTTTTGAAAGTACCTTTCTATTTGACAGATTAAAAAGGGGAAAGCAGATTATCTTAACAATAACTATTAAATCTATTATTTTATGAGAACGATTAAATATACATTTAATTATTTGTTTGGGATTGTGGTGATTATTCTTATGGCATCTTGCAATAGCCAACCGCCAGCCAATTTGATTCCCCATCGTTGCGAAAGTGGGAAATTTGGCTATGTCGATGAAAAAGGGAAGGAATGGATAGAAGGTAAATTCGATTATGCCGAAGAATTTTCTGAGGATTTGGCAGTAGTGCAAATGGGTAAGTACTTTGGTTACATTGATCGTGAAGGTGAAATCATTATTCCGTTACTGTACACGCAGGCTGTCTGTTTCCACCAAGGTAAGGCATTGGTAGCGAAAGAAGGACTATATGGTTTCATTAACAAGGAAAATCGGGAAATTATACCTTGTATATACGATAGGATAGAGGTTTATGCACCACACGAAGCCTATGCCGTCAAAAAAGGTAAAATGGGAATTATTGATATGGAGGGCAAGGTGCTTGTTCCTTTCGAATACGATAAGATTGAAAAATTGAATGAAGAACTGTTTGTTGTTTCTCAAAATGGACGACAGGGGTTTCTCAACGCACAAAAACAAGAGATACTGCCTTGTAAATATGCTTATTATACTATAAAGGATAAAGAGGGCAAACGATTAATCGTGTTGCGGACAAATGATAATCTCCAACCCTATAATCACATTTCTTATGATTCCAAATATGGGCTGATGGATTTTCATGGTAATATACTGACGTCGTGTAAGTACGAGAAAATAGGTGAGTTTGCTGATGGAAATTTGGCCTATGTCATTCTTAATGATAAGGTAGGGTACATCGATTCGAACGGTAAGGAAATCATTTCACCCATATACGACCGTTCGAGAGCACTTCCCCAAAACAGGTATGTGCTTTATAAAGAAGGCTTTTGCTATCTGGTAGATAACCAGACAGGTAAACAGGTTACATCTCAGGTGTACAATGAAATAGAGCCGTATCGAGATAATCTGCTTAAAGTCTCTCTTAATGGAAGGTATGGTATGATTGATTTTGATGGGAATATTGTGCTTGACCCGATTTACAATAAGATGTATCCGTACGATGATTGGTTAGAACTTTATATTAAGGGTAACGGAAAAGATGGTTTTGCTGGACGAGCTACTTTAGAAGATGCTAAGTTAATTATACCCTGTGATAGGTATATCCGTATTGAAAAATTTAGTTTGGGTGGCGGTCAATATGCCGAAGTGGTCAAGGCTATTGCCAAATACACGTATCGAAATGGTGTTGTTAACAGACAAGGTAAAGAAGTCATACCTTGCAAATATGCTCACATTTATATGATAGAGAATGGTCAATGCCTTGTTATGGAGTCAGGGACTAACCTGCGGAAGTGGGTGAAATTAGATGAATAGATATTCACCGTTATAGATGAATACATGTTGGATATTAATTTAAAAGAGAACGCGGAAACTATACTTTTACAGGGCGGTAATCTTGTTCTCTTTTATTCTAAGCCCCAGTCTAAGATAGATAATTGATAAACTTTTTTTACATCCATATCTAAGAATATGCTTCTCAATCCTTTTCTGGATGGTTTAGGTTGTAGACGTATAATTGCAATCTGCAAGATTTGGAAAGTCTTAAGAATGAGTTAGTTCCTTTTTATTATCCATAGTAGATTGTCTATAAGTGTTATTCAAGTCTATATTTTAATGACATTTGCGTTTTTATAGGGAGATTTATTTTATCTGTTGGGGTAAAAATTCAATCTTCTAACTTTTACGGTAAGTGTCTATAACTTCGTCTGGGTTGGATTTCATATTGTTTGTAAACAATGGAACTAGTTTGTTTTTTATGATTAGAAAATGATACAGGTACGATTGACCAAGATTTCACCATCTTCCAGCATTCTTGGAAATATAATATATTGTAAACGCATCTCCGTAAGATTATCCATAGTTTGGACATATAAACATTATGAATGAATTCATTTTTCATTTGTTATTCTATTTCTTATTGTTTAGATTTGCTATTATGGCATATAGAAACATAGTAAAACGAAATGGAATATTTGCAGGATAGGCTGTCCAAATGGCAGGTAATGGCTTTGTCTCGCGAGCTGCATCATGATGAGGCCGGCATTGGTAAGGTGTGTGACCTTATGCTTTATGCGGAAGATGCACAGTCGGTATACAATGGAGCATGGATACTGTATCATTTACCGGCAGAAGACAAAAGACTTTATGTCTCTCCCTTTTATGATAAGATTGCAGACTGGGCAATGAAGCCTTGTTTACATATACGTCGGGGACTTGTTCTATCTATTTTGATAGACTTGTCTACGAAACAGAACTTCAGGACAGGCTTGTTTGATTTTTGTCTTGCCCATGCTGTCGACAAAAAGGAATCGGACAGCAGCCGATCGATGATGATAAAACTGGCTGCAAAGATGTGCCGGTTTGTCCCGGAGCTGGCAAATGAACTGGCAATCTGTCTTGATATGCTGGAATACGAAATGACGCCGAGCATCGTAGCAGCCAGGAGAAATGCAATGAAAGTAGTCGAATCGCTGAGAAAGAAAAATGATGAATTAAAAAATAAGATATGACTGACAACCATGAAAAATCTTCTTTACGAAAAATCCCTAACGTAGGTTCACAGACTGAACAAGACCTGATAGCCATGGGGTATACCTCTATTGAATTGCTGAAAGGAAAGAAAGCGGAGGATTTGTACGAGGAAGAATGCCGTTTGCGTGGGTGTACGATAGACCGATGCCAGCTTTATCTGTACCGGGCTTTAGAGTATTTCGTTCATACGGATAACCCGAATAGAGAGAAATGTAAATGGTGGTATTGGAAAGATGATTATTTTTATCCCTCTCCGTGTGGAGCAAGGTGTGTGGATTGTGCGTCATTCCCCAAGGAATGCAAAGGATGCAGAAAGATAAAAGGCAAGGTGTTCTGGCTTCAGTATACAGGCGATGCGGTATGTCCCATCTGGAAATGTTGTAAGGAACAAAAGCGGGAAAATTGTGGAGGATGTCCGGATTTACCTTGTGGTCGTTTTATGAAAGATCCTTCTATTTCGGATGAGGAAAATGAAGCCAATATGAAAAAGATGATAGCTAATCTTGCAACATATAAAAAATAAGATATACCGCACATAATTATGGAAACAGAAAGACTGATACTCAGACCGTGGCGTGAGGAAGATGCCCTTTCGCTCTATAAATATGCCAAAAACCCGGCTGTAGGGCCGATTGCCGGTTGGCCACCGCACACATCTGTAGAAAACAGCCGAGAGGTAATACGTGATATTCTTTCAGCACCGGAAACTTATGCGGTTGTGTTGAAAGAAACCTATGAGCCTGTTGGCAGTGTGGGCATTATGTTTGGAGACAGCGTACACAGCGCTGACATGCAGGAAGGAGATGCAGAGATTGGTTATTGGATTGGAGTTCCTTATTGGGGAAAGGGGTTGATTCCGGAGGCCGTCAATCGCCTGTTGAGGCGTTGTTTTGAGGAACTGGGAGTAAAACGAGTGTGGTGTGGTTATTATGACGGGAATACCAAATCTCGCCGAGTAATGGATAAATGTGGTTTCAAGTTTCATCATACGGAAGAGGGCAAACTTTCTCCATTGGGTGATGTGCGGACAGAACATTTTACTTTGTTGACAAAAGAAGATTTTCTTAAGGAAAGTTGTAAAGAAACAAAGCTTGTTTATGCTTTACGTTCGCTTGAAGAGAAAGACATTCCGGAAATGCAGCATTTGTTCCGCTCTACTGTGCTTAATGTGAATTTGAAAGACTACACAAAAGAAGAGGTAGCAGACTGGGCTTCTTGTGGTGATGACGTATCCCACTGGAAGGACCTTTTGTCTCAAAATTATTATATTGGGGCCTTTGATGAACAAGGTAAGATGGCTGGTTTCTCTTCTATTAATAAAGAGGGGTATTTACATTCCATGTTTGTACACAAGGACATGCAGGGCAGGGGAGTAGCTACTCAGTTGCTTTCGGAAGTAGAGAAGATGGCCAAAGCGTATGGAGTTACTGAAATTACCTCAGAGGTCAGTTTGACTGCAAAATCGTTTTTTGAACAAAAGGGCTACAAAGTGGTTAAGTCTCAAAAGTGCAGAGCCAATCAGCTGGAACTGACAAATTTTGTGATGTGTAAGCGGCTTTTTTGATTTGTGGGGAAGCCCATATTGTAAAATGCGAATTGAGATAAACGATGGAAATACATAATTTGCTGGATGCTAAATCAAGAGCCGAATTGCGTGAATGGCTCATGCAAAACCATAAAAAGGAAACAGAATGCTGGGTAGTAGTGAAGCGTGGAAGGCCTGTGGATGATGATACGTTCTGGTACATTGATGCTGTAGAAGAAGCGCTGTGCTTTGGCTGGATAGACAGCACTACAAAGAAAATGGCGGATGGCGTAACAGCACAGAAGCTTTGCCCACGAAAGCCACGAAGCAATTGGTCGGAGCTAAACAAGGAAAGATGTCGCAGAATGGAACGGTTGGGGCTGATGACCGATGCTGGAAGAGCCGTTCTGCCGGACATGTCACCGCAAGGTTTTACCATAGATAAGGATATATTGCAAAGATTACAATCCGATTCTGTAGTATGGAATAATTTCTGTCAGTTACCGGATTTATATAAACGGGTAAGAATTGATACCATTCAAATCAAGAGGAATCAGCCAAAACTTTTTGAAAGCCGCTTGAATAAGTTTATAGAGAATACACGAAAAGGGCTTCTCTATGGGGAATGGAATGATAATGGGAGATTATAGATAGAGTAAGAAAACGCAGAGGCCACGACCTTCGCGGTCGCGGCCTCTCTTTCAAACAACCAATAAGAAATAAGAGATAATCCTTTAGGGGATGGATTATCTGATGAACAGCAGTTCTCTGTATTTGGGTAATGTCCACATCTGATCATCCACAATCAGTTCCAGCTTGTCGATGTGGTAGCGAATCTGTTCCAGCATCGGAGTAATCTTGTCGTGATATTCGATGGCTTTTGCACGTTCGTCTACAATCTTGTTAGCTACTTTTCGGGCTTCTACCATGGTATCTACGTGTTCCTTGATGTAAGAAGTGTGTTCTGCAATCTTACGGATGATGGCCATGTTTTCAGCAGACAGCTTTTCGGCCTCTTCTGTAGGGAAGATTTGCTTCATCTTGTAGACATTGTCAATCAGTTTGCTCTGGTATTCAATGGCTACTGGAACTACGTGGTTCATTACCAGGTCGCCCAAAACGCGAGCTTCAATCTGGATTTTCTTGGTATAGGTTTCCCATTTCACTTCGTTGCGTGCTTCGAGTTCCTTGCGGGTCATGACACCGGCAGATTCGAACATGCGTACACTGTCTTCTGTCAGATACTGGTCGAAGATGACCGGACAGCTGGTTTCGCAATCCAGACCACGGCGTGCTGCTTCTTCTTTCCATTCGTCACTGTATCCGTTGCCGTCGAAGCGGATGGGTTTGCTAATCTTGATGTATTTACGGATCACCTGAATGATGGCCGAAATCTTCGGTTCACCTTTCTCTATCAGTTCGTCCACTTCTTTCTTGAATTCGGTAAGCTGTTCAGCTACGGCTGTGTTCAGGGCAATCATGGCGCTAGCGCAGTTAGCTTCAGAACCTACGGCACGGAATTCAAAGCGGTTTCCGGTGAAGGCAAATGGTGACGTACGGTTACGGTCGGTATTGTCAATCAACAGTTCCGGAATCTGCGGGATGTCGAGTTTCATACCGTGTTTGCCTCCTAAAGCAATCAGTTCGTCGGTTGAACTGTCTTCCATGTGGTCAAGCACTTTGCTCAACTGGCTGCCTAAGAAAGAAGAGATGATGGCGGGAGGTGCTTCGTTGGCTCCCAGACGGTGTGCGTTGGTAGCGCTCATGATGGAAGCTTTCAGCAATCCGTTGTGGCGGTACACAGCCATCAGGGTGTTGACGATGAACGTGATGAAACGCAGGTTCTCTTCCGGAGTCTTTCCCGGAGCCATTAGCAGGGTACCAGTATCTGTACCGAGTGACCAGTTGTTGTGTTTACCGGAGCCATTGACACCCTTGAACGGTTTTTCGTGCAGCAGTACACGGAATCCGTGGGTGCGGGCTACTTTCCGCATCAATGACATGATGAGCATGTTGTGGTCTACGGCCAAGTTACACTCCTCAAAAATCGGAGCCAATTCAAACTGGTTAGGAGCTACCTCGTTATGGCGTGTCTTCACCGGAATACCTAATTCGAGTGCCTGGATTTCAAGGTCTTTCATGAAAGCTGCCACACGGGTGGGAATAGCACCGAAGTAATGGTCTTCCAACTGCTGGTTCTTGGAGGCTTCGTGTCCCATCAGCGTACGTCCTGTCAGCAACAGGTCCGGACGTGCGGCATACAAACCTTCGTCCACCAGAAAGTATTCTTGTTCCCATCCTAAGTAAGCCATCACTTTTTTTACATTCGGGTCGAAATAGTGGCAAACGTCTACTGCTGCTTTGTTGACTGCACGGAGGGCTTTCAGAAGCGGAGCCTTGTAGTCGAGTGATTCACCGGTATAAGCGATAAAGATGGTCGGAATACACAAGGTGTCGTCTACTACGAACACAGGTGAGGAAGGATCCCATGCGCTGTATCCGCGAGCCTCGAAGGTGTTACGGATTCCGCCGTTGGGGAAAGATGAAGCATCCGGTTCCTGCTGTACAAGGAGCTTTCCGGAGAACTCTTCCATCATGCCACCTTTTCCGTCGTGTTCTACGAATGCATCATGCTTTTCGGCTGTTCCTTCTGTCAGTGGCTGGAACCAGTGAGTATAATGGGTAGCACCCAGTTCGCTGGCCCATCGTTTCATACCTTCGGCTACGGCATCGGCTATCTGACGGTCAAGAGCGGCGCCATTATCCATGGCATCAATCAATCGTGCAAATACCGTAGAAGGCAGGTATTTAAACATTTTTTCTCTGTTGAATACATATTTACCGAAGTATTCTCCCGGTCTTTTGTCAGGGGCAGGTACTTCCATGGGTTTAGCCTGGAAGGCCTTTTCTACTACTCTGAATCTTAATGTTGACATGTGACTGTAAATTTTTATTGGTTATTTATTGTTAGTAGTGAATGTTCAATTTTAGTGGTTGTAAGCTGATTCTCCATGTTCGTAAATATCCAGACCTTCTTCTTCAATTCTGGCAGGAACACGCAGGCCGTGAACTTTGTCGAGGACTTTGAAGATGATGTATCCCATCAATGCGGCCCATCCACCGACGATGATTACACCAAAAATCTGTGCACCGAGGAATCCGAAGCCGCCTCCGTAGAATGTGCCGCCTTCTACGGCAAACAGACCGGTAAGAATGGTTCCGAGGCTACCGCATACACCGTGTACGGAAGAGGCACCTACAGGGTCGTCAATTTTCAGACGGTGTTCGATGAATTCTACAGCGAAAATCATGACGGTTCCGCAGATAGCTCCGATAAGAGCGGATCCCATTGGTGATACCAGGTCGCATCCGGCTGTTACACCGACGAGTCCGGCAAGGATACCATTGAGTGTGAGAGAGAGTGACGGTTTACCATATTTAATCCAGCTTACAATCAAGGCAAGGAATCCTCCGGTACAAGCTGCCAGGTTGGTGGTAAGGAACACGTGTGAGATGGCTGTCTGGTCACCGTATCCGGCTGCAGCAAGCTGTGAGCCCGGGTTGAAACCGAACCATCCGAACCAAAGGATGAATACACCCAAACAAGCCAGTGTCAGGTTGTGACCGGGGATGGCTTTTGATTTTCCGTCCTTTCCGTATTTGCCCAAACGCGGACCAAGAATGGCGGCGCCGACCAGTGCAATCCATCCACCTACAGAGTGAACCACAGTTGAACCGGCAAAGTCATGGAATGTATAACCGAACACAGACATCATGAATGAATCCGGATCTGTATTTGAAAGCCATCCTCCTCCCCAGGTCCAATGACCGGAAACCGGATAGATCAATACACTGATGGCTATTGTGTAAGCCAGATACATGGAGAATTTGGTACGTTCAGCCATGGCACCTGATACAATGGTAGCAGAAGTGGCACAGAATACGGTCTGGAAGATTAGGAAACCTTCAATAGGTAATCCGTTCTGAATGATATTGTCCATGGCATCCAAGTCAAAGAGATGTGGAGTACCGAATACATCTCCTATACCGAACATCAGTCCGAAACCGATAAACCAGAACAGAATGGAACCTACCATAAAGTCTACCAAGTTCTTCATTAGGATGTTGGCTGTGTTCTTGCTGCGGGTAAATCCGGCTTCTACCAGGGCAAAGCCCGGCTGCATGAAGAATACCAGCATGGCAGCCAGTAACATCCATACGGTATTAAGTCCGGTAGATAACTCCGCTATCTTGTCAGCGTTGCTAACCTCTTCAGGTACAGAGGTCTGCGCTGTTGTAATCAATGGAAATAGAAGTAAGAATAAGGGTATGAGGAGTTTGCGGTATGCTGCTGTGTGCACACCTTCTGTAAGTCGTTTCATAATTTTTACCTTTTAAGAATTAATACCTGAGTTGATTTTCCGGGATTATTTTTCCTGTTCCGCATTATAAAGCGAAATATCGCCACGTTCGCCTGTACGGATGCGAATGGAATCTTCTACGGGGATGATGAAAATGCGTCCGTCACCTATCTCACCGGTATAAGCGGATTTCATGATGGCCTGTACGGTCTTTTCCACATTCTTTTCCCTCACTACGATGGAAATCAGGATTCGTTCGATGGAACTGGTATCATATACTACCCCACGATAAATACGACCTTCGCGGGTTTTTCCGACACCTCTTACTTCATAGTAGGAGAACCATTCGATGTCGGCGGCCAATAATGCCTCCTTTACTTCTTCGAATTTGGTTCTACGGATGATTGCCTCAATCTTTTTCATAATAAATTGTATTTGTATTTTGTATTGTTTGTTATCCTGTATAATCTTTTTTGCCTCTTGAAATCACTAATCCTATTGATGTTGTATTGTATTTGTATTGTAGTATATCTTTTGGGTTAGAAACTTATGCCAAACACAAAGTAGGCTCCTTCTGTGGCTGGATTCCAAATGGCCTGTGCAAATACGGGAAGCGAGTAGGAATCTGTGATTTTGATTTCCTTGCTGGCTCCGAGGCATATATTTGAAACTTCAAATCCGCTTGCCCCATTGTTGTAGAAACTGGTTTCCCATGGGGTAGCACCTATTTCTGCCGACCAGTCCAGACCACCTAACTTGAAGGGAGCTGCGATGCTGAAGTAGGAAGAATAAGCACGGTCACCGTTTGCTTTTACGCCATCAGCTCCTGCAAAGTTTGTATACCAGTTCACGGCTAAGGGACCGAAATCGTAACCTACTTGTGCTTCGAACACATGTGAAGTGTTGTGGGCACCATAGTGAAAATACTCAGGACCGCCGTCAAACCAATAATCAGTGACAGATACGCTGAATCCTCCTGTACTGTATCCTAAGGTAAGGTCGAATTCCTTGGTGTCTTCTTTATCCAGTCCCACAGAACCCCAGCCTGAAAGGGAGAAACCTTTGTAGGATACGGAAGCAGAGGGTTGGATGCTCACATTTCCTAAATCTTGTCCACGCCAGATATATCCGCTTACAAGGTCAGCTCCAATATCAGCTTCTACTTTGTCTTGTGCCATTGAAATGACTGGAATGCCTGCCATTAAAAGCAGTGCGATTCCGGTAAGTTGCATTCTTTTCATTGCTTTCGTGTTTTTAGTTAATGTTTAAAACTCTTTACTTTTAGTTGTGGTGTCTTTTTGTATTATATTTAGTTGTATTGTCTTTCTTTTTGTTTTATCGATATGCAAATGTACTTTCTTTTAGCTGTTCTTAAGCATAAAAAGGTGTGCTTTCTTCTTTTATATTTTCCGTGGTGCAAAATTAATTGTTTTTACCCTATTTTAGGTTTAAGTTTGAAATATTTTTCATCGATTTTTTGCGAATTTGTTTTTCCGGGAGAAAACTCTCAGAGAAAAAATATTCTTCTTTCGACGATGAAGAGGAGGAAGTTGGAAATACGGAGCTGTTTTTTCGTATTTTTGTAGGGTTTTAATTGAGAAAAGCATGTTTCCGAACGTATATTTGTTTAATCCGGATTATGATATGGCGATGGCCAATTTCACTCCTTATTATAAGTCTCCTGCAGAGATTATGCGTATGATTGCGGATTTATCTGTTCTTCCATGGTGGTTTGCTGAAGAAGGAAATTGTGTGAAGGTGGAGAATATGGCTCTTGTATCTCTTTTGCAGAAGCAGTTGAGAGAGGTGTGTGGAGGAAGCATGGAGGTGGAAAGAAGGCTCGATGAGTTATTGCCACGTGCTGCTTGGACGGCAGAATGGCCTTCAGTTCGTTATATTCCTTGGGGATGGACACCTGCCTTGGTGCATCGGCTCAGACAGGAAGGAGTAGAAGAATGCTTTTTGCCTTCGGAGGAAGCTGTCAGGCGTTTCCGTTTTCTCTCGTCTCGTCAGCGTTGTCTGGAGGTATTGCCTGAATTACTGAAAATAGACGGGACTTGCGGGGAGATGAAAGCCTGTGTATCTCTGTCTGAACTGGAAGCGTTTCTGCAGGAAAGAGGAGAATTGGTATTGAAAGCTCCATGGTCGGGAAGTGGGAGAGGACTGCTGAAAGTATCTTCTGCCAGTTGGAATACGCAACTGGCTGGGTGGGCCGCACGTATTCTGAGGGTACAGGGAGCTGTGATGGCGGAACCCATTTATGATAAAGCGGTTGATTTTGCGATGGAGTTTTATGTGGAGAAGCAGAATGGAGTCCGTTTTGCTGGTTATTCTTTGTTTGAAACAGATGCCCATGGAAATTACAAGCTTAATCTTTTGTTATCGAATACAGAAATTGAGCATCGGTTGTCAGCGTATGTATCTCGGGAGATTTTACATGAAGTAAGAAGCTGTCTGCTTTCCGCACTTCAACAGCTGTTGAAGGATGATTATGAAGGGTATTTGGGAGTAGATATGATGATTTGTCGCGTTGCAGGAGAGTATGTGGTGCATCCGTGTGTGGAGATCAATCTTCGCATGAATATGGGAGTGGTGTCTCGCCTGTTCTTTGATCGTTATGTCTCCCCTTCTTCTTCGGGGCAATACGTGGTGGAACATTACGGAGCTGAGGGGGAGGCTTTGGAAAATCATCACAGGTGTTTATCTGCCTATCCGTTAAAGATTGCTCAAGATGGGCGTATCCTTCAAGGGTATTTGTCACTGACTCCGGTACAGGCAACCACGCATTATCAGGTGTATGTGGTGTTGAGTGATGCGGGAGTGTAAAGAGAATCATTCGCTTTTTAAAATAAAAAACAGACCGTTTTGAATGTGAAAGCATCAAAACGGTCTGTTTTTATTTAGGATTCTTATTAATTCAACTAAGCATTAGAAGAAGAGGTAGCGCTGGTCTACAACTTTTGCTTTCTGATACAAGTCATTGATTAACTGGTTACCTGCAATACGCACAGCCATGTTAGTTAATGTAGTTTCTTCTTGTTTTGCATCAAACTTCTCGCTTCCTTTTTCTTTTGCGTATACCTGAATCATGTATACTCCACCATTACCCTTGATAGGTGCGCTTACCTTGTTGGCAGCTGTTTTAGCAGCTACAGCACCGATAACCGGTTCGCTGCTGCGTGTAACTGAAATGTAAGCAGGAGCACTGAATGTAACGTGTTTTACAGAATCACTTACAGCATCCTTCATTCCCTTCACTTGAGCAATGGAGTTATACTTCTTCATTTCTTCCATAATCTTTTCAGCTTTCTTATCGCGACGGATTTCAGCTCTCAGCATTTCAGCTACTGAGTTGATGTCACGATAACCTGCTTCATGAATCTTGTCAAGAGCGACTACCATCAGATGGTCGTTTTCACCACATTCATACAATGGAGAAACTTCACCTGGTTTAGCTGCAAAAATCCATTTCAGTGCTTCACGAGTAGAGCGTACGCCACCCACATAGTGTTCTGCGCTTGAAAGGTCTGTGCGAGGCATCAGTGTATAACCGCTTTCTTCTGCATTCTTCACCATTGAGTCGATAGTAGTGTTCTGTGCTACAAACTGGCTGAATTTGTTGTATGCTGCATTGTAAGTTTCTTTGCTGAATTCTACTTCACGTTTAACGACAGCTACTTTGTATTTAGTCTGCATGCTCTTCTTGTTCATTACCTGCAGAATCAGGTTAGCTTGTCCCATGTTGAGGTTAGCCAGTTCATTTACAGGCTGGTTCAACAATGTGTTGATGAACTTGCTGTTGTCTGCATCCAGTTCAGAACCTTCCCAGCTCTGTGCATTTACCCAAGTTGCTTCACCTGTCTGTCCGTAAATCTTAGCTACGGCTGCGAAGTCAGCACCACCTTTCAATGCATTGTAAATACTGTCGGCCAGTGTTTTTGTCTTTTCTTCAGTGTCAGCATATACCTGAATCTGACGGAACTGGATTGAGTCAGGAGAAGAAACTTTTGCAAGCAACTTGAATGCATTGAATGAATCGTCTGTCTGATTGTAGTAAGGACCGTATACTTCGTTTACATTTGTAGAGTCAAGGCGTGAAGCCACGTCTGCAGGGAATACGGATTTGCTTACCGGAACATCAGAGTAGTTTACTGAAGAACCTGTAGAACGAACGAAAGTTCCAAAATCGGCTGTTGTGCTAGCCAATTGGTTGCTGTACTCAGTTACTTCTTTTTCTACAGCCTTGCGGTCTGCATCAGACGGAACTACTTTTACGTCGATGTAACGGATGTCGCGTGTTTCTACAAGCTGCTTGAACTGTTCTTTCTTTTCGTTGTAGCGGTCTTTGATTTCACTGTCAGAAACCTGAACTGTAGAATCATTGATAGAGCTGTAAGGAACACCTGCTAACAACAGGTCGCTTTGTTCTGTGCGTGAGTTGAATGCATCTTCAGCAGCTACAGGGTTAGAGATTAAAGATTTTGTTACCAGGTTTTGGTATTTTTCAGCCAAAGTGCTTTGTGCTAAAGTCTTTTCTACAAACTGCCAGAAAGCACCCATTTTCTGATAGTATTCTACATACTGTGCAGGCATTTGGCTTGCATTCAGGTTTGCATAATCTACCAGGAATTTCTTTAGCATATCTTTATCGAACATACCAGTCTGGGGGTTGCGGAAAGGAGTCTGCATCAGCAGCGGGTGTGTACCTTGGTCAATGATGCTCTGTATTTCAGCGTCTGTCACTTTCAAGCCTAATTTTTCTGCCTGTTCAGCAATCAGCTTGTTGTTGACATAACTTTGCCATACCTGATCTTTCACATTGTTCAACTGGTCTTCTGTCAGCGAATTCAATCCATTGGTCAGTTTGATGACTTCACTGAGTTCGTCCACCATTTTCTGATAATCTTGTGCACTGAGAACTTCCCCGTTCACTTCTCCTACGTCTTGTTTACCTTGGTGCGGCTGGAGTACTTTCCATGCGTCACCGGCAATAAATGCAAAAAGGGCAAGACCGATTACGATGACCAACAAAGGTCCTTTGCTTCGAATTTTTTGTAAAGTTGCCATTTAAAGTTATTATTTTTTTGTTTATTGTTTTTATAGTTCTGTTATTAGCGCACGAAGATACAAAAAATACTGTTTAGTCACTATTTTCTCTCAAAAAAATGCTTATTTCGTGGTAAACAGTTTGACCAATTCTATTTTATTGGCGCTTACTTTAATAATTTTGAAGGTAAAATTCTCAGTCTGAATGACGTCGTTTACTTTGGGTATGCTTTGACATTCATTCAGAATAAGTCCGCCGATAGTTTGGTAGTTTTCGCTCTCAGGCAGATTCAGGCCAAAGGTTTCATTGGCTTTTTCTATATCTATTCTTCCGGAGAAAATGTATTCATTATCCGATATCTGCTTTGCGACGATGGATGTGGTATCATGTTCATCTTCAATGTCGCCTAAGATTTCTTCAATCAGATCTTCCAGTGCCACGATACCTGAAACGCCTCCAAACTCGTCTACTACCACAGCCAGTGATCGCTTTTGCTGTTTGAAAATTCGCATCAGTTTGTGGGCGGCCATTGTTTCAGGCACAAAGGGAATGCTACGAATACCGTTTTGCCATTCGTCGTTGCTGCGGAACATTTCAGATGAATGAATGTATCCCACAATGTTGTCGATATTTTCTTTGTAAACGATTATCTTACTGATACCATTTTCAATAAATACCTTTTTAAGTTCAGTGAGCGGAGTATCAAAATCCACAGCTATGATTTCCGTTCGTGGAATCATGCAGTCACGTATTTTGACATTGGAGAAATCAAGTGCGTTGCGGAATATTTTGATCTCATTGTCAATTTCTTCTCCCTCTTTGCCTTCTTCGATACTGCTTTGGATAAAGTAATCCAAATCGACTTTGGTAAATGCTTTTTCCCGGTCTTCTTTGTTTGTCTTTACTCCCACAAGATGAAGAATACCGCTTGAAAGCAGCGATGAAAAACGGCTGATGGGGTAGAGTATGATGTAGCATACAAATGTAGGCACGCTGAAAAATTTCAGAGTAGCGTTGGGATTAATCTTGAAGAGTGTTTTGGGCAGAAATTCTCCAGTCACAAGAATAATCAATGTGGAAATAACGGTTTCTATAGGAACAAGCAGTGCCTGATTTGAAATCACATCTGCAAGTATATAATGTTCAATAAGTTGAGCCATCAAAATACCATAGATGACCAATGCAATGTTGTTTCCTACCAGCATGGTAGAAATGAAATTATTAGAGTGCCGGTAGAATACGGAAAGGATATAAGACGATACATTGTTCGTCTTTTCCATTTCAAAACGTAATTTGTTGGAAGAAACAAAGGCGATTTCCATACCAGAAAAATAGGCTGAAAACACCATAGATATAAGTAGTTGGATGATAAGCTCCATACTAATAGTTTTATTTGGAAGTTTGTGTGCTGTCTGCCTGGACAGCATTGTCTTCAACGGTAAAGATTCCCGTGTTGTTATAGATTTGGTATTCGGTCATTTGCTGATTGGATTCGAAACCGTATCCAGTCAGTACCTTGTCAACTTGTTCGATACGGATAAATTTATCGGAATAGATTTTCTCTTTGTCCTGATCCCAGAACATTAGTTCCGTGTCGAATTTGTCGCCTCTTTGGCTTTGAATATGGACGTTTCCACGTAGCTCCCATAGTTTTTTGGGCTCGTAGTAATAAGCTGTGTCAGCTTTGATACTTGCATCTACATGGAAAAGACTGTCGAATTTCTCCAGATAGATTCCTTTTTCAAACGCCCAGAACGGAGGATTTCGGTGGCTGTAGATAAGCCATTCTGCTGTAATAATCTTGTATCTGATCATTCCTGAGTCAGATACGAGGGTAGTTACTCCTGTAGTACGCATGTCGGGAAGAGAGTCTCCTTCTTTTACGGCTGCAGCAGTAGGTTTTTCTTTGCTCCCGCATGCAGGAACAAAAAGAAACATAACAGTTGCCCATGTGGCAACTGTTATGTTGATAAATAATTTATATATGTGTTCTTTAAGTCTGATTGACATATACTTATCTGATGGTTGTTGTTTCACCAATCCATCCGCCGATTGTTACCGAGTTACCTTTTTTCAAACCAAGGAAGAAGAGGTCTTCATCTTTCGGAGTATGTCCGGCGTATGTATTGATCAGCTTCTGAGCTTCTTCTGCTACGCTAGGATCTACGCTCTTTGCACGCTGCAATTTATCGATGGCTGCAAAGTAAGTACATTTGTTCAAAGCTGCTTCGTCGCTCCAGTTTGGGCTTGATGCATACATCTGTGCAATCAGGATATAAGCTTTTCCGTAGCTTCCGTTGAAAGAGATAGCTTTGTTTGCATATTGTTTAGCCTTGCTCAACTGTTTTTTGCTGAACAATACCACTGCTGCACTGTATGCATAGTCTGCTTTCTTTTCTGCTTCCTGCTCCAGTTCGATAGCCTGATCAAAGTACTGTACGCTCTTGTCCAAGTCACCTTTCTTGTAATACATGTAAGCACATCCAGCGGCTGTTGCTGCTGTCGGTTCCATTGCATGTGCAGCTTCAGAAGCAACGAAATAAGCTTCTTCTTCTGTACATTTCAGCATCTGCATTACGTTGATAACCTGCTTCAGGTAATCCAGATTTGTCTTGTTCTGGCTTACTTTCGGGCCATAGATAGCCTGCAAGTTTTCGCAGCTTGCAGCACCACTGTTGATGAAGTATGCATCTACGTTATCTTTTGCTGTTTTCAGCAGTTTTTTATCTCTTTCTTTAGTAGCTGCTTTCAGAGCTTCATCTGCATAACCTGATGCTGTCAGGTAGTCCTGAATAAACTGTTCCTTATGAGTGTCATCACTCTTTAATTTGCGAGCAGAGATATCCATTAAATCCTGGAACATGAAATAATCAGATGTAGCTTTTTCCAAGTCAACAGCTTCTTTTACCATCTGGTAAGCCTTGTTTACGTCAACATTAGCACCTGAGAAGATGATGTAATCGTGAGCTTTCATACCAAGGATAGAACCTTTTGTAGTAGGAGTTTTTACCAACTGGTTCAATCCGTCAAGGTACTTGATACGTTGGTCATGTACAGCCATCAATTCATCCAGATACTTTTTCTGCTGAGCAGCATCTTTAGAGCTGGCAATTAAAGCACGCAAAATCTTAGCTCCGTTTGTATAAGTACTTACCTGAGCTAAAGGTGCTTCTGTAAATACAGCCATCCAAGGCTTGTATGCATCTGTAAAGTTGTCAGTCTTTACGTATTCACTGTAAATACTGATGTTCTGCAAACAACGGAGACTGTCTTCTCCATGTCCGAAACGAGAACCGTCTTCTACTCCTTTCTGAGCGAAAACTGCTGTGGTACCCAAAGATAAAGCACACAGCATTGTAAACATTTTCATTTTCATCGTATGTAAGATTAGTTGTTCATTGTGTTTATTTTCATATTAATTTACTCTCCATTTCATGAACCAGTGTTCGTTGAATGTCAATCCAATTTTCAAGACAAATCGGTTTTCCGATAGCATGTCGCTTACAGAAGGATTGGCATGGATGTATTGTCCGGTAATACTTAATACGCTGTTTCGTTGGTATAGCTTTAACGGTAAACCTAATCCGACGCTGACACCATATTCTTTAGGACCGTCTATCATATTTTGTGACACTGGAATTTGGAGATTAGAGTTCGCATAATAGGCACCCGCTCTATAGCGTATACGGCTAAGATAGCTTCGTCCGAATTCTTTTGGTAAAAATTCAGCTCCGATGGCTACTTTAGAGCGGTTTTGGTATAAATCTGTCCGATTGTTGTATTTTACTCCGCTCCATTTTTGCAGCGTATAATCCACTTCTACTGTCAGATTCTTTTTATGTTTCCAGGCTAAACCTCCTCCATATATATGAGGTATTCCGTAAGAGTCATCTATTTGCTGCTGGTTTACGACAGAATAATTAGTTCCGTTAGTAATCTGTGTACCTTGGGTATCATGTCCGTTTAGGGTATGTCCTAAGCTATAGGTAAGACCTAAAGTCAATTCATTTTGTTTGTTTATCGGCTGGGTATATTGAAGACCAAAGCTTGCATTATAACTGCTGATAGATACTGTATTGTAGGTTATGGTCTGGTCGCCACCGTTGCTGAGACTGGCTGTCGTCTGGTAATTGAGCTTACCATATAAATAACCGATATTAGCACCGATAGATAAATTATCCAGAATCTTGAATCCAATACCTCCAAAAATCTGCTGCAACCCTCCGTCCCCGTAAAAGTTATTAGATATAGTAACGTCGCTGCTATTTTCTATTTCTTTTGAACGGGTAAAGTTATATCCCACTGTAGAAAAAGGAGTGTATCCAATCGTCATACCCAGTCTGGGGTGCAAGCGAAACTGCATTCCGATATAGTCGAAGCTGGAGTTCTTGGCATTGGCTTTGTATTTCCCTTCCTGAAAGTTGGAACTTTTTAAAGACATTCCGGCATCAAAAATAAAAGAAAGAGAATCGACAGCCGTATAAGAAGCTGGATTCATGGCATTTATATGCTCGGGTGTCCGGAGTGCATAACCTACTCCTCCCATTGCTGCATTGTTTGTAAAGCTCTGGTCGAACATGTCCCCAAGTCCATAACGTGTATAAGGTGAGTTAGTGCTTATTTGCGCACACACCACTGTAGAGCTAGCTAAAAGCCATGAACCAACAAGTATTTTCTTACTTAACATTATAATTCAATATTCTGTTTAAACCTTTCAATACTAAAAATCTATCTGCAAAGATGATACTTTTTAAATTTGTATCAAAAGAAAATTTATCTCCTCCAGTTAAAAAAACCAAAAGGTCAGGATATTTCTTTTGCAGCAGGGTGATGTAGCCGATGATTTCGAATTCTATACCTCTGATAACTCCGGCACGGATTGCAGTCTCCGTGTCAAATCCAAACTCGGGTGTCTCGCCTTTTCTTTCAATTAAAGGAAGTTTATCGCAACAGGCGTTCAGTGTTTTAAAACGAGTGTATATTCCGGGTGAAATATTTCCTCCCCAGTAATTCCCTTCTGCATCTATAAACTCGTAGGTCAGTGCGGTTCCTGCATCTACTACCAGCAGATTTTTTCCGGGTGAAAGGTAGTTGGCACCCACTACGGCTGCCAGTCGGTCCATGCCCAAAGTTTCAGGTGTTTTATATAAATTGCGGATGGGGATAGGAGTCAGATGGTTCAGTTCAATGATTTCAAATGGTACTCCAGCCAGTTGACGCCGTATGGTGTTGCTGAGTGTAATAACTGATGCTATGATACCTCTTTCGATTGGATATTTGTTGCATAACATTGACAGCCAGTCCAGCGAATGATTGGACCCTCTTAAAACCTCCACCACTTTATCACCATCAAATACTGCCAGTTTTGCTACAGTATTACCAATATCAATTACTAGATTCACGTTTTCTTTCTTTGTTTCGCCTGCAAAGTAAGACAAAATTTTGGATATGCACATCAATAAAACTGATTATTTATTTCGCTCTTATGCTAGAATCCGTGTATTTTTGCATGCAGAAAAAAATATTATGAATTATTCAGATACTTCAGCATGTGTTGGTGTCTGGTTGATATTTGTGTTTGTTTATGAAAAGGAAATTTGTTTTTCTGTGTTGGGTGGTCTTGATAAGTTGCCTTTTCTCTCCGATGAAGGTTAGGGGAGAAATCTCGGATAATATGGAAAAAATGCCGCAAACCGATAGTATTCAGTTTAGTTTGCTGACTTGTGCGCCGGGTAATGAAATCTATGCACTTTTTGGTCATACAGCTATTCATTATCAGAATTTTTCCAGAGGAGTAGACCTGGTATTTAATTATGGTATGTTTAGTTTCAATACTCCGCATTTTGTATATCGCTTTGTAAAAGGTGAAACAGATTATCAGTTAGGAATTACACCTTATCCTTATTTTGAATCGGAATATGCATTCAGGGGGTCTTCGGTTTATCAGCAGGTCCTGAATTTGACATATTCGGAGAAAATGTCGTTGCTGAAATTGCTTCAGAATAATTATCTTCCGGAAAACAGGATTTATCGTTATAATTATTTTTATGATAATTGTACGACCCGTGCTCGTGATCAGATAGAAAGAAGCATTCAGGGAAAAGTCGTGTATCCTTCTGTAAATTGGCATAAAACGTTCAGAGAGATTGTGCATGAATTTACCAAAGGCTCTCCGTGGGATGAATTAGGTATAGATTTGTGTCTTGGAGCGGAAGCTGATAAGCCGATAGATATTAGGCAGCAAATGTTTGCTCCGTTTTATATGCGTTATTTTGCTCAGGATGCATACATTCAGACTCCAGACGGAGGTAGACGGCCTTTGGTCTTGCGTGAGGAAAAGATTGTGGATGCGGAGCTGGAAACAGAATCTTCCTGGGGAATAAGTCCGATGGTAGCTGCTACTTTGTTTTTGCTTTTGAATGTGATTATCGGGTTCTTTCAGTGGAAGAAGCAAACGATTTTCTGGGGATGGGATATGTTATTGTATGCAGCTCAAGGAATAGCCGGCTGTATTATTGCTTTTCTGTTTTTCGTCTCTTCTCATCCGACTGTAGGTTCAAACTGGTTGCTGGTTTTGTTTAATCCGTTACCATTGTTTTACCTGCCTTTTATGATTTATCGTGAGTTAAAACATAAAAAAGACTTGTATCATACTTGCAATCTCGTGTATTTAACACTTTTTATAGCGCTATTCCCGTTTTTACCGCAAGATTTTAATTTAACAGTATTACCTTTGGCACTCGGTTTGCTGGTAAATGCTGCAAGCCATGTATTAGTATTGAATAAAAAGTAATGAAAGAACGTATACTGACATCTTTATTGACTGTATTTGTCATCTCTGGAATTCAGGCGCAAGCTCCTTCTCCAGTCCCAAGATTGGTGGTGGGGTTGACGATTGACCAGTTGAGGGCAGACTACATAGAAGCTTTTTCGGCATTGTATGGGGAGAGAGGATTTAAGCGTCTTTTAAAAGAGGGACGTATATATACCAATGCAGAATATGATTTTATCAATGTAGACCGTTCGTCTGCTACGGCTTCGATTTATACAGGTACTACACCTTATTATAATGGTATTCCTTCTAACCGCTGGATGGACCGTGGGTCTTTACGGATTATAAAATCTGTAGATGACCAGGATTTTATGGGGGTATACACATCGGAAAGCTCTTCTGCTAAGTTGTTGCGTTGTTCCACCTTGTCGGATGAATTGAAGGTAGCAACTCAGGGACGGGCCGAAGTTTATTCTATTGCACCGACCCGTGAAATGGCTATCTTGGCTGCCGGCCATGCAGCAAATGGTGCTTTCTGGTTGAATGATGAAACCGGGAAGTGGGCTGGTACGACTTATTATGGAGATTGCCCGTTGTGGGTAAGCAATTATAATGATAAGGAAGGACTTGATTTTCGTATCAATAATTTGGAGTGGCTTCCTTATTTGCCGGTAACTTCTTATCAGTATATCACTACTGAAACCAAGCAGCTTAGCTTTAAGCATAATTTCTCGGATGAACGTCTGGATAAATATAAAAAGTTTAAGACAAGTCCATATATAAATGACGAGGTAAATCGTCTGGTAAATGCATGTTTAAGCAATACGCAAATCGGTCAGGATGCAGCTCCGGATTTATTGACATTGTCTTATTATGCAGGAAATTATGATCACAAGCCCAATACGGAGTATGCGATGGAAATACAGGACATGTATGTCCGTCTGGATAACAGTATTGGAGATTTGTTGGATTTGATAGACCGTAAGATCGGGCTTCGTAATACATTATTCTTTATTACTTCTACAGGTTATACCGATCCGGAACCAGTAGATCCGGTTAAATATAAGATTCCGGGTGGAGAATTTCACATCAAGCGTTGTGCAGCTTTGCTGAACATGTATTTAATGGCTCTTTATGGGCAAGGCCAATATGTGGAGATGTATTATGACCGACAAATTTACTTGAATCACAAACTGATAGAAGAGCGTAAACTGAATTTGGTGGAAGTGATGACGCGTTCCTCTGAATTTGTGGTGCAAATGAGTGGGGTACAGAATGCTTATTCAGCACAGCGTTTGCTTTTGGGAGCTTGGACTCCGAAGATTGGAAAAATTCGAAATACATATAATCCAAATTGCTCGGGCGATATTTATGTAGAAGTAATGCCGGGATGGTCCGTAGTCAACGAATATTCTCAGAAGATAGAAGTGGTTCGTGAAGCATATACTGCGGCTCCGCTTGTGTTTATGGGATTTGATGTAAAGCCTGAAAAGCTTTATTCTCCGGTAAAAATTACTTCAATTGTACCCACTTTAGCTCATTTCATGCGCATACGAGCGCCAAATGCTTGTTCGGAGGCTCCAATGATTAATATTCGTAAATAAATAATATGCGAATAATTCACAATTTATCTATCTTTGTAGCGGTAGGATAAAAAATAATTAATTATGCGAATCAGCAGTTGGCTTTCTGATTCAAAAATTAAAAATTAACAAATGTAAGTAGAGCAATAGCCAACTTTCCA
>ENA-UEOI01001027-UEOI01001027.1-human-gut-metagenome-genome-assembly--contig:-NODE-1027-length-25911-cov-3.346868_pt1 | contig 25911 bp, 26 predicted proteins | sample MGYA00242883_ERZ507882 | MGnify/ENA primary metagenome ERZ507882 (study PRJEB26167, sample SAMN06115502) | human gut metagenome | host: Homo sapiens | place: China:Chongqing | collected 2015-07-29...
GAATTTACCATGCAGTCTGCGGCGGAGTACGGTGCAGCCGCTATGAACTCGCAAAAGAGATCGTACGTTTGCTTGGAAAGGACGAATCACTTTTGATTCCGGCGGCTTTGCGGGAACTGCGCCCGTGGCGATGAGGATGTGCCTGCTCTCCAGCACCTCTTCCCCCACCCGGACCTTTCCCGGCTCCTCCACCCGGGCGGAGCCCCGGAGAAGCTCCACCTTGTTGCCCTTCAGCAGGCCCTCCACACCGGAGCGGAGCTGGCCGGTGACCTCGTCCTTCCGGGCGGACATGGCCCCGTAGTCGAAGCGCACGCCCTCCGCCTGTAGGCCAAAGGACTGGCAGGTCAGCATCTCCCGGTAAAGGTGGGCGGAGTGGAGCAGGGTCTTGGTGGGGATGCAGCCCCGGTTCAGGCAGGTGCCGCCCACCGCGTCCCGCTCCACCAGGGCGGTCCTCAAACCGAGCTGGCTGGCCCGAATGGCGGCTGCATAGCCGCCCGGGCCGCCGCCGACGACGACAAGGTCATAACGCATGCGAATCCCTCCGGCAACGGTCAAATTTCCAGTACAATACTTTAGATTATAGAGGCTCCGCCGCCAAAAAGCAATCGCTCCGCCGGAAATTCATAAAAACAGAGCGACTTTCTGCAAGAAAGCGTCACTCCGCCGGAAATTCATAGCGCAGCACCGGATGCCGGGCGGCGCTGACCTCGTCGGGCCGGCCGATGGGCGTGGTGTGCGGCGCGGCGTGGAGGCTGTCCGGGTCGCTGTCGGCCTGGGCCCGGATGGCCTTGAGCACCGCCACCGCCTGGTCGACGGTCTCCCGAGACTCCGTCTCGGTGGGCTCGGCCATGAGGGCCTCCTCCACGATGAGGGGGAAGTACATGGTGGGCGGATGGATGCCGTCGTCCAGCAGGGCCTTGGCCACGTCCATGGCGGAGACCCCCTTCTCCCTCTTGAGCCCGGCCAGAGTGAGGACGAACTCGTGCATGCAGGGCCCGTCGCCGTAAGCGACGTCGTAGCTGTCCCGCAGCATCTCCCGCATATAGTTGGCGTTGAGCACCGCGCCCTGGGCGGCCTCGGTGATTCCCTCGCTCCCCAGGGTCAGGAGATACGCCAGGGCCTTCACCACCACGGCGAAGTTGCCGTAGAAGCTCTTCACGCTGCCAATGGACTTGGCCGGGTGCTGGAACTCCAGCCCATCCTCCCCCTCCGCCGCGTGGTACAGCGGCAGGAAGGGGGCCAGGAAATCCTTGCAGCCCACGGGGCCGGAGCCGGGCCCGCCGCCGCCGTGGGGGGTGGAGAAGGTCTTGTGCAGATTCAGGTGGACCAAATCAAAGCCCATGTCGCCGGGCCGGGCCACCCCCATGACGGCGTTGAGGTTGGCTCCGTCGTAGTAGCACAGGCCCCCCGCGTCGTGGACGATCCGGGTGATCTCCAGAATATTGGGATCGAACAGGCCCAGGGTGTTGGGGTTGGTGAGCATGAGCCCGGCGGTGTCCGGCCCGGCGGCCGCGCGCAGGGCCTCCAGGTCCACGCCGCCCTGGGAATTGGAGGGCACGTTGACCACAGTGAAGCCGCACATGGCGGCGGAGGCCGGGTTGGTGCCGTGGGCGGAATCGGGGACCAGGATCTTGGTCCGGGCTGGGTCCCCCCGGTCCAGGTGGTATTTTTTTACCATCAGTAGGGCGGTGAACTCCCCGTGGGCCCCGGCGGCGGGCTGGAAAGTCATCTGGTCCATGCCGGTGACCTCGCACAGGAGCTCCTCCGCCCATCCCAGTACCTCCAGGCAGCCCTGGACCGTATCGGCGCTCTGGAGGGGGTGGACTCCGGCAAAGCCGGGCAGAGCGGCCAGCTCCTCGTTGATCTTGGGATTATACTTCATGGTGCAGGAGCCCAGGGGATAAAACCCGTTGTTGACCCCGTGGGTCCGGCGGCACAGGGCGGAGTAGTGCCGGGACAGGTCCACCTCGGCCATCTCCGGCAGGCGGAGGGGCGTTTTCCGCTCCAGACCCTCCAGCAGATGGGCGGGCGGCACGTCCAGCGGCGGCAGCAGGTCGCAGCCGCGGCCGGGAACACTCTTTTCAAACAGCAATTCCATCTCAGCACACCTCCCGAATGGCCGCTTCCAGGGCGTCGATCTCATCCTTGGTGTTCATCTCGGTGGCGCACCAGAGGATGCCCTGCTCGATGGGCAGGCCGCCCAGGATACCCCAGGCCTCCAGCCCCGCCGTCAGCTTCTCCGGCTTCACGGGACAGGTGGTGACGAACTCATGGAAATAGGGGCCGGGGTAGACCATGTCGAAGCCGGGCACCGAGCAAATGCGCTCGGCGGCGTACCGGGCGTGGGCCATACAGCTCTCCGCAGCCCGGCGCAGGCCGTCCGGACCCATGGCCGCCAGATACACCGAGGCGGTCATAGCGCACAGGGCCTGGTTGGAGCACACGTTGGAAGAGGCTTTCTCCCGGCGGATGTGCTGCTCCCGGGCCTGGAGGGTGAGGACATAGGCCCGCCGTCCGTCGTGGTCGGCGGTCTGCCCCACGATGCGCCCGGGGAGCTTGCGGGTCAGTGCCTTGGTGCAGGCCATGAAGCCCAGGTACGGCCCGCCAAAGCTGAGGGGCAGGCCCAGACTCTGGCCCTCTCCCACGGCAATGTCGGCCCCGCATTCGCCGGGGGTCCGGAGCACCGCCATGGCGATGGGGTTGACCCCCATGATACACTTGGCCCCGGCGGCGTGGGCAGCACGGACCGCGGCCTCGGCGGACTCGATGCGGCCAAAGTAGTTGGGCTGCTGGAGGTAGACGCAGGCCACCGTGTCGTCCAGCAGCCCCTCCAGCGCCTCGATGTCGGTAAAGCCGTTCTTCATGGGGACGGTCCGGACCTCCATGCCGCTGCCGAAGCAGTAGGTGCCGATGGTCTGGAGCACCATGGGGTGGGCGGCGGCGGAGACCAGAACGGCATTCCGCTTCTTCTCCCGGCACATGGCCACGGCCTCGGCGGCGGCGGACGCCCCGTCGTACACCGAGGCGTTGGCCACATCCATGCCGGTGAGCTCACAGATCATGGTCTGATACTCGAAGATGGACTGGAGCACCCCCTGGGAAATCTCCGCCTGATAGGGGGTGTAGGCGGTGATGAACTCCTCCTTGGAGGTAACGGACTTGACGATGGCGGGGATATAGTGGCGGTAGGCCCCCGCCCCCCGGAACACCGAGGAGAACACCCGGTTCTTCCCCGCCATGCCCTCCAGCACCCGACGGACCTCCAACTCGGACTTGCCCGCAGGCAGGTCCAGCCGGTCCACCTTCATCTCCGGCGGCACCTGGACGAACAGATCGTCCATGCTGCGGCAGCCGATGGCCTCCAGCATAGCCTGGCGCTCCGCCGCCGTGGACGGAATATAGCTTCCCATGCCCCTCACCCCTCGGCCGCGCAGTGGGCCTCATAGGCGGCGGCGTCCAGCAGTTCCTCCTGCCCGGTGATGGCCTCCACCTCCACCAGCCAGGCCCCGTAGGGGTCGGCATTGATGGCCTCGGGGGTGTCCAGCAGGGCCTCGTTGGCCGCGCGCACGGTGCCGGTGACGGGGCAGAAGATGTCGGACACCGCCTTGACGGACTCCACGTCCCCCAGGGCCTCCCCGGCGGTGACGGCGTCCCCCGCCTCGGGCAGGTTGACAAAGACCAGATCGCCCAGGGCATCCTGGGCGTGATCGGTGAGCCCCACCCGGGCGGCGCCGTCGGGCAGGAACTCCACCCACTCGTGGGACCTGGTGTACTTCAGGTTTTCAGGAATATTCATGACGTTTTCCTCCTTATAAATTCAAACCGTGTGGTTTTGGTCAGCGCTTATAAAAGGGCAGCTCCACCACCTGGGCGGCCACGCGGCGGCCGCGCACGTCCACCTCCACCCGGGTGCCGGGGACGGCGTCGGCGCTCGACAGATAGGCCATGGCAACCGCCTTGCCCAGGAAGGGGCAGTGGGTGCCGGAGGTAGTCTGTCCCGCCAGCCGGTCTCCGATATAGATGTCCTGGTGCTCCCGGGCGATACCCCGACCGGTGATCTCCAGCCCCACCCGGGTCTGCCGGACGGGCAGCCTGGCGGCGATGGCATTCTTTCCGATAAAGTCCTCCTTGCCCATCTTCACCGCAAAATCCAGCCCCGCCTCCAGAGGGGTAATGACGTCGTTGAGCTCGTGGCCGTAGAGGGGCATGGCGGCCTCCAGGCGCAGGGTGTCCCTGGCCCCCAGGCCGCAGGGGATGAGCCCCAGGTCGGCCCCCGCCTCCAGCAGCAGATCCCACAGCCCCTCCGCGTCGGCACTGACACAGTAGAGCTCATAGCCGAATTCCCCGGTATAGCCGGTGCGGGAGATGAGGCAGCGGATCCCCCTCAGGTCCACATCCCGGACAAAGCTGTAGTACTTTGGGGGCAGGACGGACTCGTCCAGCAGCCGGAGCAGGATCTGCTTGGACTTCGGCCCCTGGAGGGCCACCTGGGCCACCCGTCCGGAGATGTCCTCCATTTCGCACGCGCCGAACAGATGCTCCCGCATCCAGCCGGCGTCCTTATCCTTGTTTGCGGCGTTGACCACCACCAGATAGGCGGTGTCGTGCACCTTGTAGACGATCAGATCGTCCACACAGCCCCCCTGGTCGTTGCACATGGGGGAATAGCGCACCTGTCCGTCGTACATGCCGGTAAAATCATTGGTAAGCAGGTGGTTGAGGTTGCGGAGCGCGTCCGGCCCGGTGAATACGAGCTCCCCCATGTGGCTGACGTCGAAGAGCCCGGCAGCCGTGCGCACCGCCATATGCTCGGCGATCACGCCCGTAGGGTACTGGACGGGCAGCAGGTAGCCGGCAAAGGGGACGATCTTGCCGCCCGCCGCGGCGTGCTTTGCGTAGAGCGGGGTTTTTTGTTCCATCTCTATCATCATCCTTTCTGAATCATCGGTGCAACAAAAAAAGACGGAGGCATGCCAAAAAAAAGCATGCCTCCGTCTCGTTACCTGAAAGATTCTCCGCCTCCCGGGGGACGGGTTGCTTCTTCGGTCCGGCCGCAGGGCCGGTTTTCGGAGTTCCGTCCGGCGTCGGTACTTTTGCCTGAGAGTTTGCTGCCCGCTTCCCCTTCGGCGCCCCTCTTGCAGAGGAGTCTCTCCCGACGCCATCATCCGCCTGTTTGATTGTCACCCTCAGTATAGCCGACGGCGATGGATTTGGCAAGTCTTTTCTGTCGCCGCCCGGCCGGTTTTACCAGCCCTGCTCCGCCTCCTCCCGCAGCTCCAGATCCCGGAAGATGGACGCCACCTGGGCCTCATACACTCTGGGATCCGCCGCCTTGCGGAGCTGTCTGGCGTGGCGCTCCCCGCCCCGGAAGCGGTGGATGAGGTAGAACCAGACCTCCTTCATGCGCAGCATGGCGTTGCGCTCGCTGCCGAAGGCGGCGCAGTAGCCGTGGTAGAGCTGGTCATGAAAGGTCCGCAGAGACTCCTTGTCCAAAGCCGGGCCCCCCTTCTGCCGGGCGATGAGGTCCGGAGAGGCCACCAGCCCCCGGCCCAGCATAGCCGCCTCCAGACCGGGGGCCCGGGACTCCAGGGCCCGGCAGTCCGCCGCCGTCAGCAGGTCGCCGTTGTAGCACAGGGGATTTTTGCTCGCCCCCAGGGCCAGTTCAAACCACTCCCACCGGGCGGCGCCGCGGTAAAAGTCCTTCTGCACCCTCGGGTGGACCGTGAGCTCCAGGATGGGGTACCGGTTGTAGATCTCCAGAATGCGGAGGAACTCCTCCGGCTCCCGGACGCCCAGCCGGGTCTTGACGGAGACCGCCACAGGGGCACGGGAGAAGATCTCCTCCAGGAACCGGTCCAGCTCCTCTGGAAAGGCCAGGAAGCCGGAGCCCTTCCCCTTGGCCGTCACCGTGCCTGAGGGACACCCCAGGTTCAGATTGACCTCCCGGTAGCCCATGGCGGCCAGCTCCCCCGCCGCCCAAAGGAAATCTTCCGCCCGCCGGGTCAGGAGCTGAGGCACCGCCGGGACCCCCTCGTTGTGGGCGGGCAAGATGTCCTGAAGCTCCCGCCGGGGAAAGATGTGGTCCTGGCTCACCGAGAGGAAGGGCATGAAATACTTGTCGGCGCCGGGAAAGCAGCGGTGGTGGACGCCGCGGTAGAGCCAGCCGGTGACGCCCTCCATGGGGGCAGAATAAAAGCGCATGTCGATCCATCCTTGCCGTCGGCGGAGTCCGCCGGATATCCAGAGGATTTTACCATCTTTTCGCCCCGCTGGCAAACCCTCGTTGCGGGGGCGGGTCTTGTTGGTGTATAATGGAAGGCGACCGGAAAGGAGAACGCGGTATGAAACATGAGTGGATTCCCACCGAAACGGGCTGGAGCGTGCCCTGTCTGCACCGGATCGGCGGCGGCGAGGCGCTGGTCTGCGTATCGGCCCACGGCTTCGGCAGCAGCAAGTCCAGCCCCACCAACCAGCTCCTGCTCCAGGGGCTCCCCGCCCGGGGCGTTGGCGTACTGGCATTCGACTTTCCCCTCCATGGGGAGAGCCCCGACGGTGCCCCTCCCCTGCGGCTGGAGACCTGCTTCGACGCACTGGCGGCCGCGGAGGCCCGGGCCCGCTCCCTGGCCCCCCGGGCACAGGTCGTCTATTTCGGCTCCAGCTTCGGGGCCTATGTCACCCTGCTCTATCTCACCCAGCGGCCCCATGCCGGACGGCGGGCTTTCCTCCGCTCGGCGGCGGTGTGCATGCCGGAGCTCTTCCACCACAAGACCCCCGAGGAGGAGGCCCGGCTCCAGGCCGACGGCTCTGTGGTCCTGGGGGAGGAATACGGCTATGTTTGCCCGCTGAAGTTGACCTGCGGCTTTTTCGAGGATCTGGACCGGCACGATCTGTTTACCCTGTGGCGGCCGGAGGAGGCCGAGGTACGCATGGTCCATGGCGAGCTGGACGAGACCATCCCCGTGGAGGAGGCCCGCCGCTTTGCCGTGCGCTTCCAGATCCCTCTGACGGTGATCCCCGGAGGAGACCACCGTCTGTCCATTCCCGGCGCGCCGGAGCTGGTGCTGGAGCGGGCCGCCGCCTTCTTTCTGGGCCGGAGCTGACCCGGTCAGGGCCTCCTCCCCGCGCCTGTGCAGAGCAGGCCCAGGGCACAGAATATGACGGGATGGCCCTCCATGGCCCGGCAGACCCATGTTTGCCCATCAAACCGTGGCGGGCGTGTACCCGCCGCCGACTCTCGTTGCATGGCAGCAATTTTCATCCTCTTTTCCGTTGCAAAAGCGGCCGAAGACATCCCCCCGGACGCCGCTCCTTGTTCCGGGTCTATCATCGCTCGGAATCCATTCGGGCGCCGTTTGCAATGAGATGGTCGTATTAATGTCCCGTTCATCCCCCTGCCGGGTCCCTTCGTCCTTCGGACCTACCCAAAGATTGCGCATCCTTCTCTCCCATGTTAAAATGGAATATCCACTGGTAAAAACAGGTGTCCTCCCGCCACACCCCACCGCCCGGGCGGGCTCAGCCTGATACAGTGCAGGCGCAGCCTGCGGAAAGGGGAATGCCATGCCATTGCAACGGACTGCGGAGGAGACTCTCCGCTTGTTTTGTCAGAGCTGGTTCGAGCAGCGGGATGCAGAGGGCACGCTGGCACTGCTCTCGCCCGACCTCACCTTTGTCGGCGCCAAAGGGACGGGCCCGGCCCTCAATCTGGCCCAGACAGCCGACTACATCCGGAAGAGCATCCAGGAGGACCCCGAGCCCTGTGCCTGTACACTCTCTATTGTAGACGAGCAGCCGATCACCCCCTGCGTGTGCAACCTCTTTACCGAGCTGACCCTGCAAAGTCCCTATGCCGTCCGACGGCTACAGGGCTGCGCGACTCTGGAGCGGCAGCCGGACAGGCCCTGGCTGATCCGCTCTCTGCACGTGGCGGACAGACGGGCCCCCCTTCTCTCCGCCTGCATCGACATCACGGCCCGGAAGCGGGCCCAGGACGAGGTGCAGCTCCTCTACAACAACATCCCCGGCGCAGTCTTCCGCTGCCGGTTCGACGATGATTTCACCGTCATTGACGCCAATGACGGCCTGTTTGACTTTCTGGGCTACACCCGTGCGGAATTCGCCGCACTGGGCAGCCGCATGTCCGCCGTGATCCACCCGGAGGACCTGTCCAACCTGCGGGAAAAGCTGCTGGCACAGTTGGAGCACGGGCACACCATCCGCCATGAAAACCGCCTGGTCTGTAAGGACGGCAGCGTCAAATGGATCTCCATCAAGGCCCAATTGCTTCAGGGCTCCGAACCATACTTTTACTGCATTTTTGTGGATATCACCGACGAAAAACGGCTCCGGGTACGTATCCGGGAGCTGTATGAGCAGGAGCTGGCCTATTTCTTCGAGCTGACCTCTGAGGACGGCAGCATCCAGGGCCGCTTCAATGTCACCCGCAACCGGCTGGAAAGCTATCTTACCACCTCCGATATCGCACTGGCCAAAGACGGCGACTCCTACGATCAGGCCATTGCCGCGTTTGCCTCCTCGGCCGCGGACCCGCAGTGCCGGGACGCGATCCTCCGCGGCCGCGCCCGGGAGAATGTCCTGACCGACTACGCCGCCGGGAAAGTCAACTACCGCTTCGATTTTTTGCGCCGGCGCAGCGGCGGCCGCGAATTCTGGGGGAGCACCAGCTTCCGCTCCTGCCGCAATCCCGAGACCGGCGACGTGATGCTTTTTTTCCGCACCACCGACATCACGGAAAAGAAGCTGCAGGAGGAACTGCTCAACCAGTTGGCCGTATTGAATTACGACGTCATTATGGAGATCAGCATCCCTCTGGATACCCATCGGATCATCTCCTTTGACCGGCGCCAGCGGGAGACCATCCCCCGCCAGGGGAAGTTTCAGGAGGGGATTCGGGACATCGCCGACCGTTTTATGGACGCGGCGGCCAAAAGAGAGTATCTGAGCAAGCTGGACTACGCCTACATGGAGCGGCAGCTCGCCCGGCGCCCGGCCTACTCCTTTGTCCTGGAGGTGCGGGACCGGTGGGGCGACCGGCGGGTCAAGCGGTTCCAGGTCTTTTCCATCAGCAAGGAGCTGGGCCGCGTGTGTCTGGCGCGCTCCGACGTGACCGACGTGGTCCGGCAGGAGCAGCGGCAAAAGGAGGCGCTGGCCTCCGCCCTGGTGGCTGCGGAGCAGGCCAACGCCGCCAAGTCCGACTTCCTCTCCCGCATGAGCCATGAGATCCGCACCCCCATGAACGCCATCATCGGCATGAGCGCCATCGCGGCCCAGTCGGTGGGGCGCGACGAGCTGGTGGCCGACTGCATCGCCAAGATCGGCATTTCCTCCCGCTTCCTGCTCTCTCTCATCAACGACATTCTGGACATGAGCCGGATCGAAAGCGGCAAGATGCTGCTGAAGAGCGAAACCATCCCCACCGAGGAGTTTCTCAACGGGATCAACTCCATCTGCTATTCCCAGGCGGTGGCCAAGGGTGTGGACTATGAGTGCATCCTCGACCCGGTGCTGAACGATTGCTACATTGGCGACGCCATGAAGATCCAGCAGGTGCTCATCAATATCCTGAGCAACGCCGTCAAATTCACCCAGGAGGGCGGTAAGGTCACCTTTTCCGTCTCCCAACACCGGAGGACCAAGAACGGCGCCCTGCTGCGCTTTATCGTCAACGACACCGGCCGGGGCATCAGCGACGACTTCCTGCCCCATATCTTCGAGCCCTTCTCCCAGGAGTCCACGGGCACCACCGCCCTGTACGGCGGCACCGGGCTGGGCCTGGCCATCTCCAAAAGCATTGTGGATATGATGGGCGGGAAGATCACCGTGCGCTCCATCAAGGGCATCGGCACGGAGTTTACCGTAGATGTCAAGCTGGGCGTCACAGAGGAGGACCGGCTCCGCCACCGCCCCAAAAAGCAGGACTACAACTTCTCCCATCTGAAAACCCTGGTGGTGGACGACGACGTGGCCGTGTGTGAAAGCGCCATACTCACCCTGCGGGAGATGGGCATCCAGGCCGAGTGGGTGGACAGCGGGCACAAGGCCGTGGAGCAGGTCCGCGTCCTCTGGGATCGGGGCCGGTATTACGATCTGATCCTGATCGACTGGAAGATGCCGGAGATGGACGGGCTGGAGACGGCCCGGCGCATCCGTGCCATCGTGGGACCGGAGGTCACCATCATCATCATGACCGCCTATGACTGGACCGCCATCGAGCACGAAGCCAAGCTGGCCGGGGTTAATCTGCTGATGAGCAAGCCCATGTTCAAATCCTCCCTGATCTCTGCCTTCTCCAAGGCGCTGGGGGAGAAGGAGGAGCGCACGCAGCCGGTGCAGGAGCCCGACTACGACTTCACGGGCAGGCGGGTGCTGCTGGCGGAGGACAATGCAATCAACACCGAGGTGGCGGTGCTGCTGCTGGAGAGCAAGGGCTTTCAGGTGGATACGGCGGAAAACGGCCTGCGCGCTCTGGAGATGTTCAGCAAGACGGAGCAGGGCTACTACAGCGCCATTCTGATGGACATCCGCATGCCCTTGATGGACGGCCTGACCGCCGCCGCCAACATCCGCCACCTCAGCAACGCCGACGCCCGCACCATCCCCATCATCGCCATGACCGCCAACGCCTTCGACGACGACATAGAAAAGAGCCGTGCCTCCGGCATGAATGCCCATCTGGCCAAGCCGGTCGATCCGGCGCTGCTGTACCAGACGCTTTACGACTTCATTTTCCGGGAGGGGGAGTGATCCATGCCGGGTTTTCCGGAGTGCTTTGCCGCCTACGGCGCAGACCACCGCGACACCATGGCCCGCTTTCTGGGCAGCGAGAGTCTGTATCTGCGCTTTCTGGACATGCTGCCTCAGGACGATAATCTGCGCAAGCTGGGGGCCGCGCTGGCCGACGGCGACCTGGAGCGCGCCTTCCTGGCCGCCCACACGCTGAAGGGCGTGGCGGGCAATCTGGGCCTGCTGCCCCTTTCCCGGGCAGTCTGCGCCATCGTGGAGCCCCTCCGGGCCAGGGAAGCCCGGGACTACGGGGCACTCTACCAGGCCGTCCTGGAGGAGTTCCGGCGCGCGGACGCTTTTCGGGAATGCCTGCGGCGGAACTACCAGGGAGAATGAATCCCACGGGGCCGGCATTTTCTCCAGTTTTGCGGCATACTACTGGGGGAACACCATCTTTGTGAAAGGAGAGGAACCGATGGAGCATCTGAAAAACCTGCCGTCCGACCAGGTCGCGGCCTTGGCTCAGATGGTCACGATCCAGCCTGGTCGGGTGGTCAGCATGGCCCTTTCCCGAAATGAGCACTGCCAGATGACCCTGCTGGCCTTTGCGGACGGCGAGAGCGTCAGCGAGGAGTGCTATTTCGGCGACACCCTCTACTACGTTCTGGAGGGGGAAATGCCCCTTCAAATGGGGGACCGGGTGTACCCTCTGCGGGCGGGAGACTGCATGGCAGTGCCCGCCCACACCCTGCATGCGGTGGGCGGCAGCCTGCCGTTTAAACTGCTGCAGATCACACTGCAATGATCGGGAGGACCACATCATGGAAAAGCTGATTAAAAATCTGGAACATGCCAAGCCACTGCCGCTGAAAGAGCAGGTGGCCTACGAGCCCGGCCGGGTGGTCAGCCTGACCCTGGCCCAGCAGCCTGGCGTGGGTATGACGCTCTTTGCCTTTGACGCCGGCGAAGGCGTCAGCACCCACGCCGCCCCGGGCGACGCCATGGTCTATGTCCTGGAGGGCGAAGCCCAGATCACCATCGACGGCGCGCCCCACTCCGTCACCGGCGGAAGCGCCATTATTCTGCCCGCCGGCATCCCCCACGCGGTGGCGGCCGTCACCCCCTTCAAAATGCTCCTTACGGTAGTCAAAGAGAGCTAAATTCAGCCCCCGCCGGCAAAAACCGGCGGGGGCTCAGGCTGTCGAAAACCCCTCCTGGAGAAGAGCCTCGCAGAGTTCCGTCGTCCGCAGACGACGGAAGGAAAGGAAGCTCCGTCATTTCCGGCGACATGCGCGTCGGAAATGACACCTCTCATGACGGATAGGGCGACTTTTCTGCAAGAATCGAGCCCTGTCCGTCATGCATCTCTCTGTCGAAAAAGGCCAAAGGCCTTTTTCGACAAGCTGAGCCCCCGCCGGCAAAAACCGGCGGGGGCTTTTGATCTCCAGACTCATGGCAGATATTGCATTTGCAAAAAGGTTACAAAACGGTTACAATTGCAGTAGCCTTGCAAGGAAACCCACAAAGGAGCTGATTCCAATGAAACCATTCCGCACCCTGCTTCTCACTGCCGCCCTGGCCGGGACCGTCCTGGCATCCTCCGCCGGCGCGGCCTCCCTCTCCCACACGGTGGCGGCCGGAGACACCATGTGGAAGCTGGCCGTGAAATATCAGGTAGGCACCAGCGAAATCATCCGGGCAAACGCCCACATCAGCAACCCGGACCTGATCTATCCCGGCCAGGTGCTGACCATCCCTCAGCCCGACAGCACCGTATCCAGCTTTGAGGCTGAGGTGGTGCGCCTGGTCAACGAGATCCGCCGGCAGAACGGGCTGTCCTCCCTCACCGCCAACTGGGAGCTCTCCCGCGTGGCCCGCTATAAATCGCAGGACATGCTGGACAACCGCTACTTTTCCCACAACAGCCCTACTTACGGCACACCCTTCCAGATGATTAAGGCCTTCGGGCTGTCCTACCGCACGGCGGGGGAAAACATCGCCAAAGGCTACCCCTCTCCCCAGGCCGTGGTGAATGGCTGGATGAATTCCAGCGGCCACCGGGCCAATATCCTCAACGCCTCCTACACCCAGATCGGCGTGGGCTACGTCGCCCAGGGCAATTACTGGACGCAGATGTTCCTCGGCTGAGCTGTTGGGGCATGACTACGATCCCTCCGGTCCGGGCACACTATCGGGCGAGGTGATTACGATGCCGAAGGACAGCCAGCCGGACAACAAGCGCGCCCGCATGAAAAAGTGCCGGGGGCAGACGCCCATCACCCGGGAGAACCAAAATCAGAACCGGACCGCCAAAAAGCAGTCCATCCCCAACAACGACGTCTGAGGTGAAGCCATGGCAAAAAAAGGCATGAAGCGCCCCGAGCGCACCCACACCCGGCCGCGCAACGAAGTCCCTCCGGTGCCGGAGCTCCAGGGCCGGGCCAAGACCGCCAAGGAAAAGGCCAAGCCCATCACCGAGCCCTGACCGGCGCCCACAAAAAATGCACCTGCCGCCCGCAGGTGCATTTTTTGCTCCGGTCCCCCGGCCGGACAGAATGGACCGGACGCCTGCTCCTGACGTCCGGTCCACTCCAAAGGAAAGAGGATACCATGAAAAAAGCTATCTCTTGCAAGGATTAGGATACAAAAAAGATGTTAAGAAGAAAACCAAAAAGTATTACAAATGGATGAAATCCGGCAGGAATTTTGTAAGGGCAGAGTAAAGCGGGCCTACCTTCCCGCCTTTTGCGTCCGTTCTCCTCCCATTGTAACAAATTTCGCCCTTGGGAATAGAATGGCACAGTGGAAGTGCAGCGCGTCTGAAGGCGCTCTGCGGCCATACCTATCACAAGGAGCGATGGTTTATGGATAGCAATCCGATCATGGATTATGCGATTTTACCTCCGTCCAGGGCGCCCCTGCCGTCACCCTCCGGCTCGGTAGACAAGCGGAGCTATCAGGAGCTTCTCTGCGCCTCCAAGGGGCGTTTTGTGGTGTGCCGCTTCCTCGTCGGCACCCAGTCGATCACCACTCTCTCCGGCTTTTTGACCAACGTTGGCCCCAGCTATTTCGTCCTGCACGACCCATGCACCAACGTGGATACGACCTGTGACCTCTACTCTCTCAAGTTTGTCGCCGTCTATCCTGCGGGAGAGCCCGACCCGGAGTCGTACTGCATCACCCGTCTCCACCAGAACAGCCTCAGGTAAGGGCGGGGCCTGCGCCGATGGACAGTCAACCGTTAATGTTCTCCGAAACTCAATACGATCTTGTTCAGATCTGTATCGACGCCTGGCGTCTGGGCTCCTTCTGGAGCATCCTGTACATGCAGAGTCGTATGTTCGACGGAGACAACGCCAAAAGCATGGAGGAAGAGCTTAGCGCCATACCGAAGCAATACGGCGCGATCCTCCAGCCGTATTACGGGCCGGCGGTGGGCACGCTGATAAGCGCACGCATCCAGCCAATTTACGGTTTCTATATCGAATATCTGGACCTGGTGATCTCCCGCCGGCGCAGCAGGGCGGAAGAAGTGAAACAGGCGTGGCTCCTGGCTGCGGACGACGCCGGTCAAACGATCAGCGAACAGAACCCCTATTGGGATGCGCATATGTGGAGCACCATGCTGCGGCACATGGTGACCCTGCTGGTGGGCTCCATCGACATGCTGATCCTGGGGACGTACCGCAAGGTGGGGCTGAATTATCTGATGCTGGAGCGGCTGGCTGCCGATCTGGGCTCTTATATGGGGCTTGGCATCATCCGCCAGTTCCAGATCCCCTAGTCTCCCTGCTCCAAGCCCCTCCGGAAGACGGCGGCCGCCTCACGGCGTGAGGCGGCCGCCGTCTGTCTGCGCGTTTTCCTCCCCCGCATACTCAAAGCTGGCGCAGCGGTCGGTGTGCTCAAACAAAAGAGTTCTGCCCGCCCAGAAGCGGTAGCGCAGGCAGGCGGTCAGGCTCTCACCGACGGTACGGCCCATGCCGCCCTCCACCGGCGCCCGCAGGAGCCGGGCTTCCCCTTCCAGGCGCTCCGCCTCCAGGCGGTATATTCCCTGGCGGATCTGGGCGCCGTCGGCGGACCAACGCTCCACCCGGGCCCCCCGGTAGGTGGCCAGGCGGTACTCGCGCCCATTGTAGAGCACCGCGCAGATGCAGCCGGTAAAGCTCACGCCCGCCAGGGGGATGTCCGCAATGGACAGCATCAGACTGCTGCACCTGGCCTCCCGCCAGGCGCACTGCGTCCAGAGGTAGGCGCTGGGGAAGGACCGTCCCCGGTCGGTCTCCACATACCCCGTCCCCCCAGCGAAGTCCAGGACCGCGCCGTTCAGGGTCAGCGTCCCCTCCAGCGCATGGCCCATGCTGATCACGCCATGGCTGCACTCCATGCCGGGCAGGAACCGGAAGGGGCCCATGATGTCCGATTTAAGGGGCGTGAAGGGGCCGCATTGCAGCGCGCCGTGGAGAGAGAGTCCCCTCCCCTCCACATTCAGCCAGATCCCCTTTCGATTGAACAGACTGCCGTCCAGCCAGATCTGGAACAGCTCCCCGGAGGCCTGGAGCGCAGATTCCGGGTATTCCAGCCACCAGGCGCCGTCCTCTGCGAGGACCTGGAGGGAGGCGCTGCGCCGCCCCGTCCGGTCCTGATGGACCGCCGGGATCAGCGCCAGCGCCCTGCCGTCCCTCGTCTGGCACTTCAAATACCAGCCCTCAAAATAGGGGCCTCGCCGGCCCGCGCCATGATAATACTTCACGCCATACACCCTCCTGTCAGGCCCGCCGCCTGCCCTTCCGTGCTAGTATTGCGGGTTTGGGCCCCCATTATGCCCTCAACGTGGAAGCGGTCTGCAGGCCGGCGCATGCTGCCTCCGCTCACCTCCGGCTGACCGCCCGCTTCATCGCCGCGGTGAAATCCCGCACAGCGGGCACGGCCTCCCGGCCATGCCGGGCCACCAGCTTGACGATGGCCGACCCCACAATGGCCCCGTCGGAGAGGGCGGCCATCTCTGCGGCCTGCTCCGGAGCGGAGATACCAAACCCCACGGCGCAGGGGATGTGCGGATTGGACGCCCGGACCTGGCCTACCATGGCGCCCACGTCCGTGGTAATCCGGCTGCGCATCCCCGTGACGCCCAGGGAGGACACGCAGTAGACAAACCCCTCCGCCGCCTTTGCGATCTCTGAGATACGGCCTTCGGAGGTGGGAGCGATGAGGGAGATGAGATCCAGTCCGCAGGCTCGGCAGGCGGGGGCAAACTCCTCTTTCTCCTCAAAGGGGACGTCGGGCAGGATCAGGCCGTCTATACCCGCTTCGGCAGCCGCGGCAAGAAACCGCTCGGTTCCATAGGAGAACACCACGTTGGCGTAGGTCATAAATACCATGGGGACGGCCACATCCCGGCGCAGCGCCCGGGCCATCCCGAAAATCTGGTCGGTGGTGACGCCGCCGGCCAGAGCTCGGGCGTTGGCCGCCTGGATGACCGGGCCCTCGGCCGTGGGGTCGGAGAACGGGATCCCCAGCTCGATGAGGTCGGCCCCTGCCTCCGCCATAGTCCGCACCAGAGCCGCGGTGGTCCCCAGGTCCGGGTCCCCGCAGGTAAGAAAGGGAATAAACGCCTTGCCGTTGGCAAAAGCCTGTTGGATTCGGCTCATTCGGAGATCTCCTCCCCTCTGTACCGGGCGACAGACACACAGTCCTTGTCCCCCCGGCCGGAAATAGTTACCACAAGGATCTGTTCCTTTCCCATGGTGGGCGCCAGCTTTCGGGCATAGGCCACCGCGTGGGCCGACTCGATGGCGGGGATGATTCCTTCCAGACGGCTGAGATATTCAAAGGCGTCCACCGCCTCGCTGTCCGTGACGGGCACGTACTCCGCCCGTCCGGTGTCGTGGAGCCAGGCGTGCTCCGGCCCGATGCCGGGGTAGTCCAGCCCGGCGGAAATGGAGTACACCGGGGCGATCTGGCCGTACTGGTCCTGACAGAAGTAGGATTTCATGCCGTGAAAGATGCCCAGCCGCCCGGTGGCGATGGTGGCCGCCGTCTCGGGCGTGTCCACGCCCCGCCCCGCGGCCTCGCAGCCGATGAGTCGGACGGAGGGCTCGCCGATAAAGTGGTAGAAGGCCCCGATGGCGTTGGAGCCGCCGCCCACGCAGGCCACCACCGCGTCGGGCAGCTTGCCCTCCTTCTCCCGGAGCTGCTCCCGGATCTCCCGGGAGATGACGGCCTGGAAGTCCCGGACGATGGTGGGGAACGGATGGGGACCCATGACAGAGCCCAGGCAGTAGTGGGTGTCGCGGATGCGGCCCGTCCACTCCCGCATAGCCTCGGAGACAGCGTCCTTCAGGGTGGCTGTGCCGGTGGTGACGGGCACTACCCGCGCCCCCAGCAGCCGCATTTTATAGACATTGAGGGCCTGGCGCCGGGTATCCTCCTCCCCCATGAACACCACGCACTCCATACCCATGAGGGCGGCGGCGGTGGCGGTGGCCACGCCGTGCTGCCCCGCTCCGGTCTCCGCGATGAGCCGAGTCTTGCCCATCCTTTGGGCCAGGAGCGCCTGACCCAGCACGTTGTTGATCTTATGGGCTCCCGTGTGGTTCAGGTCCTCCCGCTTGAGATAGACCTTGGCTCCCCCCAAATCCTCCGTCATACGACTGGCGAAGTACAGCCGGGAGGGCCGTCCGGCGTACTCGTTAAACAGCTCCGTCAGCTCCCGGTTGAAGGCCGGGTCGTCCTTGCAGCGGTCATAGGCCTCCTCCAGCTCCATGACCGCGTTCATCAGCGTCTCGGGTATATATTGCCCGCCGTGGATGCCAAATCGTCCCCTGGACATGACGCTCACTCCTTCCGCGCAGCGGCCACTGCCGCCTCTATCTTGTGCCGATCCTTTTTCTTCTCTGTCTCCACCCCGCTGGACAGGTCCAGCCCATAGGGGTGGAGGGCGGCGACGGCCGCCGGTATGTTTTCCGGGGTCAGCCCCCCCGCCAGCAGGAAGGGCCGGGTTACCCCACCGGCAAGGGACCAGTCGAAGGTCTCTCCCGTGCCGCAGCCGTTGTCCAGCAGCACCAGATCCGCAGCGGAGGCATGGACCGCCCTCAGATCGGCGGCGGAGCGCACTTGGAACGTCTTCCAGATCACGCATCCCGGCGCCAGCTCCCGCAGGGCGGCCAGATAAGCGTCGTCCTCGTGGCCGTGGAGCTGGGCGACGGAAATGGTCCCGTCCCTGAGCAGGGCGGCCGGGACCTCCGCCGGCTGGTCCACAAACACCCCCACCGGCACGATGCCCGGGGCCAGCTCCGCCCGCAATGCCCTGGCCTGGTCCGGAGTGACGTTCCGGTGGCTCTTGGGAAAATGCAGGATAAAGCCGCACCAGTCGGGCCTGGCCTCGTTCACATACCGGATATCCTCGGGCCGGTACAGTCCACAGATTTTGATCCGGGTCATTTCGCCGCCTCCCGCAGGGCAGCCAGCAGGGCGGCCCGGTCCTTCGCCCGCATGAGAACTTCCCCCATAAGCACCGCGTCGGCCCCGATGCGCTTCAGCTCCGCCACATCCGCCGGCCCGGTCACGCCGCTCTCCGCCACATAGAGCACTTCCGGCGGGATTCGCTCCCGCAGCCGGGCGGCGGTGGCGAAGTCCACGGAGAAATCCTTCAGGTTCCGGTTGTTGACCCCGATGATCGACGCCCCGGCGGACACGGCGGAGGCGAGCTCCGTCTCATCATGCGCCTCCACCACAGCGGACAGGCCCAGCTCCCCGCACAGCTCCAGATACCGGGCAATGGTGCGGGTATCCAGCAAGGCGCAGATCAGCAGCACCGCCTCGGCGCCCAGCAGCCTGGTCTGATAAATTTGATACTCGTCCACCGTGAAGTCCTTGCGGAGCATGGGAATGGATACGGCTGCCCGGATATCCCCGAACACCTGGTCCGAGCCCAAAAACCACTTGGGCTCCGTCAGGCAGGAGATGCAGTCCGCTCCCGCCGCCTGATAGTCCCGGGCGACGTCCAGATAGGGAAAGTCCTCCGAGAGAATCCCCTTGGAGGGGGACGCCTTCTTGACCTCGCAAATGAGGCCCAGGCCGCGCCCTTGCAAGGCGTTCAGAAACCGCCGTCCCCCAGCCTGGCCCTCCTGGCCGCATTGGTCCCGGAGCAGCTCCAGAGGGAGCCGCCGCCGGTCCTCCTCCACCCGCCGCCGGGTGTGGGCGGCGATGGTCTCCAAAATCGTCTCCGCCATGGCGCTCACCTCCGGGTGAGCCGGACGATCTCCTCCAGCTTTGCCCCGGCTGCGCCGGAGTCGATGAGCTCCTCCGCCCGCTTTACGCCGGCCGCCACGGTGTCCGCCTTCCCGCCGATGTAGAGGGCCGCTCCGGCATTGAGGCACACCGCCTGCCGCTTGGGGCCCCGGTCCGTCCCGTCCAGGATGGCCCGGGTGATGACGGCATTCTCCGACGGAGTACCGCCTGTTAGCTCCGCCTTATCGCACCGGGCATAGCCGAACTGCTCCGGGGTCAGCTCATAGGACTGGAACCAGCCGTCCCGGATTTCGCAGACCGAGGTGGGGGCGGACATGGAGATCTCGTCCAGCCTGTCCCGGCCGAACACCACCATGCCCCGGGTGACGCCCAGCTTGCTCATCACCTGAGCCAGAGGCTCCACCAGCGCCTCGTCGTAGACGCCCATCAGTTCCCGGTTGGCCCCGGCGGGGTTGGACAGGGGGCCCAGAATATTGAACACCGTGCGGATGCCCAGCTCTTTGCGCACCGGAGCCACATATTTCATGGAAATGTGGTAGTTCTGGGCAAACAGAAAGCAAAAATTCTGCCGTCTCAGCAGTTCGGCGCTCTGTTCCGGTGACAGGGCTATGTTGATCCCCAGGGCCTCCAATACGTCGGCCGCGCCGCTTTTGGAGGAGGCCGCCCGGTTGCCGTGCTTGGCCACGGGGACGCCTCCGGCGGCGATGACGAAGGCGGAGGTCGTGGAGATGTTAAAGGAATTGGCCCCGTCTCCGCCGGTGCCCACGATCTCCAGGGCGTCCACGTCGTGGAGCAGGCGCACGCAGTGGGCGCGCATCCCGGCGGCGCAGGCGGTGATCTCGTCGATGGTCTCCCCCTTGATGGCCAGGGCGGTCAGGAAGGAGGCCATCTGAATCTGGCTGGCCTGGCCGCTCATAATCTCATCCATGACGGCGGCGGCGGTCTCGTAGGAAAGGTCCTGTTTGGCGGCGAGCTGGATGATGGCTTCTTTAATCATGGGTTATCCCTCCAAAAAATGTTTTAAAATGACGGCGCCCTGGGGCGTCAGAATGGATTCCGGGTGGAACTGCAGGCCGTAGACGGGAAACTTCCGGTGCCGGACCGCCATGACCTCCCCGTCCTCGGTACGGGCGGTGACCTGGAGGCAGGCCGGCAAGGTCTCCTCCACCGCGGCCAGGGAGTGGTAGCGGGCGGCGGGGATGGTCTCTGGCAGGTCCGTGAAGAGAGGGCAGGTCCGGTCCAGTAGGATTCGGGACTGCTTGCCGTGCATAAGCTGCGCGGCGTAGGATACCGTGCCGCCAAAGGCCTCGCAGATGGCCTGATGGCCCAGGCAGACCCCCAGGATAGGCATCTCCCCCGCCAGCGCCGCGACCGCCCGCTCACAGATCCCCGCGTCCGCCGGGCGGCCGGGGCCGGGCGACAGGATCAAATGGTCGGGAGCAAGCGTGCGGATCTCCTCCACCGTCCGCTCGTCGTTGCGGATCACCTGGATGTCCGGCCGGATGCCGCCGATGAGCTGACAGAGGTTGTAGGAAAAACTGTCGTAATTGTCGATGAGCAGGATCATAGGTCTCTCTCCTCCCGGGCCAGCTCCAGGGCCTTCACCACGGCCCTAGCCTTGTTGATGCACTCCTGGTACTCCTTCTCCGGCACCGAGTCGGCCACGATGCCCGCCCCGGACCGGATGAACACCTTGCCGTTCTTGCGGAAGGCTAACCGGATGGCGATGCAGGTATCCAGATTACCGGTGAAATCCAGATATCCGACGGCTCCGCCATAGACTCCCCGCTTATTGTTCTCCAGCCCATTGATGATCTCCATGGCTCGCAGCTTGGGGGCGCCGGAGAGCGTTCCGGCGGGCAGGATGGCATCCACCGCGTCCACGGCGTCCCGGTCCGCCCGGAGCTGCCCCCGTACGGTGGAGCCGATGTGCATTACATGGGAGAAGCGCTGGATGGACAGGTACTTCTCCACCGCTACCGAGCCGAAGGCGCTGATTTTACCGATGTCGTTACGGCCCAAGTCCACCAGCATGTTGTGCTCCGCCAGCTCCTTTTCATCGCAGAGCAGCTCCGCCTCCAGAGCTTTGTCCTCCTCCGGTGTTTTTCCCCGCGGCCGGGTGCCCGCCAGGGGGAACGTGTGGAGCACCCCGTCCTCCAGCTTCACCAGGGTCTCGGGAGAGGCCCCGGCCAGCTCAATGTCGTCGCTGGTAAAGTAGAACATGTAGGGGGAGGGATTGGTGGTGCGCAGAATGCGGTAGGTATCCAGCAGGGAGCCCTCGAAGCCCGCCTCCAGGCGGTTGGAAAGGACCACCTGAAAGATATCCCCCTCCCGGATATGCCGCTTGGCCGTCTCCACCATGGCGCAGTAAGCATCCTGGTCGAAGAGCGGCCGGATGGGGGTCGTCATGCGCCCGGGCTGGCGGGGGATCGGCCTGCCCCGGCGGAGAAGCTGGACCATCCGCTCCAGTTGGGCGCAGGCAGCCGGATAGGAGCGGTCCAGGTCCTCCGCGTCGGCATTGGCGATGAGCACCAGCTCCTGTCGGAAGTGGTCAAAGACCACCAGCTTTTCAAAGAGCATCAGATCCATGTCGTGGAAGCCCTCCTGGTCGTCGGCGTCCAGCTTCAGGGTGGGCTCGGCGTACTTGATGTAGTCGTAGGAAAAATAGCCCACCAGACCGCCGGTGAAGGGCGGCAGTCCCGGGACTCTTGGGCTCCTGTGCTCTGCCAGGAGCCGGCGCAGGACCCGGCCGGGATGGGCGGTCCTCTCCTCCCCGTTCCGGCTGCCCCTCAGCCGCAGCACCCCGTCGGTACACGTGACCTCCAGCGTGGGTTCGTACCCCAGAAAGGAGTAGCGCCCCCAGCCCTCGCGGTCCGCGGCGGACTCCAGCAGAAAGCAGTGCCCGCTCTGTGCCCGCAGGACGCGCAGGGCCTGGATCGGGGTGATAAAATCGGACAAGAGCACCCGGCTGACGGGGATTTTCCGGTAGGCTCCGGAGGCAGCGATGGCTCCGGCCTCCTTTAGGGACGGGTAATACATAAGCATGACCTCCTGCCGGGACGGGCCATAGGCAGAAAAAAACGCCCGTCCCTGACAAATACTGTCAAGGACGAGCGTATGAATACACTCGCGGTGCCACCTTGATTCACGGCAAAAATGCCGTGCGCTTTGCGGGATACCAACATATCCCCGGCAACTGACGTATGCCCCCACGTCGCGAAATACTGGGTCGTTCGACCGTTCCTCGCGCCCTCCGTGATCCATTTGCCTGCCTGCGTTCTGCCCGGCTCTCAGCCGCCCGGACTCTCTGTGAGGGCACAACAGACGTTATCTCCACATCATCGGTTTCGTCTATGAAATTGCAAATATGATACCCCCGCGCCGCCCGGCTGTCAAGTCTTTTTTCCGCGCAAAACCACCCGCGCCCGGGGGAAAAGAAAAATTTGTAAGCCGCCCTTGACAACGCCATACTTGAGTGTTATTATACCCATAAACCAATCGAACATATAGGAATTAAAATGAAGGGAGTGTGAGGGGATGCGCCTCCAGTTTCAAACGCTGCTGAGGAGCAATTTCCGCTGTGGGCGAATGTTGTACTCCCGGGCTGACTCTATGGCCGGGCGCGGCAGCGCGCCCATCGCCTGACTCCTTCCACGGGGCAGGTCGTGCCATATCCGGTCCGGGAGCGTTTACCGCGACCCGGATTTTTCTTTTCCGGGCCCAAAAATAAAACAGAAAAAGAGGGATTTGCCATGAGCCGCTATCATTTTGAGACCCTTCAGCTCCATGTGGGACAGGAGCAGCCCGACCCCGCCACCGACGCCCGGGCGGTGCCCATCTATCAGACCACCTCCTACGTATTCCGCAACTCCGCCCACGCCGCCGCCCGCTTCGGCCTGGCCGACGCCGGTAACATCTACGGCCGCCTCACCAACTCCACCCAGGAGGTACTGGAAAAGCGCCTGGCCGCCCTGGAGGGCGGCGTGGCGGCCCTGGCCACCGCCTCCGGAGCGGCGGCCATCACCTACACCATTCAGGCCCTGGCTCAGGCCGGAGACCACATCGTGGCCCAAAAGACCATCTACGGCGGCAGTTACAATCTGCTGGCCCACACCCTGCCCCAGTTCGGCGTAACGACTACCTTTGTGGACGCCCACGATCTGGCGGCGTTGGAGGCCGCCATCCGTCCCAATACCAAGGCCGTCTATCTGGAGACCCTGGGCAACCCCAACAGCGATGTCCCCGACATCGACGCCATCGCAGCGCTCGCCCACCGGCACGGCCTGCCTCTGGTCATCGACAACACCTTCGGCACCCCCTATCTCATCCGGCCCATTGAGCACGGCGCCGACGTGGTAGTCCACTCCGCCACCAAGTTCATCGGCGGCCACGGCACCACCCTGGGCGGCGTTATCGTGGATTCCGGCCGGTTCGACTGGAAGGCATCCGACAAATACGCCCCCATCGCCGCGCCCAATCCCAGCTATCACGGCGTCAGCTTTGTGGATGCCGCCGGCCCCGCCGCCTTTGTGACCTACATCCGGGCCATCCTCCTGCGGGACACCGGCGCCTCCATCTCCCCCTTCAACGCCTTTCTGCTGCTTCAGGGCGTGGAGACCCTCTCCCTGCGCCTGGAGCGCCACGCCGAGAACACGAGGAAGGTGGTGGCCTATCTGGCCCAGCACCCCCAGGTGGAGCGTGTGAACCATCCCTCTCTGCCGGACCACCCTGACCACGCACTGTACGAGCGGTATTTTCCCAACGGGGGCGCGTCCATCTTCACCTTTGAGATCCGGGGCGGCCAGGCTGAGGCTCACCGGTTCATCGACAGCCTGAAGATTTTCTCCCTGCTGGCCAATGTGGCCGACGTGAAGAGTCTGGTCATCCACCCCGCCACCACCACCCACTCCCAGCTCAGTCCCGAAGAGCTGGCGGATCAGGGCATCCGCCCCAACACCATCCGTCTGTCCATAGGCACCGAACACATCGACGACATCCTCGCCGACTTGGACCAGGCCTTCGCCGCGGTGCGATAAGGGCGAGCGCGTACCGCGGCCTTTTGAGGTGCTGTCCTCCGCGGAAAAACCCCAGATCCCCCCCTGACAATGGTTTGTGGGGGGTCCTACGTTCCCTATAAACACACTTGAAAGGTTGGTATTTATGAACTACTATCGTCCGGGGTCCCGATGTTGCCTGTGCCGCCGCACCCGCATAGTGGAAAGGGGAAACACAATGAAAACATGGATTTGGAGGAATCGACTATGAGTCATATCTATACATCGGCCGATCAGTTGATCGGCAGGACCCCCCTGCTGGAGCTGGTCCATCTGGAGCAGAACGAAGCCCTGGAGGCCCGCATCCTGGGCAAGCTGGAATACTTCAACCCCGCCGGTTCGGTCAAGGACCGGATCGCCAAGGCCATGATCGACGAGGCGGAAGCCAAGGGGCAGCTTAAGCCCGGCTCCGTCATCATCGAGCCTACCTCCGGCAACACCGGCATCGGCTTGGCCTCTGTGGCGGCGGCCCGGGGCTACCGCATCCTCATCGTCATGCCGGAGACCATGAGCGTGGAGCGCCGCCAGTTGATGAAGGCCTACGGCGCGGAGCTGGTGCTCACCGACGGGGCCAAGGGCATGAAGGGCGCTATCGCCAAGGCCGAAGAGCTGGCTGAGGAGATCCCCGGCAGTTTTATTCCGGGCCAGTTCCGCAATCCGGCCAACCCCGCCATCCACACCGCCACTACCGGCCCGGAGATCTGGGAGGACACCGACGGCAAGGTGGATATCTTCGTGGCGGGCGTGGGCACCGGCGGCACCGTCACTGGGGTAGGCTGGTACCTAAAATCCCGGAACCCGGCGATCCGGGTCGTGGCGGTGGAGCCCGCCTCCTCCCCGGTCTTGAGTAAGGGCACGGCAGGCGCCCACAAGATTCAGGGCATCGGCGCGGGCTTCGTGCCGGACGTGCTGGACACGACGGTCTATGACGAGATCATCCCCGTGGAAAACGAGGACGCCTTTGCCACCGGGCGAAAAATCGGCCGGTCCGAGGGCGTGCTGGTGGGCATCTCCTCCGGTGCAGCCGTATGGGCGGCCATTCAACTGGCCAAGCGGCCGGAAAACAAGGGAAAAACCATCGTCGCCCTCCTCCCGGACACTGGGGACCGTTATCTGTCCACCCCCCTTTTCGCGGACTGAAGGTTCCAGCGAGCCTCCGGCTCCGCAGCCGTGTAAGCAGGCCCGAAGCGCACCGGCATGGATAAAAAGAAGAGGCCCGGCTTTCGATCCAATTCTTCGAAAGCCGGGCCTTTTTTCCTTTCGCATCCTTTGTCAGAAGCAGGGCGGGATGCGGCGAAGCCTGGGCGAACACGGACGGAGCCAGCCTGCATAGAATGGACTGTGGCACAGCCACGCCTCTATTTTATCATGCATGCGATGCAAAAGGAGCGCTTATGAAACAATACTACGCTTCCGATTGGGAGCAGCGTCGTGAAAACGACGCAGCCGCATATCTGAGCAGCAGCGGGTGCTGTCCGCGGGGCCCCTTCTGCTGCTGCCCGCCCCCTTGTCCGCCTCTGATCGGTCCGACCGGGCCCACCGGACCGCAGGGCATCCCGGGGCCTGATGGCGCCACCGGCCCCACCGGTCCACAGGGCATTCCGGGGCCTGTCGGTGCGACAGGCGCCACGGGCGCCACCGGTCCCACCGGCCCCACCGGCGCGACGGGTGCTACGGGTGCCACCGGTCCTACCGGCCCCACCGGCCCCACCGGCCCCACCGGCGCGACGGGCGCCACGGGCGCCACCGGTCCTACCGGCCCCACCGGCGCGACGGGCACCACGGGTGCCACCGGTCCTACCGGCCCCACCGGCGCAACGGGTGCTACGGGCGCCACCGGACCCATCGGCCCCACCGGCCCCAC
>ENA-UEOI01001028-UEOI01001028.1-human-gut-metagenome-genome-assembly--contig:-NODE-1028-length-25904-cov-4.247841_pt1 | contig 25904 bp, 19 predicted proteins | sample MGYA00242883_ERZ507882 | MGnify/ENA primary metagenome ERZ507882 (study PRJEB26167, sample SAMN06115502) | human gut metagenome | host: Homo sapiens | place: China:Chongqing | collected 2015-07-29...
GGTATCTGTGGAGCTGGCGTATTCCAATGCGGCGTCGAACATAACTGCCACATTGAAGAACCAGGCAGGGAAACGCATTGTTGTGGAGAACACCGCTGAGGATGAAACACAGGTTATCATGGGCGAGACAACGGAGCGTGATGGGAAAACTGTAACGGAGTGGATATTTGCTATTCCAGATACAACGGACGTTTCGCAGGAAGGCGAGTGGTCGCTGGAAGCGATCACGCTCTACGGTGTGTACTACAATAAGTTGTACTACGGCGAAGAAGGCGTGACGATCGATCTGAGCGCGGAGCATATCCGAACCAAGGTGGTGAACTATGTTCGCGTCACACTGGCTGGAACGAGTCATGCGGATGGAAACGCATTCGCAGGGACGTTTATGACCGACCATCTCGTAGATGACATGACGGTTACCATTGAGGATTATGAGCATGAGCCAATCCAGGCGGAAATCGGTGCTGTGAAGGTAGCTTATCGGCTGAACAGTGATAAGGTGTCGATGGATACTTACGGTTATACAGCGAGTAACCTCAGCACGGGAGTTATCGTGGATGCGGTAGGAAGCAGCCGCCAGAATGATGCCACAGTATATGACATCGGCACGTTGAATTTCCAGCAGGCGGGCCCCTATGAAACCTGCACGGTCACATTTATGCTGGACGGTGAACCGTATGCAGCCAGTACTGCGCAGGGAGCAAAGGCTTCGCTGCAGTACAAGGATGGAGGGCGTGCGTCTGAGCTGTGCCCGCAGTTTGAAGTAAAGTGGGCCGCGCCAGATGTGAAGGTTATCCTCGTCAAGCAACCCACAGGTACTGATAGTAGTTGTAACGTCAAATACACGGAATATAGCGGCAACAGTATTACAGATCCGTACGATGTATCTGTCTACTGGTATCAGGACACAACAGAGTGGTTTTATCCGTATGTTCAGGTCGCTATCAGTGGAGTTGATCCGGCATATTATGGAGATGCTGTTATTGATGTTGTTATGAAAGCAGGGGCAAGGGCAGATCCGGGGACGACATACACTAAGTATTTTCGATTCAATTCTAAAGGAAGATCAAACTCAGTATCTATTGGGAAAATTGACGGTGATGCTGGCGACGAGGCGGATAAGGGCTCACGAGGTGCGCCTCAATGGAGAGAAATAGAGAATCCCTTAAATACGGTTACAATTACTTCAGGTAGTGTGTCTTACAGTGTTGGCCTTGAAAAGAGCGTAAAAATCACAGTTACTACGAAGAGTTGATAGTTGAGTGGAGATAGCTGTGAGGTGAGGGAAAAGGAGTAGCAGACATGAGTTTTGTTGAAGTGTTAGAGTTCATCCGCGTATATTACCTAAACTCCTACGTTCTAATCGCTATGGCGGCGGCCCTTCTATGCTGCCTTCTGCGGCGCAAGTATTATGACCTTGCCTTATGGCAGGTTATACTGCTGTATGCTGTGCATGCTGTTTTTGGGAATGTAGGCGACCGAGTTACAGCTCGTATCGCATTGGGTTACTGGGGTGGAGGCTGCTGGTATGGCGTTCCGCTCATGATTCTGCTCAGTATCTGGCTGCTGACCAAAATATTGAAAGAGGACTACGGCACGATCGGCGATATGTCGGCTGCGGGTATATGTGTTCTGCACATTCTATCCAAGGTCGCGTGTATCTTCCAAGGATGCTGTACGGGTGTCATCCTGTTCTTTACCGACACGGGAAAGGCCATTCACTTTCCTTGCCGCGAGTTTGAGATCATCGCAAATACGGTCATATTAATCGTGCTGCTTCGATTTGAAAAGAAGCGGATCGCGAAGGGAATGCTCTGGGAACTCTATATGATCTGGTATGCCGTTATTCGCTATATAGCGGCATGGCTTCGAGAGATTCCAATCGATTGGAAACCATTTTTTCTTTGGATTCCGGCGCCGCGGCTGTGGACGGTCGTAATTTGCGCGACCGGCATAGTGATACTGTTTTTCCACTTCCAGAAGATATATGGAAGGAAGCCTACGATTAAAGAAATGCTGCGGGCCATAATTGGCAAGTTGCCGGCAAGAGAAATCGAGGAAGCTGTATGAAAAGAAGCGGGATAGCAACGTTATTGATCCTTCTGCTAACGCTCACGCTGTCCCTCCCCGCGTATGCGGAGGAGGGCGGCGTCTGCGGCGATGACCTGCAGTGGAGATTCAGCGGCGGGACGCTGACCATTACCGGAAGCGGTGAGATGACGGATTTTCCGGAGAGCGAGATGTCACCGTGGTATGATCTGCGGCAGCAGATCACCGCTGTGTCATTGCCCAGTGGGCTGACCTCTGTGGGCGATCTGGCATTTTATGGATGCGAAGAGCTGACTGCCGTGACGCTGCCGGACAGTGTGACCCGCGTTGGCGACTATGCCTTTGCCGAGTGTGCGGAGCTGCTGACGGTCCGCCTGGGCAGCGGCGTGACCGAGATCGGAGAGTGCGCGTTCCGCGCCTGCGAGAAGCTGACCGCCGTGACGCTGCCGTATTCCCTCACGACCATCGGCAGCATGGCGTTTTACCGGTGCGCATCTCTTGCGGCGATCACAGTGCCGGCATCGGTAAGCAGCATGGGCGTGTCCGTGTTCGCCTATTGCACGGGACTGGTGCGGGCAACGCTGTCAGCGCGGTTGGCCGGAGTGCCCACGTGGACGTTCTACGGCTGCTCCGCGCTGACGGAGGTCTTGCTTTCGTCTACCATTTCCGCGTCGGGGGAGTATGCGTTCAAGGGCTGCGAGAGCATTGATACGGTGTATACGGATTCCGGCGATCAGACGGTGGCGGATGCACTGTTGGAGAGCATACGGCAGGGCGATACATCCTTTTCCGCGGACAGTGTGACAACAACGCCGCCTGCCGGCAGTACGACCACCGGCGGAAGCCGCGGCGCGCAGACCACCGTTTCTGAAAATGAGAGCAGTACCATCTCCGTCAAGAGAGAAAACGACGGCGGGAAAGAGACAACGACCATTACTGCCACGATCACGGACAAGCAGGGGTGGTCAGATCTGAAGGACACCGTGGATAAAGCGCGCGATGAAGGTGCGGACGGTGTGTTGGAGGTCATCATTCAGCCGGACAGTGGGGAGATCTCGGGCAAAGACCTCTCTCGTTTTGGCGGTGAAGATGCGACCATTACCATCCGTGCGGAGGACGGCTCTCGCTGGAAGATCGACGCGGCCAACGCCACGGACAAGGATTACTCGGGATCTTATAAGCTGGGAGCGTCTGTGACGGAAACAGACTCCGAGAAGGCCGGCATTGAGAGTGACCAGGTGTTTCAGGTGGATTTCGCGGACAATACGGACTTTGATGTGACCGTCGGCGTGAAGGTGGACAATGCCCGCCAGTATGCAACGCTGTATCAGGGCACGGACGCCGTGCAGACCTCGGTGGTTGATGATGAGGGCTACGCATGGTTCTCGCTGGCCAGCATAAGTAAACGGACAAAATACTATGTGGGCATCAATGCGGCAGGTGTCGGCATGGAAAACGCGGTAATACCGGAGTCGTTGTCTGCGGCTTACGGCGTGGATGCGACGCTTACAGATGCCAATGGGACGGCTTATCAGATCACCGGACGCAGCTCCCGCTGGGGCGTTACGGGGAAGCAATTTGCCATAACCGCGGCTATCATTATCGGATCGGTGATCCTGGTCATTTCTGTAGTCATGGTGACACTGAACAAGATGTCTAAGACCAAGGCTAAGTATGCGGCGATGGCGGCAGACGATGATGCGATCGATGAGGACGCTCTGCGTATGCAGATCATGCAGGAGATGCTGGACGAAGCGCAGAAAAGAAAGAAGAAATAAGACCACGCAGAACACGCGGAAGGGAGGGGCTGGCTGTGAAGAAAAGAGCATACATAAAGATCGCTTGCACGGCGGCTGCCCTTCTGTGCGCCATGGCCATGATCGTCATGAGCTCCTACGCCTGGCTCACCGCGTCCACCAGTCCGGTGGCTGAGGGTATCCAGGTGGCCGTGGGCGGCGGCAGCACCATTCTGCTGGCACCTGATCTGGTGAACAACGAGTGGGTGCACTACCCCGGCGCGTTTGGCGCTACGCTGCGGCTGGACGATCTGCTGGACGCCGATGCGCACAGCGGCCTGACGCCGGTCTCCACGGCAGATGGTCTGAACTGGTATCTGCCGGTGTACTACACGGAGGATGACCCGGAGGTGCGGGCGGGGACGGCCAAAGCAGGAGATCTGAAGACGTACGACCAATTCCTGTGTGACGAGACGTTGACGCACGCCAACCTGTCGGCTGACGATGAAAGTGCCGCCGAGGGGAGTTATCTGTACGCTGATTTCTGGGTGGTGTCGCCGGGCAGCCGCTATGAGCTGCGGGTGTCCACCAGCAACGATGCCAGCGGCGCGGGCAGCTATGTGGTGGATATGCCCCAGGTGGTGGAAACGGAAGTTGGCTTCGCCATGCAGACGCCGGAGTACCCGGCGTCCGAGAGCCTTCGCGTGGGCTTTCTGGTGAATCAGAACGCCGCTGCGGAAAGTGCGGCCGCTTACGCCGCCGACGGCGGCGACCAGCGCTATACCACGCTGAGGGGCGACTATCAGAAGGCGGGAGAGCAGGTGCAGCCTGCCTTCTCCTACAATACGTTCCACATCTACGAACCGAATGGCAGCAGCCATACCGCGCAGAGAGAAACGGATTATATCGCCACCTATCCGCTGGGCCGGAACGACACTTCCGTTACCGGTATACCGGTGGGCGGCAGACTCAGTGTGCAGATGGCCAGTCAGTGGGAGGAAAATAAGGTCAACGACTTGTTTACAGCCAGTGTGCAGCAGGCGGGGGATACGGCGACTGCGGCAGACGTACAGGCCCGGCTCTATAAGACCCTGGCTGGCCGCTCTGACTATGTGAACAAAGGACAATTTATTCAGAACACCGACAAGCTCTATGCGAACTTGGAAGAAGACCACACTGTTTTGCAAGCCACGCTGGAGCAGATGGCTAAAGCGGGGGCTAACGAGAGCAACAGCATCGTGACGCTGGAGCGCAATGTGCCTCAGCGCATCCGGATGTTTATATGGCTGGAGGGACAGGACGCGGACTGCGTCAGCGGCGCGTCCGTAAGCGGCTTTGCCATGCGTATCGAGCTGGCGGGCAGCACAGTAAAATAAGAGACTATGGAAATGAAAGCAACGAAGCGCCGCGTCGGTGACGTTGCCAGCGTGGCGGTGTTGTGCGCGGCGGTGCTGCTGTGTATCACTGTTGCGCTTCAGGTGGCGGCACGAGGCTATGCCAGTGTGATGGGCTACAGCCTGTTCCGGGTGATCACCGGCAGTATGGAACCCACCATCCCGGTAAACGCTGTGATCGTGTGCCGCAGCACGGACATTCACGATGTGGCCGTGGGAGATGTGGTGGTATTCCGCTTGGCGGATCTCAGTGGCGAGAAGATCATCACCCACCGTGTGAGCGACATCCACACGCAGTCGGACGGCACGGTGACGCTGGAAACGCGGGGTGATGCCAACCCGGTGGCGGACGGCAAGCCTGTGACGCAGCAACAGCTCATTGGCAGGGTGGTTTGGTATTCCGATAAGGAAGGCGGTGTGACCAGGGTGATAGGATTTCTCGGAGGATCGATCGGGTTTCTGGCCTGTATCGTGTTCCCCATCCTGCTGCTGGGCGCGCTGATCCTGCGAGGCAGCATCAACTCCATCCGCCGCCAGCTGCAGGAGGTGGCCAAAGAGATGGATGAGGCAGCGGCTTTGGATGAAGGCATTGAGCTGACGCCGGAGGAATATGAAGAGATATACCGCAAGGTACGGGCAGAGGTACTGGAGGAGCTGAAAAACGAACATGAGTAACAGAGAATTGGCGGAGCGCAGCAGAGCCTCCTTTGGAAAAATATGGAAGCAAGCCCTGTTCGCTCTGGCGGCACTGGCTACGCTGGGCGTGCTGCTCTATTCCCTGACCACGGCCTGGTATACCAATGTGGCGGAGACCACAGAGCTGGTCTTTGAAACGGAGAGCTGGGGCTTCGAGGGCCAGGTCAAAGCGCTGGACACGGGACTGCTCTTAGCACCGGGACAGAGCGCCTGCGCCGCGCTGTCCGTGACCAACGACGGAGAGCAGATCAATCAGATCACGGTGACGGTGGACAAGTCTACCATGCCGGAGGAGCTGCAAAAGCGCATCTACTTCTATGTGCCTGCCGCGGCAAAGAAAAGTGACAAGACGGCGGACCGCGTTTACCTCAGCACCTATGGCGGCTATTCCTACCGGGTCATGCCCAAGAGCACCCTGCTTCTGACGGCGGACAGTGCGGCGGATGCCCCTGTGCGCTGTGAGTGGGTCTATGATGTGCTGGGCTATTACGTCTACGGCACGCTGGACGAGAAGGGACAGCTTATAACCGGACGGGAGGACGTGGAGGCGCCTGCCTATATCCGCCCGGTGGAGTATGACTACGACAAGGCCATTTTCCAGGATGACAAGCTGCTGACAGTGGGTGAGGTCAAAGTAGATGACTTTGCGAAGGAGCTGCTGGCCGCCGACGGGTACAAAGACGCGGGCAAAACAAAAGTCGGCGACTATTACGCCGTGAACACCACCGGGACTTCCGGGAGTGAGCAGACCGGCCTGTGGCTGTATCTCTGCACGCAGACGGAGGTCGAGGCGGCCACTGTGCTGGATACCCGCATCGGGACATACCGCTATCTGTTGGAGCAGAAGGACGAGCAGGGTAACTCTATTGCGCTGATTGCGGATCAGACCGAGAAATACGGGGATGTGGCCACATTGTTGGATGGCGCTAAGGCCACCATTCAGATCGCCGGGCAGAACCTGCGGACGAGCATTGCGGACGTGACCGAGGTGAAGAGCCTAACTGCGGCACTAAAGCAGGGCGAAAGCGTCCGGCTGGCCGGAGATATGACGCTGGAGGAGGCCGTCACCATCCCGGCGGATAAAGATGTGATCATCGACCTGAACGGCAAGCAGCTGACCACCGCTGTGGTGGGGCAGCCGGTGCTGGAGAGTGCACCGGGCAGCAGCATCACGGTGCTCAACGGCACGATCGACGGCGGCGGCCGCGATACGGCGGTGCATCTGGTGGGCAGCCGCGCGGCGTTCAGCGGCGTGACCATTCAGGGACGCCTGCTTATCGACGACAAGAACGAAAGCAACGAAAATGGCACTGTCTCCGTGGTGCGGCTCAGCAACTGCACGCTGAAGACCGTGGGCGACGAGCAGGTGGGCGTTCATGTATTTGGCAACGGCGCTGCGTCCAGCAGCCGCACGGTGCTGTTGGTGGAGGACTGCACCATCGAGAGCACCTTCGCCGGTATTCTGGGCAACGGCTCGGACGACTGCTACGGCACGGATATTCAGGTGCTCAACAGCACCGTGAAGGGAAAGTATGCCGGCATCTACCAGCCCCAGCGGGGCAGCCGCCTGCTGGTGCAGAACAGCACAGTGGAGGGCATGACAGGCATAGCCGTCAAGGGCGGCACGGTTACGATCCAGAACTGCATCGTCAACGGCACGGCGGAAGAGGGCTTTCTTCCCAAGGAGGACCAGGTCAAGGCCAGCAGGAACGGCTGGCTGGACACCGGTGCAGGCGTCTATGTGGAGGCCAATTACGACTGGGCGGACGAGATCACCCTGACGATCACGGACAGCACCATTTCTACCAAGACACTGGGTGTCCCGAATGTGCTGATCGTGGGCGAAAAAGCGGATGCGGTGACAGCAAACAGCAATTATTCAAATGCGAATGCGAATGCGAATGCGAATGACCAGTCATCCGGCATCGGATGACAGACCATAGGGAGAAGCAGCTATCCATGAAAAAACGGGCAGGGACAAGTCAATATATGCTGTGTCTGGCGGCGGTGCTGCTGCTGGCGTGCGGCATTTTGCTCCTGGGCACGGCGCGGGCGCGTTTTTCGTCCTCCGTTTCAAAGGAGGTAGCGCTTCAGGCCCGGCCGCTGGAACCGCTGCGGCTGACGCCGCGGGACGATGGTGATACATGGCAGATGGTCGATGGCAGCTGTATACGCACATTCCTGCTGGAATACGACGGTACGCAGGAGAAAAGCGACGTGACCGTAGGCGTTACGCTGCTGGCCAGCCTGGGCATTGAGACACCGGAAGCACTGGACATCACGCTGGCGGTGAAAGAGCCGAACGACACACCCGTTACCAAACCGGAGAATGGGAGCGTTGAGGGCGTGGACATGGCGGACACAGCGGAAGTGCCGCAGGACGACACGCTGGATGCTGCGCCTAAAACGAAGATGGTGACGTATCGCGGCATTGCGGAGGAAATTTCGAAGGGATCGGCGCTGTGGTATTCCTTTGGCCCTGGCTGGTGCTACCGGTTCTGCCCGGTGACGTCTGTGCAGAGCACGGTAGACGGGCAGGCAGGGGAGACACAGGAGCAGGTCGGGCCGGAAGTGACATGGACGGTCAAGGCCGGTGAGCGGTGGCAGAAGACCATAACGGTCGCGGTCAGAGCTGATGCGGACGTTCGTTATGATGCGCTGCTGCGGCTGTGCGCCGACGTGCGCGGCGAGAAGGGAAACGAATGAGAAAGGGACTGCGGACAACTGTATACGCGGCAGCGGCGCTGACATTGGCGGCGCTGCTGGTGCTGCTTTTGATGCCGGCCCAGGCGCGTTACCTGCGTACCGCCCAGTGGCAGGCGTCCTATGCCGCGTCACCGTCTGAGCTGACCAGTGATCTCCTGGCGCTGCGGGATGACAAGGCGCAGCTCCTGCTGGCGGACTGGAGTCCAACGGCGGGGGAGAAGAAGACGGTGACGTTTGACATGACCTGCCCGGCAGAGCTGCTGCAGGTGTCAACGGTCGAGGAAACGGCGGAAACGCAGCCTGCAGAACCCGTTTTGGTGACGCTGGGCGCTGTGGATAAGAATTTGCAGGCAGAGACGCAGACGAGCTACTATACTGTAAGCGACGATGTGACCAAGATCACCGTGGCCTTGAAGCTGACGGCGCAGACTGTGCCCAAAAGCCCGGTGGCGGTGTGTATGCCCATCCGCGTGAAGCTGGCGGGCGCGGCGGATACCTGGTTTGGCGGCAAACTGTGCTTTACGCTGTGTCCTGCGGCAGGGAGCGGATCATCCGCTGAAGAACTGGGGCTTTTCAACGATGCGGCCAGCATGACGGAGTATGACCCAGCGCAGCCCTTTTATGTGCAGTATACGCTTCCCGCTGGCTGCACCGCGGCTGAAATGAAACTGGACGGTGCAGGCTTCCCGGGAGGAACACGGTTCAGCACGGACAATGGCATTAGCTATTCGGTGCTGTGTGAGGGCAGACCGATCCCGGTGGAGGCGGGCAGCCAGTCGCTGCTGGTGGATATGAGCAGGGCGACTACGGGGAATGGCAACAGAACGCTGCGGCTCACCGCCAATGGCCAGGGCGGGAAGGTATTTACCGATACCCTTGCGCTGACGGCGAAAAGCTGGAGCGGCGATGGGGCTGTCACATATACGGAGGATGGCCTGCCTTCCATGCAGATTCAGCCGTGGAACAGCGGAAGCCTGCGGGTCACAGCGGCCGTGGAACAGCTGGCAAGGGTGGAAGAGCCTGTGCTGACGGAGAAGCAAGAGAATACAGCCCAGCAGCAACCGCAGACCACCGTTAAGTATGTCAGCGCAGACAAAGTGGTCCAGATCAAATGGACAACGGCGGTTGAAGGGGAAGATACGGCGACTGAGGGCAGCAGCCCCGCCAACGCCGCAGAAACGCGAACCCTGACGCTGCTTCCGGCGAAGGATGTCTCCCGTGTCCCTGCCGGTACTTACCGCGTGACGATCTGCTGGAAGTGCAACGACGTTCTTATAGCGGAGCGTGTGATCCCCTTTTTCGTGACCCGGTGAAGCGCTTGAAGACGTCCCCGTTGGAGCTTCGGTAGTGGCTTCTATTTCTGGCTTCATTTGGTTTGTTTTCCCGGCGTAGAGTGGCTATTTTCGCCCAAATCGAACATGCAGCGTCCGTGAAATACATAGCAGCATTGACAGTGTAGTAAAGGGATTCCCGGCAGATTGCGGAAAACGCAGCCTGCTGGGGATTTTCATTTTTCGATTTTGCAGCTTTCTCGTTGCAAACATCTCAAAATTATGATAGGATGGCATATAAAGAATATATATCCAAGATAAAGCAGGGATTATAGTGAAACGAATCAGAAATGGATTTACGTTGATGGAAATGCTGATCGTCATTGCGATCATCGCTGTATTGATCGCGATTGCGATCCCGGTATTTTCATCACAGCTTGAAAAAACCCGAGAAGCGGCTGACCTTGCAAATGTGCGCTCCGCTTATGCGCAGGTATCTGCAGAGGCACTGCTGGGGAATTCGGAGACCACCGTGACTGTTGACCTGAAGCAGAAGCGGGCCGACTGGCAATCGGTCGATCCGGTGAATATCGGCGGTATCGTCCATTACAAAAAGCAAGGAGACACGAATAATTGGAAAGGCGTTGCTGCGCCGAATGGAACCTGTGTTGTTTCATATAATGAAAATTACGGAATCATTCTGACTTGGAGCGGGAAAGCCGACCCTTCTGCTCCCAAGTATCCGTTTAACACAAGCGTGACGGATTTCTTCCCACTTCTATATAGTACAGACTTTTGGAAAAACGGCGCTGTAAATACTCACTCCAACTTCGAGTTTGACTCCAGATGTCCGAAGTCAGATTATGTTCCGGCTATCTACGAAGCAATCGGAAAGTTGGACAACACTCTCCTGCAGCAGCCGGACTGCACATGGGCCTATCTTGGCGACGGAAGAGACGGGCAAGAAGCAAATCGGTATCTTTTCTGGACGTCTCTGAACACGGACAAAGTCGGAGTCGGAAATAATATTCCCGTAATTATTCAAACCGGCAAAGGGAAATATTATGTTTCCGAAACCACGACCGGCGAGCGAAAAAAAGACGGCAAAACCTATGTTGCCGTTTCTCAATCACTTGTTTTACAAAAGCAATATAAGGAAATCCTGGAAAAAGGAGAACAGTATTCCTCCTTGGAAGCAGCATACGATGCCTATCTCAAAGCCTTGGGCGATTCCAAGTATGATTCGGTTCGCCAGCCTTAAGGTGCGTTGCTCCGCTATAATCGCTGCCGAATCGACCATGAGGTAATCTGCGGGAACAGCCGCAGGCCATTCAATGCGATGGCCTGCGGCTGTCGGCAATTTTTGATTATGACATCCCACGCCGTGGAGGTATCCCCGGCTCTGCTTTTTGCCGCGTCCTATCGGACAAAGAAGCAATAAAGGGTATTCTCGCGGTATGTCACACCGGCCCGCAGGATGGGAGAGGGAAAGGCCGCATGATTCACAGCGTCCGGAAACCGCTGTGTTTCCAGGCAGATCCCGTGGAAAGGCCCATAGAGTGCCCCTTGCTTTCCGGTGCGTTCCGTCAGCCATCCCGCCGTATATAGCTGCATTCCCTCCATTGAGGTGGTCAGTTCCATTCCGATGCCAGTGGCGGGACACCACAGCTCCGCCACCGGTGCTTGCCCCACATTGAGAACATAGTTGTGATCATATCCATGCCCGCCGTTCAGAGATACATTGCGGAGGCGGCTCTTCAGCTCCGTGGGCGCACGGAGATCCAGCAGTGTCCCCTCCACCTCCGCCAGCTGTCCCGTTGGGATGTTCTCTTCATCTGTCGGCGTATAGCGACCGGCCCGTACCGTCAGCACATGGTCATCCACCGTGCCGCTGTCATGTCCTCCCAGATTGAAATAAGTGTGGTTCGTCAGGTTAACCACGGTGTCCTTCTCCGCCGCCGCACGGTACTCTATGGTGAGCGTACTGTCTGCCAAGCGGTAGGTGACCTCCACACGGACAGCGCCGGGGAAGCCCTCCTCCCCGTCGGGGGAGGTGTAGGTGAATGTGACCGCATTCTCGGCGCAGGTGAAGTCCCACAGCTTCTTGTGGAAGCCCTCGTTTCCTCCGTGGAGGCAGTTCCTTCCCTCGTTTGCCGTAACACGGTACGCCGTGCCGTCGATGCTGAAGCCTGCTCCGCCGATGCGGTTGGCACAGCGCCCGATGGTTCCGCCGAAGCAGGCATCCATGTGCCGATAGCTTTCTAACTCGTCGTAGCCCAGGCAGATGTCCGTCATCTTGCCGTTTCTGTCCGGCACATAGATGCTACGGACGGCTGCGCCGTAGGGCAGCAGCTCCACGACGCACCTGCCGTCGGAAAGCTCGATGAGAGGGATCTCCCTGCCGTCCAGCACGCCAAAGGGTGTCAGTCGGCACATACCTCAGCCCTCATAGCCGTTGGGGTGGCCGCTGTGCCACGCCCACGCGTCGGCAACGATCTGCTCCAGACTGCGGCTGGGCTTCCAGCCCAGCACCTCCACCGCCTTCTTGGGGGAGGCGATCAGCACGGAGGGGTCGCCGGGGCGGCGAGGCTCCACCTTGGCCGGGATCTCCCGGCCGGTGATACGGCGGGCGGTGTCGATGATCTCGCGGACGGAGTAGCCGTTGCCGCTGCCCAGATTGAACACATCGCTCTTACCGCCCCGATCCAGATACTCCAGCGCCAGCAGGTGCGCCTCCGCCAGATCCTTCACATGGATGTAGTCCCGCACGCAGGTGCCGTCTGGCGTGGGATAGTCCTCGCCGAAGATGCCGATATGCTCCTGCCGTCCCAGCGCCGTTTTCATCACCAGCGGGAGCAGGTGGGATTCCGGCTCGTGATCCTCGCCGATGCCTGCCTCCGTGTCGGAACCGGCGGCATTGAAGTAGCGCAGCGCCGCATAGCGGATGCCATAGGCTCTGTCACACCATTTCAGCATATTCTCGATGGCCAGTTTGGTGGCGCCGTAGGGGTTGGTGGGCTCGGTGCGGTCGCACTCCTCGATGGGCTGCTTCTCCGGCTCGCCGTAGGTGGCCGCCGTGGAGGAGAACACGATCTTATCCACGCCATGCGCCTTCATCGCCGAGAGCAGCGACACCGCACCCTCCACATTATTTCCGTAGTATTTCAGCGGATCAACAACGCTCTCGCCCACCAGGGAGCAGGCCGCGAAATTGATCACGCCGTCGATCTTGTTCTCCGTGAACAGGCGGTCGAGGAACGCGGCGTCCCGCAGGTCGCCTACATAGAGCTTCCACGCTCCCTTGACAGACTGCCAGTGCCCGGTGCGCAGGTTGTCCGCCACGACCACCTCATAGCCCTGTTTGACCAGCAGTACCGTCATGTGGCTGCCGATATATCCGGCACCGCCAGCCACCAAAATGGTTTTCATACTCGCGTCCTCATCCTTTCATACACTTTGAATAAACCGTAAAAAGGTCTCCCGGCCCTCCGGGGTACACTTGAAAACGCCGGCGTGCTCCAGCACCTGCGCAAATACCGCGCCCACCTCCTGCCGCAGCAGATCTTCGGCGTTTTCCGCCGTGAACACATGGCGGATTTTCAGTTCCTCCGCCCAGTCCGCGTGCTTGGCCAGCGCCTCGTCGGCCCGCAGATCGTCGCCCCGCACCAGCGCCCGCGCCACGCCGCCCAGCTCGTCCTTCAGCCGCGCCGGAAGCACCGCCAGGCCCATGACCTCGATGAGACCGATGTTCTCCTTCTTAATGTGGTGCAGCTCTTGATGGGGGTGGTACACCCCCAGGGGATATTCCGCGGTGGTGATGTTGTTGCGCAGCACCAGATCCAGCTCGAACTGCCCCGCCCGCATCCGGGCGATGGGGGTGATGGTGTTGTGCATCTCGCCGTCCGTCTCCGCGAAAATGAAGGCCGCCGCGTCCGTATAGCCCCGCCACGCGGTCAGAATGCGCTCCGCCAGCTCCACCAGACGCTGATCATCCTTGCAGCGGAGACGGATCACAGACATGGGCCACTTGACAATGCCGGCCTCCACATCTGCAAAGCCCCGGAAGGTGACATGCTGCTCCACAGGGGCTTTTTCCATGGCAAAAACATAGCGGCCGCCCTGGAAATGGTCGTGGCTGAGAATAGAGCCGCCCACGATGGGGAGATCGGCGTTGCTGCCCACAAAGTAGTGGGGGAACTGCCTGATGAAGTCCAGCAGCTTGCGGAAGGTGGCTTTGTCGATCTTCATGGGGGTGTGCCGGCCGTTCAAAACGATGCAGTGCTCGTTGTAGTAGACATAGGGGCTGTACTGGAGGAACCAGTCCTCCTGATGGATGGTGACGGGGATGATCCGGTGGTTCTGCCGGGCGGGGTGGTTGAGCCGTCCGGCGTAGCCCTCGTTCTCTCTGCACAGCAGGCACTTCGGATAGCCGCGCTGGGGGGCGGCTTTGGCCGCAGCAATGGCCTTGGGGTCCTTCTCCGGCTTGGAGAGGTTGATGGTGATGTCCAGCTCGCCGTAGGGGGTGACGGCCTTCCACTTCCTGTCCCGCGCAACGCGGTAACGGCGGATGTAGTCCGTGTCCCGACAGAAGCGGTAAAACCAGTCTGTGGCCTCCTTCGGGTCGGCCTGATACCGTCGCCGGAATTCACTGATGACCTGAGCGGGCCGGGGCGTCAGCATGCCCATCAGCTCCGTGTCGAAAAGGTCGCGGCTGACCGCGTCATTCTGTATGACGCCCCGCGCCGCCGCGTCTTCCAGCAGCTCCCTCAAGATGTCCTCCAAGGGCCGCTCCCGCGCCGTCTGCGGATCTTCCCAGGATTCCAGCTTCATAGCTTGTAGCAGGGCGTTGGAGGCCCATGTGCGGTCACATCCCTCTATAAGCCCTGTGCGCAGGGCGTAGCCCAGCAGATCTTCAATGGCCTGATAGCACATGACGCACCCCCTATCCCAGCCGGATGCCGCCGGCCGGCCGGATGCGCACCACGTGGCAGCAGCCCCGTCCCAGCGAGGCTTCCACCCTGTCGCGGAAGCCGTCCAGCATATCCAGCGGCACGAACGCCTGCGCTGTGCCGCCAAAGCCGCCGCCGTGGACACGGACGGCGCCCCGCCCCTCCAGCATACGCTCGCACAGGGTGATGGTCACCATCAGCTCCTGCGCCGCCGTGCTGCCGGTGGGAATGATATTCTGCAAATACATGGCGGAAGAGCGCCCCGACTCCCGCACCAGCGTAAGAAACCGCTGGAAATCGCCGCTGCGGAGCGCCTGTACCTCCTCCCGCACGCGGCGGTTCTCGCCGTAGACGTGGAAGGCGCGGTTTACCGCCCGATCCCCCGCCGCCTTTCTGACCTGGGGCAGCTCCGCAAGGAAGGCCTCCTCCGGCACCTCCCGCAGCACCTCTTTGCCGAACACGCGGCAGACCGCCCGCAGCTCCTCGGTGATGGCGCTGTACTCACCGGTCAGATCCTCGTGTCCCGCGCCGGAGTCCAGAATACACAGGGCATAGCCGCAGGCGTGGAGATCCACGTCCAGCCGCTCCACCGCCGGGTGGGCTGTATCCGCGAAGTCGATGGCCACCACGCCGCCCACGGAGGAGGCCGTCTGGTCCATCAGGCCGCAGGGCTTTCCGAAGAACACGTTTTCCGCATACTGGCCGATCTGCGCCAGCTCCACCGGCGTACAGTGCCCCGCCCAGAACAGCTCGTTGAGCATGGTTCCCATCAGCACCTCAAAGGCGGCGGAGGAGCTGAGGCCGCTGCCCTTGGGGACGGTGGAGGTCATATACACGTCCAGACCCCTGCCCCGCAGGGCACAGCTCAGCTCCTGCATCCGGGACGCCACGCCCCGGATCAGCGCCGCCGAGGTGTTTTTCTCCCCCTCCTGCGGAGTCAGCTCCCGAAGGGATACCTCCGTCATGGGATAGCCCTGGGACAGCACGCGGATAACACCGCTGTCGGTGACGGCTGCCGCCGCCAGAATGTCCAGATCCACGGCGGCGGCCAAAACGTAGCCCCGCTGGTGATCGGTGTGGTTGCCGCCCAGCTCCGTGCGGCCCGGCGCGCTGAACAGCGCCTGTGCCGGATAGCCAAAGGTCTGACGGAAGCCCTCCGCGGCCTCCATACAGCGGGTGCGCGCCCGATCCTTGCCCTCCCTGCCGTAAAGGCGGATGAGGGTTTCTTCAAATGAGAGCTGCTCCAGACATGCCTCCAGCCTTGTATGTATCGTCATCTGCTCCTCCTTGTTCTCTTCGTAAAGGGGCTTATCCCCTTTGGGGGCGTCAGCCCTCCGGCTGCTCCGCCGTGACCGCCTCGTACCGCAGCCATACGTAGCTGCCGTCCGTTACCTCCATCCCCTGCGGGGGTGTCCCCTCTGACGAGAGGGAGACAGCCATGCTTATCAGGCTCTCCGCCAGGCCGACGGCATCGTTGCGAACGGTGCCCTCCAGTGTTCCCTCCCGCAGCGCCTCCATTGCCGGCGGTGTGGCATCCACACCCACGATGAACGGCAAACTGCTTTTACCCAGCCCGGCCTCGGTGCAGGCGTCGATAGCGCCCAGCGCCATGTCGTCGTTGTTGGCAAAGACCACCTCTATCGCATCCCCGAATTCCCGAAGCCATTGACGCATCCGGATGCCGGCCTGCCCGCGCTGCCAGTTGGCGGCGGCGCTGGCCAGCTTCTCCGTGGAGACGCCGGCCTTTATCAGGGTAGAGATGCTGTACTCCGTCCGGAGCAGGGCATCCTGGTGTCCCGGCTCTCCCTCCAGCATCACGTATTGCAGCACGCCGTCGCCATTTCGGTCCAGCTCATCCCGACGGCTCTGCCATGCGTCCAGCACCAGCTCGCCCTGCAATACCCCAGCGTCCCCCGCCGGAAGCCCCACATAGTAGGCATGCTGCCAGCGGCGCAGATCCTCTTCCACCGGCTCGCGGTTAAAGAAGATCACCGGCACATCCGCTGTCTGTGCCTTGTCGATGATAACGGCCGCCGCCGTGCGGTCCACGACATTGACGCAGATCACATCGTAGCCCCGCTCCAGAAAGCGATCTACCTGCTCGTTCTGCGTGGCCTGACTTTCTTTGCCGTCGGCAATATATAAATTGATCTTTATGCCCTGACCATCTCCCGTTTCCAGCGCAGCCCGCTGCAATTCTCGGGTCACGGTTTCAATAAAGGTATCCTCCTGTTGGTACAGCGCCACTCCGACCCGAAGCGTTCTGCCCACGCCTGTATCCGCACGACAGGCAGGCAGCGCCAGCAGCAGGGTCAGCGCGGCGATCAGGCAAACGATCCTCTTCATACCGTCTCCTCTCCCTTACAAGCTCATGTCACGGGGAACAGCAGCTTCTGGTTGTCGCTGTCGTACATGTTCTCCTGCCGGACGATGGAAAAAGCCACGGTGGGTACGCCCGTCCAGTCCTCATGCCGCGCCAGCGCCGCCGCGGCATCCACCGCCAAATACCCTGCGGAGAACACATTCAGCGCGGCGATGGCCGTCACGCGGCCCTCCTCCAGCGCGGCGGCGATGGCGGGTGTAGAGCCGCAGCCATATAGCAGGGGAAAGCTCTCGTTGCTCCGCGCCATCTCCGCTGCCTCCGCCAGTACCGCCGCCTCGAAGGCAACCACCGCGCCCGGTCTTTCAATCCGCAGAATGTCCGTGAAGGAGGCGGTGTCAGCGCTCCACTGATATATCCGGACCTGCCGCCCCGCTCGCTCCAGGGTCTCCCTCGCCGCCAGCATCCGCTCCCGTATCCCGTTGTCTCCGGGCAGGCTGTCCAGCAGCAGCACCGTGCCGCCGGTCGGTACGCCGTTGCACGCCGCCTCGCCCAGTGCCTCGCCCAGCGCCTGATGATCCATGGTCACAGCGGCTCCGGCACCCCATTCGGTCATATCCGTTTCCACCGTCACCAGTGCCGTCCTGCCCGCCGCCGCGGATACAGCCTCACCCAGCACGCCCCGATCCGCCGGAAGCAGCAGGATAGCCTGTGTGCCTCCCGCCGTTTCCCTCTCCAGCAGATGCGCCTGCTCGGCGGCGCTGTTGTCCGCGGTGGGCGTCAGGAAGCGCAGCTCCACATTCAGATCCTCCGCCGCCTGCTCCATGCCCCTTCGCATGGTGGAAACTGCGCCGTCTCCGTCGCGAAGGATGACAGACATCTCCAGCAGAGCGGGCTGATTCTTCCGTTTGCCGGGAGCAAAGGCCAGCAGCCAGAAGAGTATGCTCAATCCGATCAGGGGAAGCACCAGTTGGAATAACACCTTTCGGCTCACGCCTCTCCCTCCCTCCGGTATTTCCGCACCTTATTTTCTCCCAGTGCAGGCAGGCAGATACGCACCACCGTCCCTCTGTCCGGCTCGCTGCGGATGGTCAGACCGTAGGCTGGGCCGAAGGTCAGTTGTATCCGCTGGTGGACATTACGCAGACCGATGCCCGTGCCACCCGGCCTTGCGGCAGACACGGAGATGCCGGGATTCAAAAGCTGCTCCACCACCTGCTCCGGCATTCCGGGCCCGTTGTCCTCCACTTCAATGACCATGTTCTCGCCCTCGCGGAAGGCGCGGATGTGGATCTCGCCGTCGCCGTCCGCGTATTCCATGCCGTGATAGATGGCGTTTTCCAGGATCGGCTGGATGATCAGCTTGACGGTATACAGTCTCTCCACACCCTGCTCCACGGAGATGTCTGCGAAGAATTTGTTTTTATACCTCATTTTCTGAATGGCCAAATAGTTCCTGGCGTGTTCCAGCTCGTCCCCGATGGGGATGATGCTGCTGCCCTTGCTGAGGGATATGCGGAAAAATCGTGCCAGCGCCGTCAGCATGGCCACCGCCTCCTGTGTCCGCCCGTTTTCCGTCATCCATACCACGCTGTCCAGCGTATTGTAGAGGAAATGGGGATTGATCTGAGATTGCAGCACGTCCAGCTCGCTGCGCCGCTTTTCCTCCTCCTGCCGGAGAATGTCCTCCATCAGATGACGCATGGTGGACACCATGGACTGCACGGAGCGGCTGAGATGCTCCACCTCATAGGGGCCGTCCACATCGAAATCCACGGACTCCGCGCCCTTTTCCAGCTCACGCACCGCAAGCTCCAACTTCTTCATGGGCGCAGTGATCCACTCTGAAAGCCGGAGGTTCACAAATACCAGCAGGAAAATGGAGAAGATCACCACGAACATGGCGAACAGCAAAAGCTGGCTGTAGTTGTCCCGCAGTGTCTCCACCGGCACCACGCCCACCAGCTTCCAGCCGGTGTAGCCCACGGTCTTGACCGTCACCTGCCGCCGCTGGGACTGGAACTTCTCCGTGTGTGTCCCGTCGGAATAGGCCGCGGCGGTCAGATTGTTCTCCTCCTGCAAGCCCGCGTAGATCAGCTGCTGACGGGGATGGTAAATGATTTCGCCGCTCCCGTCGATCAGGTAAAGGTATCCTTGCCCGTTGGAGAGGGACACTTCCTTGCAGATCTGCTCGATGCCGCTGAAGCTCATGTCCACCAGCAGCACGCCGCTTTGCATGACGCCGCCGCGTGACAGTTCCACGTGACGGCTGAGAGAGACCACCCAGTGATACCGCGAATCGGGGTCATCAAACAGATTTTGCACGTGGGGTGTGGAGAAGTGCAGATTTTCAATACGCTCCATGGCGGTGGTGAACCAGCTCTCACGGCTGGGAGTCACACTGTTTTTCAGTTCGCTCAGAGGGGTGGCGGAGACCAGGCTGCCGCCTCCGTCAAACACCGCCAGCGACACCAGCACCTCCCGGTCCTTTGCATAGAGCAGATCCAGGGCATCCCGCAGCTCCCGCGCCATGTCCTCCCGCTGCAGATCCGTGTTTTTTATAACGCGGTAGTACACCGTATCCGATACCCGCATCATGTTGCGCAGATAGCTGTCCAGGTTCAGGTTCACCTGCGCCAGCACACGCTGACTGCTCTCCGCTGCCATCGCGTTGGAGGAGGAGGAAAAGCGCAGCATCAGAGCGACCCCCAGAAACAGCATGCCCGTCACCGCCACGGTGGTAAAGGCGACTGACAGGATCAGCTGAATACTGGCGCTGTGATACAGTTGTTTCCATTTTCCTCTGAAGCAGGAAGCTCTCTTATCCACTGGGGGCTCCTCTCTCTCCGCCCGTCACCTGCCCGCGCCGCGGTATTTCGTCGGCGTCGTGCCGAAGTGACGTTTGAACACATAGCTGAAGTAGTTGGGGTCCTCATAGCCGCACTGCCGTGCGATCAGGTACGTCTTTTCCTCTGTGGTGCGGATGGCCTCGGCAGCTGCCTCCATCCGCACCATCGTGACATAGGCGGTAAAGGTCGTGCCCGTCTCCCGCTTGAACAGCGTGGAGAAGTAGGTGGAGCTCAGATGCAGATAGGCGCACAGCTTTTCCACCGACAGGTCGCTCTCACCGTAATGCTGGCGAATGTACTCCTTGGCTGTCTCCACCGTCCGCCCCGCCGATGCCGTCTGTCGGCGGCGGATCAGCGTGTGGAGGCGCAGACAGCGCTCCGCGCACCAGTCCTCCAGCTCTGTTAAGCTGGGAAGCTCGGACATCTGCGGGGGCAGGGAAAAATCTGCGCCGAAAACCTCCTCCGCGCCTATGCCGGAGCGCCGCGTCAACTTCAACAGATGCGTCACCAGCTCCATAAGAAACAGATTGTACTGTCCGGCGGAGGGCTTCGCCTCCCGGAGCTTTCCTGCCAGTGTTGCCGCCGCGCTTCGGACCTCTCTGTCATTCCCCAGCTTTATGGCGGCGGTCAGCGCCCGCTCGTCCGCCTCGTCAAAGGAGAGCAGCAGGCTTCTGTCCGGCTCCAGATCACCGATGTAGATGACCTGTCCCCGCCCTACCATGGAGCGGTATTCCAGCGCCGTCCGCGCCTCGGCGGCGGAACGCGGGAGGCCGGAAAGCTCCCGGCACGGTGTGCCTACGCCCACCGTCAGAGTCAGTCCTAAATAGGCCGAGGCCAGCGCGCAGGCGCGGTCCAGAGCGCGGATCAGGTCATAGACAGAAAAGGTCTCCGTCAGGTTGACGATGGAAGCGATCCAATCATTGTACAAAAAGAGCTTGCACCTGTCTTCCGTCAGGGCCTCCTCCAGCAGCTTTTGGGCGGACAGCGTGGACAGCGGCGCATCGCGGCTGCCGCCGATGTAAGCAAGAGCCGCCGCCCATTTTCCCCCGGAAAGATCAATATCCAGCTGCGCCGCCCGCTCCTGTTCCTTTCCCAGCTCTATGCGCCCGCTCAGCAAATTGGCATAGAACAGCTCCTGCAGAACCGGCAGATTCTCCGTGTAGCGGATGCGGAGTCGCTCCGTATCCCGTCTCTCCTCACGCTCCCGGTCCAGCTCTGCCTTCAGCCGCCGCAGTACGGCGGACAGCTCGTCGGCATTGATGGGCTTGAGAATGTACTCCGATACATTCCTCCGAATGGCCTGCTTGGCATACTCAAAATCGTCAAAGCCGGAAAAAATCACAAATTTGGAGACCGGCAGAAGCTCGGTCAGGCTGCCGCAGAGCTCCAGTCCATCCATAAACGGCATTTTGATGTCGGTAAGGACCACATCGGGAAGGATCTCCTCCGCCAGTTCCAGCGCATCCCGCCCGTTGGAGGCTTCTCCCGCCAGAGAAAAGCCAAGGCCCTGCCAGTCCATCTTCCGGCTGATACCCTCGCGGATATTTTCCTCATCGTCCACCAGCAGCACACGGTACAGCTCCACAGCTCCGCCCCCTCTCCCTTTTACACAGAGTATACCACATCCTTCCGATAAAGCAAAGATGGCTCGCGAAGGCGTGCCATCTTTGCATGAGATCACTTTTTCACAAGGTACTTCCGCATATCAAGGGCACAGGCAAACAGGATGATCGCGCCCTTGATGAGATATTGCAGATCCTGCGGCACCCCTACCATGGTCAGCCCAATGAAGATCAGCCGCAGCATCAGCACGCCGATGACGATGCCGCTGATCTTGCCGATGCCGCCTACGAAGGACACGCCGCCGATGACGCAGGCGGCAATGGCATCCAGCTCGTAGTTCAACCCGGTATTGGCCGTGTTGGAGCCGATACGTGCGCCCTCAATGAAGCCGGTAAAGCCGTACATGGCGCCGGCCAGCGCAAAGACCCCCACTGTGATGGCAAACACGTTGACGCCGGACACCCGGGCCGCTTCCTCGTTGGAACCGAGGGCAAACATATTCTTACCAAAGGTGGTCTTATTCCAAATAAACCACATGACGGCTGTCAGCACAACTGCAAACAGAACATACATGGGGACGGGTGTACTGCCGATGCGGAACAGTTCTCCCTTGACGAAGCTGGTGTAGGATGGATCGAGGTTGGAGATAGCCATGCCATTGTTGTTGCCCTGCTGCACATACAGCAGCAGGCAGGTATACAGGATCAGCTGCGTGCCCAGCGTCACGATGAAGGGGTGCAGCTTGAATTTCGCCACGAACAGGCCGTTGAAGCAGCCGATCGCCGCGCCGATGAGCATGGCAAGCAGGATGACCACCGGGATGGGCAGCGTGCCGATCTCCGGCCACATCTTGTTTGCGGTGTTGGCGGCGTTCTGAAGCAGCGACGCGGAGATGCAGGCGGTCAGTCCCACGGCTCGGCCTGCGGACAGGTCTGTGCCGGTAAGCACGATGCACCCGCCGATACCCAGCGCAGCGGGCAGATAGGCCGCCGTCTGGGAGAAGATGTTGATGAGGGACGGAGGCTTGATGAAATTGGGGTTTCTGATGGCGATATAGATGACCGCGATGACCATGATGATGATCAATGCGTTATTCAAAAGGAGATCGCCCACCCGTCTGGCCGTCAGCGGCTGGCGGACGCGCACTTCCTTTTCCTGTGCTTTTCTTTCCTTGTTCACGATCGTCGCTCCTCCTTACACATATTTGGCCGCCAGCGTCAGGATCTCCTCCTGACTGGTGGTTCGGGCATCCACCTCACCGGCCAGCAGTCCGCCGGACATGACCAGAATGCGGTCGCAGATCCCCAGCAGCTCCGGCATCTCGGAGGACACCATGATCACGCCCTTCCCCTCCCTGGCAAGGTCGAGGATCATCTGGTATATCTCGTACTTCGCGCCCACGTCGATGCCCCGGGTGGGCTCGTCCAGCAGCAGCACCTCCGGTTTGGTCAGAAGCCAGCGCCCGATGATGACCTTCTGCTGGTTGCCGCCGGAGAGTGATCGTATTTGCGTGGACTGTCCGGGCGTTTTGATGTGCATAGCCTGTATGGCCCAGTCGGTATCCTGCCGCATCTTCCTTTCACTGAGGCAGATGCCGCCCATCAGATAGCTTCTCAGGTTGGAGATGACGGTGTTTTCCCGGATGTCGCGGATGCCGAAGATGCCCGTGGCGCGGCGTTCCTCCGTCAGCAGGGCGAAGCCGTTTTTGATGGACTCCTGGGGTGTCCTGTTTCGGATAGCCTTTCCATGCAGGCGGATGCTCCCGCTGGCCTTCGTCATTGCGCCGAAGAGGTTCTCCAGCACCTCCGTGCGCCCGGAGCCATCCAGTCCGGCGATGCCCAGCACCTCGCCCCTGCGAAGCTGGAAGCTGGCGTCCTTCAGACGGGTATACCGGCCTGCGAGATGCTCCACCTCCAAAATCACCTCGCCGGGTACATTGTCCTTAGGCGGGAATCGGTTGGTCAGCTCGCGACCCACCATCAGCCTGATGATTTCCTCTATGGTCAGGTCGGCGGCGCGGCGCGTGGCTACCCATTTGCCGTCCCGCATGATGGTCACTTCATCGCTGATGCGGAGTATCTCATCCATTTTGTGGCTGATATAGATGATGCCGCAGCCCTGCTCCCGGAGCATGTTGATGATACGGAACAGATGCTCCACCTCCGCCTCCGTCAGAGAGGAGGTGGGTTCGTCGAACACGATGACCTTGGCGTTGTAGCTGACCGCCTTGGCGATCTCCACCATCTGCCGCTGGGAGACAGGCAGCGTGGACATGATGGCTTTGGGATCGACGCGGACGTCCAGCTCGTCGAAAACCTCCCCTGTACGTCTTCGCATGATGCCCTCGCTGACCATAATGCCCGCTATCTTCGGGTAGCGGCCCAGCCACAGGTTGTCCATCACGCTGCGGGTGAGAGCCTGGTTCAGCTCCTGATGCACCATTGCCACGCCGCCTTCCAGCGCTTCCTTTGAATTCTTGAAATCCACCTCTTTGCCGTCCAGCACGATCGTGCCCTCGTCCTTGGCGTAGATGCCGAAAAGGCACTTCATCAGCGTGGATTTGCCTGCGCCGTTTTCACCCATCAGCGCGTGGACGGTGCCGGGTCGGACAGTAAGGGAAACGCCGTCCAACGCCTTGACACCGGGGAACTCTTTCGTAATATTTCGCATTTCCAGCAATGCCGGCTGCTCCATATGCGGTTACCTCCTTATCTGCGGGTTCAAAAGCGGCTCACCATACGAACCGCTTTCGCGAAAGAGCGGGGCTGTCTGACTGACAGCCCCGCTCTTCCTTGGCGCTTTACTGGGGCGAGAGCCGTTAGCTATGGCTTATTCGCCGGTATAGGTGGCGTAAGGCACACGAATCTTGGCAACACCGGCATCCACATTGAACGAGGAGGTGTTGTCCATCAGATTGCCTCCGCCCTTGACGCTGCTGACCAGGTTCAGGATGGTGGAGGCCATGCCCTCGGCATCCTGCTTGATGGTACCGGTCATCTTGCCCTCGTTGATAAGCTGCTTGGCAGATTCGGTGGCGTCCACACCGAACACAGGGATGGTCTTGCCGCCGTCGCCCATATTATAGCCAGCACCCTGCAGGGCAGAGATGGCACCCTCCGCCATACCGTCGTTGTTGCAGATGATCAGCTCGACCATGTTGCCGTTGGCTTCGGAATACTCGGGAAGGATGGTGGCCATGTAGTCATTGGCCGCCTGCGCGGACCACTTGCCGCCCTGATCCACCAGATACTTGTCGGTGGCGGAGGCGTTGTAGTAGACCAGCTCCGGCTTACCGGCGGCGGTCAGCAGCTCGTTGGCATCCTCCACGCCGTACTGGGTGCGGGCCTCGGCCTCGGCGTTGCCCTCCTGTCCCTTGAACATCACATAGGAGATGGAGCCGTCGCCGTTCAGATCCACGGCGTCATAGTTGGCCAACAGGTACTCGCCTACCAGCTTGCCCTGCATGTGACCGGCCTCAGGCGCGTCCGTGCCGACGAAGGCACACTTGTCGTAGCTCTTCACCACGTCATCAGAGACCTCGCGATTGAAGAAGATGATGGGGATACCGGCGGTCTTGGCGGCCTCTACGGCGTTCTGGGCGGCGTCGGGAGAGGACGTCTCAACGATGTTGACGATCAGCAGATTAGCGCCGTTGGAGATGGCGGTGTTGATCTGATCGGTCTGCTGTGCCTGGTTGCCCCCGCCGTCATAATTGCTGGGCTTGATGCCCATGGCGTTAAACTGTTCCTCCATAGAGTTGCGGACGCTGGAGATATACACATCGGAATAGTCATAGTAGAACACGGCCACATTCAGCGCAGAGGCGTCGCCGCCCTGCGTATCGGAGTCCTTGTTCTTGTCGTTGTCCTTACTGCCGCAGCCGGCCAGCAGGGCCAGCACCATCACGGCGGACAGGAGAATGGCAAGCATCTTTTTCATCTCAGTTCCTCCTCATAAATGATAAATGAATTGTGTCTGCGCGGCAGGGCGGCACTCGCCGTCCCGCCAGTCTACCTTCATTGTAGGAACCCTTCTTTCAAAAGACCATAGAAAAATATTTGCACATATAGGAAAATCATTCTCTCCCGTTAACTTTCCCGATGTCTTTTACACAGGGGAGCCATTTTCTCTGTGCCTGTTGTTCCTCCCCGCAGAGCGCAAAGCTGTGCCGATCTGCTGCCCTCGTGACCCAAGCTGCGCCGCGCCACCGTTTCATTTGACGGTGGCGCGGCGCGGTTCTGTCTTTATTACAGCTTTTTCAATCGTTTCAGTTCCGTTCTGCTTTCTATTGATGCTTGAAAAACGCTACCACAACAGCGCCGGGGCCCGCATGGGTTCCGATCACACTTCCTACGGTCGTATAGCGAATTT
>ENA-UEOI01001031-UEOI01001031.1-human-gut-metagenome-genome-assembly--contig:-NODE-1031-length-25845-cov-5.642308_pt1 | contig 25845 bp, 23 predicted proteins | sample MGYA00242883_ERZ507882 | MGnify/ENA primary metagenome ERZ507882 (study PRJEB26167, sample SAMN06115502) | human gut metagenome | host: Homo sapiens | place: China:Chongqing | collected 2015-07-29...
CCCTGTTTCGTTTTTCTAGTTCTTCCCGATAGCCGGACAATTCTCCCCAATGTTTTGGTTGGTCTTGGCGCACAGGCACATAAATATAACCTCCTTGAATGTAGCCTTGCAGCTCCTCGACTAATACAGCGGGAAGAAGCGTATTTGCATTTACATATTTCATGCGGGCTTTCTCCTTGATTGTAGTAGTCAAGCAGCAAAGCCAGCACATATTGTAGCGACGATCAAATCTTCGGTAACATCACTCCATTCAACTGTCGCTATTTACTGGCTTTGCATGGAGCTAAAGATTCATTTCTATGTCTCAACATCTTTTTCACCTCTTTCACCGCGAATACCCAACGGATAAAGATAGTATACCATTTTCAGAATGTAATTTCAAGAATAGGATAGACTTCACTGTTAGGCGTTTTCCGCTAAAACAATAGCGGCAAGCAGGGCAAAGTGGTACACACTTTGCGATTTTCCAATTTTTCGCCCCGGCGAAAACCTGTAAAATCTGCTTGTTGGGGGCCTCCCCCAATCCCCCGGCAAGGGCCGCTTACGCTGCCTTGCCAAACGCTCCACAGGTGGAGCGGCTACGCGCCCTTGCGGGCGCTGAATACGGAACAGGCCCGGCGCTATCGCTGGGCCTGTTCTTTCTCCTGTTCCGGCCTCTCCGAAGGAGCGCCCAGCAGCCGGTCAACATTGGCCTTGGCGGTCAAAACCTCCTGCATTTCCTTCTTGGCGGCGGCGTACTCGGCATAGGCTTTTTTCTTTTCGGCCAGCAGCCCGGCATACTCGGCTTGCAGCGTTTTATAGGTGGGGAGCTTTTGCAGGCCCAGCTTGTCAAACGCGGCCTTAGCCGCCTTGTGCAGCAGGATTTCCGTTTCATGGGCGGCCAGAAACTTCTTGCTATACCCGGCCTTGCGGTAGGCCGCGTACACGTCGCGGGTCTTGGAGTAATTGGCAATCTGCTTTTGCAGCGCGGCGATCTCGGCCATGCGCCCCTCTGTCCGTTTGATGGTGCCGGACAGCTCGTTAAACCGGGCCGTCCCCGCCGCCGCTCTTGCGGCCAGCGCGTCATATTCCAGCAGCCCGTTTTCCTCCAAAAAGGAAATAGTTTGCGCCATCTGCTTTAGGTTGAATACCTTGGCCCATTGAGCGTACCCGGCCCCCTTGCCCGCCTGCAATTTGCTTTGAATGTCGATCAGCAGATTTACCTTGCGGGCCGGTTTTGCCGGGGCCTTTGACCGGCTGGAAGAAACAACGCGCTTGCCCTCGATACGCTCCTGTATGGCCTCCGGGGTGTAGTCGTCGCCCAGCGTTTTCCCCCGGCAGCGGGTGGCCCTTTCCTGCCCCGGCACGAGGAAGGAAAGGGAGCTGCCCCGGCGCTGGGCCTTGAAGCCCGCCGCCTCCATCAGCCGCAGGAACGCGGCGAAGTCGGCGGGGCGCTGGGCAAGGGCGGCGTCGATAGCGTCCCGTACCTTTTCTTGTGCGGATAGGGGCCGCTGGTCGCCCAGCCATTTCCCGTAGTCCTTGCGGCCCCGCTTGGGGTTCTCAATGACGGAAAGGCCGTTTTCCAGACATAGCCGGTCGCTGATTTTTCGGACAGCCTTGGCCGTGCCTAAGAAGTCCCGGAAACGCCGCCCGGCGTCCTCGGACACGGCGGCAAAGATGATGTGATTATGGACGTGGCCCCGGTCAATGTGGGTGGCGACGACAAACTGATACCGGCCCTTGGTGAAGCGGGCGGCCAGTTCGCAGCCTATCCGGTTGGCGTCCTCCGGGGTGATCTCTCCGGGCTTGAACGCCTGCCGGATATGATAGGCCAGCACTTCATTTTTCTTGTCCACCATGCGGCCCCCGGCGTCCAAATACTGCCGCCGTGACAGGAGCATTTCAGCGGCGGCGGTGGCGGGGTCGCAGCCGTGGGCGCTTACCAGCCTGCCGCCGTCCGTCTTGGCCGGGTTCAGGATATAGGCCACGCGCTCGGTCAGGGAAACGGCGGGGGTCTTGCCCTTGCTTTTGTGCATGGAGATAAAGCGGGTGGCGGCCATGCGTCAAGCCCTCCTTTCACGAAAAAGGGGCGCAACGGCTATCTTAAACCGTTGCGCCCCTTAACATATTGGTTGCTTATAAGTCGGTGCTGTCTTTGGCCTTTAGGTGCAGCAACATCATAACGACGAAGCCCAATCCCAGCACTACATACGTCCAGATCATATCCTTGTGCGTCGCGCTGTATGCGATTACGCTAAAGAAAAGCGCCCAAAGAAACGAGAGCAGGCCCCCGACAATCCAAAAGCCATATCGGGTATTCTGTACCCAAAACAGGAACAGCAAGACGGCTATCCCAATCAGTAGCGAAAACGCGGGGTGGATATGCAGCACTTTGTTAGCGACAAGGCCAGATATGACGGCTAAGAAAATGCTGTCAAAAAGAATGATATGTCCAAAAAACGTACCAATGACGGTAAAGACCAGACCGGCCAATATGCTAATGGCAAACAGCAATCCTCCGGCAAATAATATTTCCATAAAATCGCCTCCCCTTGTAAATATTCCATTCAGATTTTACCATAGGGAAGTAAAAACGTCCAGCATATCCGACACGTTCAGCTGATTTGCGCCAGCTCCAAAAGTATCTTGTTGGCCGCCTCCCACAGCTCGGCGTACCGGGCCTGCATATCCTCCACGTCGGCGGCGTACAGGCTCCGGGTTTCGTTGGCGCGGCGGGCAATCTGGTTTAAGTTGTTGGTCGCGCCCCGCAGCAGCCCCACCAGCTCCCGGACGCTGCCTAAGTCCAGCTTGACGATATAGCCGTCCACGGCCTGCTTGCGCAGATAGGCCCCTAAGTTCTTGGTTCCCAGCTGGGCCATCTTCTCCGCGATCAGCTGCCTTTCCCTCGGCGTCACCATGAAATGCAGCTGGATATTTCTTTCTCTATTCGCCATAGGCCGCGCCCTCCGTTTCTCCCTCGGCGTACAGCACCGGGGGCGTCAGCTCAAAGGCCGTCGCCAGAAAGTCGGCGTCGGTCATAGCCTCCACCTTTCGGGCGGCGCTGTCCACCACGGAAAGCAGCTCCGGGTCGCCCAAATAGAGGGGCCGGACGGCCCGCAGCCGGGCCAGCTGCCCGGCCCGCGTGTCCTCATGGTAAATGCTTATCAGGTTCATTTCCTCCACGGTAATACTCATAGCGTCATTTCTCCTTTTCCTTTTTGGTTTGTGGGCTTGGCCTCCGGCTCCGGGCGCTCCCCCATAATAAAGCGGCTTGCGATCTCTCCCCGGTTTTCCTCCTTGCCGACAAAGGCGAACAGGCCGGGGCAGCCGTCGCGCCGCTTGGCGAAGGTCAGCGACTTGTAGGGCAGGGCGGCGGCCAGCTGCTTCACCTCGTCCTCGGTGGCGATATTCAGGAAGATTTCAGATATTTTCACCATGAAACGCCCGTCCCCGCCGTTGGGGTTCCACAGCCGCGCAAACTCACAGGCGATACGCTGGGCCTCGTCCCGCACCTTGTCGTCGGCCAGCTGCCGGACGTGGGCTTGCAGATCGGCGGGGCGGGCCTCCCGTTCCCGGCCCTCCTGTTCCAGCCGCAGGCGACGGGCCAGCGTCACCTTGCTTTTGGGTTCATAGGCGAAGGAGCGGCACGGCCCGAAACGGCGCAAAATCCGAAGCTCGTTTTCCTTGTACTCCTTGTGGGGAAAGCGGTGGGCCGCCCCGTCCCTGCCGGTGAAGGTGACAGCGGCGGCGGGCAGGGCCGCGCCGGACAGGTGGGCCAGCTGTTCCAGATAGTCCAGCCGGTACAGGTCGCCGGTGATCTTGCCGCCCTCCGCGCCGGTGAGCTTCACGGCGTAGCACAGGGCCTTGTCGCCGTCCAGCCGGACGCCCTCGGCAAAGGCGCGGAATCTGCCGTACTTCACATTCTCCCGGATAAGCAGGTCTTTTTCCGTTTCGCAGCACGTCCCAGCCGGGGCCGATACCCACAGCAGGGTCTTGTCGTCCTTGGCCGGGCTTGCGGCGGCCTCGGTGATGGTCTGCCGGTCGTGCTGGAATTGGTCTTGATAAAATCCCGTGTTCTGCCGCATAATGGCGTCCAGCGCGGCCAGCACGTCCACGTTTTCAAACTTTTCCATAGTGTTTAGCTCCTTTCCGGCCCGTCCTTGGCGGGGGCCTTTTTCGTGCGGGGCTGTTCCGTGGCGCTCTTGGCCGCGTCCAGCTGTTCGCGGATAGAGGGCTTTTCCCTCCGGGCCTTGCGCTGTAACTCCGTGGGCTTTTCGCCGGTCAGGGGCGCTATGGCCTTGATGGTGTCGGCGGCGCGAAAGGCGTTGTCGGTCAGCTGCCGCTGCCACGCCTCGGCGCTGGGCGCCCAGCGAAAACCGCCGTCTTTCAGCTCGGCGCGGGTGTCCGGGTCGGGCTTGCCGTCGAAAAAGACTTGCAGCCGGTTTTCCTCCCGGTTGATCTCCACCTTGCCGCCGTCAAACTCCCAGCCCACGAAAGGGGTCTGCTCCTTGCGGGTCAAGCTCTCAATCCGGGTTTTCAGGCGGCGAATCTCCGCGTTGTTGTTGGAAAGCGCCCACGACGGAAAAGGCTTATCCTCTAAATGCCAGCCTTGGGCCATATCAGCCTTTAGCTTATCTGTCCGCTCCGGGGACAGGTGGGGGCAGCCGTCCAGCGTCTTATGTTTGCGATAATAGGCGTTGACGGCTTTCATGGTTTCTTGGGATTGTTCCAGCTTGGCAAGTTTGGCTTGCAGCTTGGAAACGGCGTCCGGGTCGTCGGCGCTGATTCCCCCCATGCCGGTACTTCTGATTTTGTCAAGCAAGCCCTGAATGTCCCGCCATTCCTGCATATTGCTGTCCATAGCGGCGTTTTGCTTTTCCTTCTTGCGCACGGGGAAATTGGACGGCCCGGCAATCATCACAGAGGGGACGCGGGCCATAATCTCGTTATGGTGGTTCATGTTGGCGGCCAGCTTGCGGCAATAGGTATCAAGCAGCCGGTCGATCTTCTCATGGTGCATGGGGTCAACACGTTTTTTCTGCCGCTCCGCGATCTCCACGGCCTCGTCCACCATCTGCCGGTACTCCGACGTTACGCTGCCGGGCCTGTAATCGGAAAAGCTGATAGCCTCCTTTGCGCGGCGGGCCGCCGTTTCGTCGATTGCGTAGTAGGTGGGGGCGGTCGTTTTGCCGTCCCCCGCTGGGGTCGCGTCGGACACTTCCGGGGGGTTCTCCGCTGGGGCGGGTTCCTCCGCAGCGTGGGCCTCGGCCTGTTCCTGTACCGGCTGGGAAGGAAACAGAGGGTCAAAGGGCTTGCCGTCAAAGAGGATTTCCCGGCGCTGTTCAAACCGGCTTAAAATCCCCTGTTGGAGCGCGGCAAACTCCTTGTACTCGTCCAGTGTCAGGCCGTTTTCCAGCATTTCCGCTTGTGACTTTACCCAGCCCTCCCCATAAAGAAAGGGGTAAATGCCCACGTTTTCAGAGATAAAGCAAAGGGAGGAATCCCGATTGTCGTAATGGCCCATGTTGTCGTAATTCTCCGCTTTGCCCATATACACCTTGTCGTCCGCGCCTACCATAGCTACCATGCCTGTATAATTGCTATGACAAGCGGAATGGATTTCCACCGTAGGGCGCGGCTCGTAGCCGTTGGCGGCGTATTCCTCCACGGTCATTCCGGCGTCGCGGGCCTCCTGCTTCACTTCCTCCCGTACCTGCTCCCGGTATGCCTGATACTCCGGGTCGATAAAATCCTCTTTCTTGGGGGCCTCCGGCAGCTGATAATTGCCAGTGTTGAGCTGTCCCCGGCACTCGGTCACATAGGCTTGCACGGCCCCATAATAGGCGGCGTTGGTGCGGTCTAGGCCGTCCGGTTCCTCAATTTTGGCGACGACGGCCAGCGCGTCAGTCGCGGCCCGTTCCATTTCCGACAGGTTGGAGTGCAGCCGCAGGTAGGGGATAAACTCGGTCAGAATCATTTCCCGGCGGGCCGTGTCCTGCTCCAATGCCTCCGGGCCGTCGTTGCGCAGGACGTAATTTTTCCATTGTTCATCTTTGGCGTAATACTCGTGATAGCTCTGGATATGGTCGATCAGGCCGCCGTCGCCGTCCCCGAAGTCCTGCCGCCCCTCGTAGCTGTCAAGCTCTCCCTGAAAGGTGAAGTCAATCCGAAAGCTGGTCTTGTCGTAGCCCGGTTCGGTGTGCGCGGCGTCCAGCTGCTTAAAGAGGGCGTCGGCCTCGGCAAGCGTCATTTGCTGCCCATCTTGCACCCCCGCGCTTTCGCTCCAAAGAATCGTAACGATAGGCTGGATTGTGGGGTCAAGCGGCCCGCCGATCATGCGCTGTACCTTGGCGGCGGTGATCTCGGCGTCCACGCGCTCCACGACAGCGGGATTGACATAGTGGTTTTTCTGTTCAAAGCCCTGTTCGGCCAGCTCGTTCACAAGGTCAAAGAGCTTTTGAACGTCCTGCACCTGTTCGGCGTACTCCACGATCAACCGCCGTTCCCCGTTGCCGAAGCGTTGGCCGTCCTGCTCCACAAGGCCGATTAAGGCGTTGGCCCGGTCGGTCATGGAGGCGTCCGGGGGCAGGTTGTTAATGATACCGTCTATCATGTTGTAATTCTGTTCCATGCTCATTTCAGCGGCGGCCAGCGGGTTTTCCTTTTCGGCGGCCTGTTCCTTGGCCTTGACGATCTCCTGATAGGCCCCGTCAATGGAATCAATCAGGCCCGCCGCCGTTTCCCGAATGGTGGCAAGGGAGGCTTTCAGCTCCTTGGTCTGCTTGTCGCTGCTCCAACCGGCGATATACCCGAAAGAGTAATCAGACGTTTCTATGCCGTAGTGTTGGCACACGGTATAGGCCACGCTCTCGGCCTCCACTTCACGGGTACGTTGATCTTTGCGCTGCTCCGGGGGTACTTCCTTTTCCTTCTCCGCGTAGTAATTGTGTAGCGTGGCGTGGGTGATCTCATGGATTGCCGTCTTGACGTTCTGCACCTCGGCCATGCCCTCGTTTATGGCTATCCGCTGTTCCTCATAGTTGCAATAGCCCTTTGCGCCGCTGGTAATCGCCTCAAAGCCCACGGGGAACGGGGACACCTGCTTTAGCGCCTCGAAAAAATCCGGGTAGTGCTCCACGTCGCCGGTCAGCTCGTTCACGCCCAGCGACGGGAGGGGTTCGCCCTCGGTTTGGGACACGTCGAACACGGTCACGGGCTTAAAGGCCGCCCGCGTCACTTCCTCGGTGACGGTGACGGCCCGTCCGTCCGGGCCGGTCTGTTCCCGCTCCACCTTCTGCTTATAGGGACAGGGGGCCAGAATCTTAATGCCGTGTTCCCCCCGCTTGACGTGGCGCTTGAAGTTATTTTTCCAGTCGTTAAAACCGGCCACATGGGAGGCGTCCGGGCGCTGCATATAAATCAACAGGGTATTGCTTGCCGAATAGCCGTAAAACTTGGACATGGTTTTCAGGTAGTCGGCGTATTGGCCGCTGGAAAACAGGTCTTGCAGGCCCTTTTCCAGCTTGTCGGTGATCTCCTTCAGCCGGTCGCCGGTCTGGTTCTGATATGCCATAGAAAAAGCTCCTTCCTCCGGCCCATAGAAAAAGCCCCGGCACGGGTGGGCCGGTTCCCGTGCCGGGGCGGTGTTGCGGAACGATAGAACGCCATTTTCAGGGGTTCAGGATAAAAGGTACAGGCCCCCACGGTTCCGCGCCCGCAAAGGCCCATTCTGTCAGGGTTTTCAAAGCCCTATTTGTCCACTATGCGCCCCGGTTCCGGGGGTCTGGTTCCCGCTGGGCAAATAGAAAGCGCCCCGGACGGTAGTTGATACCTCCGGGGCGCTGCCCATTGTCCCGCGTGGGAATCCTATCCCTGTTTCGGGGGCGTATAACGCCCCTCAATGGCCCGCCGCCTTGCGGCCTCCCGTCGCTCGTCGCTGTACGGCTCCTGAACGACGATAGACTTTTTCGGCACGGTGTAGGTGACGGCCCCGCCCGGCTGGTCGCTCTTTAACGCGATTTTATCCGGGTGTTTTTGGGATAGGCGTTCCAATTTCTCCCGCAGCTTTTTGTTGTGGGTGTAGATTTCAGCGGTCGGCTCGGCCTCGTTAAACAGGATAATGGTTTCCTGTTCCAGACGGGAAAGCTCCATAGGCGGCCCCCCTAGCGTTCCATATCCCGGTGCTTGGGCGGGCGCAGGTCTTTTGTGGCGTTGCCTTGAAAGTCATAGTTGACCGGATTGGCGGCGCGGGTTCTCCAACCGTACAGAGCGCCGCCCAGCATAGCGCCCTCAAGCTGCTTGGTGACGCCCTCGTTGCGGTTCATGCGGTCGGCCTCCCTCCGGTTTTCGGCGGGGTATTCGCTCCCCCAGTCGCACACCTGATACCCCTTTTTGCCCTTCTCAATCAAGATCAGCTCCCCGGTTTCGGGCTGGACGCTAAAGCAGCGGGCGGGGAGCGCGGGCGGCTTTTCCGGGGCGTAGCCGGTGCCGATCTTCTCCATGCGCTCGGCAAATTCGCAGATGTGATAGACGCTGCCGCCGATTTTGGTATGCACCTCGTCGAGATATTGGCAGGGCAGCGCCCGCTTTTCGCCGTCCGAACGGGTCAGCACGATTTTTTCCCCGTCAGGAATCCGAAACAGGGTATTGTATTCGCTGTCAATGAAACGGATTGTCTTGGCGTCGTTATTTTCCATGCGGTTTTCCTCCCTTGGCTTTGTTGTCGGCGGGAAAGTCCAGCTTGAAGCCCACAAACTTCCCGCCCGTGTCGTCAAGAATCACAATGGCGTCATAGGTCTTGCCGGTCTTTTCGGAATGGCAGCCGGGGAGGGCGGCCCGGCCCTCTTTCAAGAGGGCGGCGGCGATCTTGGCGGTCAGCTCCTTTTTCTTGGCCTTGAAAAAGCGGTTCTCTTTCCAGAGGGCAAAGCCGCAATCCCGGTTTTCGCAGGTAAAGCCCTTTTTGCCCTCCACCACGCGCCCGCCGCAGCGGGGGCAGGTTCCCACGGCTTTTCTTACCGGCTGGAAAAGGGACAGGTCGGCCCCCTCCGGCAGCTTGCCATAGTCCCGCACCAGCTGGGACGAAAGGCCCGCAATCCCGGCCATGAAGTCGGCGGCGTCCAGCTCCCCGCGCTCCACCTGCTTTAGCTTGTGTTCCCATTCGGCGGTCAGGGCCGGGGATTTAATCAGCTCCGGCAGCACGCCGATCAGCGCCGCGCCCTTGGACGTGGGTAAGAGCTGCTTGGCCTTGCGCTCCACAAAGCCGGTCTTTACCAGCTTTTCAATGATACCGGCGCGGGTGGCCGGGGTGCCTAACCCCTTGCGCTCGGCGTCCTCCGGCATATCCTCGGCCCCCGCCGTTTCCATGCTGGAAAGCAGCGTGTCCTCGGTGTAGTGCTTGGGCGGGGCCGTCGTCCCCTCCCGCACAGAGGCGTTGACACGGGGGACGGCCTGCCCCTCGGCCAGATCGGGGAGCGGCGGGGCCTCCTTGCCGTCGTCAGGCTTTTCTTTCAGGGTGGCCCGGAAAGCGTTGTCAATGCTTTTCCAGCCGGTCGCCGTCACCGTCCGGCCCTTGGCCGTGAAGGTATGGCCGCCGCAAGAGAGGGCGGCCACAGTTTCGGCGGTGACGTATTTTTCCCCCACGGCGCACAGCAGCCGGGCGGCGATCAGGAACAGCACGGCCTTTTCACCGGCAGGCAGCGCCGCAAGGTCGGCCCCCGGCATGGAGGGGGTGGGGATAATGGCGTGATGGTCGCTTACCTTGGAGCCGTCCACCACGCGCCCGGCGTTCACCGTCGTTTCCAGCCCTTCCATGAAGGGCAGCGCCCCGGCCACGGCCTCCACCAGCGACGGCAGCCCCGCCGCCATGTCCTCGGTCAGATACCGGGAATCCGTGCGGGGGTAGGTCACAAGGCGCTTTTCATAGAGCGATTGCGTGTAATCAAGCGTCTGTTGGGCGGTGAAGCCGTGAAGCCGGTTCGCCTCCCGCTGCAAGGTGGTTAGGTCGTACAGCTTGGGCGGCAGCTCGGCCCGCTCCTTTTTCTCCACCTTCTCCACGGTGGCCGTCTTGCCGCCGCAGGCCGCCCGCACGTCCTCGGCGGCTTTCTTATCGGCCAGCCGGTCGCCCTCGGCGGTGAAGCCCCCGGCGCAGAGCAAAACGGTGTAAAACTTCTGTTTCTTGAATCCGGCAATCTCGGCCTCCCGGTTCACCAGCAGGGCCAGCGTAGGCGACTGGACGCGGCCCACGTTCAGGGTCGCGCCGTACAGCACAGAGAAAAGCCGGGTGGCGTTAATGCCGATCAGCCAGTCGGCTTGCGCCCGGCACAGGGCCGAACGGTAGAGGCTATCATACGCCGCCCCGTCTTTCAGGGCCGCGAATCCCTCTTTAATGGCCGTTTCCTCCATGCTGGAAATCCACAGCCGCAGGGTGGGCTTTTTGCAGCCGCAGAAGTCATAGACCAGCTGGAAAATAAGCTGCCCTTCCCGCCCGGCGTCGGTGGCGCACACCACGGCGTCCACGTCGGCCCGGCCCATGAGCGCCCGCAGGACGGCCAGCTGCTTTTCCTTGTCCCGGTCGGCGGCGTACTGCCAGCACTCCGGCACAATGGGCAGATCGTCATAGGCCCATTTCGCGTATTTCTCGTTGTAGGCGTCAGCGGGGGCAAGCCCGACAAGGTGGCCCACACACCACGACACCAGCCAGCCGCCGCCCTCGGTGTACCCGTCCTTCCGGGCCGTGGCCCCCAGCACATGGGCGATAGCTTGGGCAACGCTGGGCTTTTCCGCAATTACAAGTTTCATTCTGTTTTCCCTCCTTTTTGTTCCTCCAACAGCTGCTTGACGCAGACGCCGACGCAGGGCTTGGCGGCCCCGTAGGGGCAGCGCCGACACTCCGGGTAGGGGCCGGGCGGCCTCTTATTCGCGGACGGCCCCGGATTGCTCCGGGGCCGCTGGGTCATCATCTTTTCAAAGGGTGAATCGGTGAAATAGGTCATACGCCGCCCTCCTTGTCCTCCGGGTCGCCGGTCAGCTCGTCGCCGTCCTCGTCCTCGGCGGCGGGGTCGTCCTCGTAATCCTCCGGTTCGGGCAGGGCGTCGGCCTCCCCATCGGCGGCGGGGTCGTCCTCAAACTGTATGTCCTCGAAGTCGTCCGCGTCGTCTAACTCCTTTTTGGGCTTTAGCACCTTGAAATAGTACCCGGCCCCGCCAGCGGCCAGCGCCACAAGGACGACAATCACGATAGCGCCGGGGCCGTTCTCCTTGGCCGGGGCGGGTGCCTCCGGCTCCCCATCGGCGGGCGGGGCCTCCGGCGCTTTCCCTTCACAGCCGGACAAGTCCAGCTTGCAGACCGGGCAATCGGTATTCACGGCCCCCGGTTCGCACTTCTCCTTGCAGCCGCATTTCTCCGGTTCCGGTATGGCCGCCTCCGGGGTGCCGCCTGTTTCCTCGTCCTTCTCGGCCAGCGCCAGCAGGTCGCTTTCCGTGACGGCGTTTAAGAAATACACGTTGTCGCTGTCCCGCTGCTTGTCGATCACAAGGTAAAAGGTGTTTTCGGCGGGGGTGACAATGGTGTAAAACTCCTTGCCGTCCTCGTCGGTGGCGTTGTCAACGACGGTCGCCTGCCCGTCCGGGGTCAGGGGGGAAGGGTCGCGTTCCTCTTTTACCGGCTGGGAAGAAGTGGAGGGCTTGCTTGTGGAGGCCCCGCCGCTGGTGCCGCCCGGCTTTGTCGTGGTGCCGCCCGTGGTGCCGGGGGAGGGCGTGGGGGCCGGGGTGGTCGTAGTTGGCGGCGTGGTGGGCGTCGGGGTGGTGGTCGGTTTGGTCGTATCGGGGCAGCTCGTGGCCGGGTCTTTCTTGTCCTCGGTCTTTTTGCCGTTCGGTTCCTCATAGTTGGGATTCTTGACTTGCACGGTCTTTGACTTGTTGCCCGCGTAGTCAATGGCCTGTATGGACAGCTGGGAATAGTCGTCGCCCAAATCCCGCAGCCGCACGTCCAGCGTCCCGTTAGTCAGGTCGCCGTAACGGTCGCCGTCAATGAAAATGGCGTCCACGCCGGAAAGCTCGTCGCTTGCCTCTACCCGTAGCAGCCGCCCGTCGATTCCGGCCTTGATGGTAGGGGCCACACGGTCGAAGCACTCCACATACCGGCTCTTGGCGTGGGCCTTGCCGTCCTTGTCGGTGACGGTGACGTACAGGGTGCAGTTTTCGGTGATCTCCACCTTGGCCCGGTTCCGGTCGGTCAGGTCGTCGGTCAGGTCAATCCAGCTGCCGCCGCGCTCAATCTTGTATTCCACCTTCTGCCAGCCGGTGCCGTTTACGTCCTCCACGCGGATTTCCACGTCGGCGGCCTTGGTGTACCAGCCGGACGGGGAAAGAATGGTGATGGTATAGGACGGCTCCGGGGGCGTGGTCGGCTCCGGGGCTTTGCCCATGCAGCCGGTCATATCCAGCTTGCACACAGGGCAGGCCACATTCACGGCCCCCGCCGCACACTTGACGGAACAGGAGCAGACGGGCGGGGCCGGTTCCTTGCCCGCGCACTTGGAAACGTCGGTCACGCACACAGGGCAAGCCCCGTTTGCCGCGCCCTCGGCGCACTTGGTTTCACAACTGCATTTCTCCGGCTCCTTGCCCTTGCAGGCCGCAAGGTCGGCCACACAAGCCGGACAATCGGCGTTTAAGGTGGTGGCCGTACACTTCACGTCGCAGAAACAGGCGGTCGGTTCCGGGGCCGGGTCGCCGGTTTCGGTGGGCGGCGTGTCGCTGTCCCCCACGGTGGGAATGTCATTCCCGGAAACGGTGGCGCTGTCCAGCGTCCGGGCCTCCGCAGCCGGGGCCGCCAGCCCCAGCAGGGGCAGGCAAAGCAGCGCCACGGCCAGCAGCAGCGCCACGCACTTACAGATCGGTTTCAGTCTTTTCATGCTTGGTGTCCTCCCTTCCCAAAGAAACAGGCGTCCCGTTTTTCTCACGGAACGCCTGAATAAATGCCGCAAGCTCGGCGGGCGACGCCTCGACGCCCCGCACCAGCTCCACGATTTCGATATTTTCAAGCTCGGTTTTCTGCTTTTCCAGCTCCCGCAGCTTGGTTTGATACTCCCCGATTTTCGCCTTGGTCTTGTTGATCTCGGCGCAAACCTTGTCAATTTTGGCGCTCATTCGCTGTCCTCCCTATATGCGTAATTCAGCAGATACAACGGGTTCAGATATTGCCCGTTCTCCTTGATTTCAATATGCAGGTGGTTCCCGGTGCTGTTGCCGGTGTTGCCCACCTCCGCGATTTTGTCCCCGGTCTTGACCTTCTGCCCCTCGGCGGCGGTCAGGACGCTACAATGGGCGTACCGGGTTTCCCGGCCCTTGTCGTCGGCTATCAGGATATAGTTGCCATAGCTTGCGTGGCCGTGGACGGCCTGAATCACCGTGCCGTCCTGAACGCTGTAAATCGGCGTCCCGGCAGGGGCCGCTATGTCAAGGCCCCGGTGTATTTGCGTCCCGGCGGCGGTGGGGTTCTCCCGGTAGCCGTACAGACTTGTCACGCTGCCCAGCCATTCAAAGCCCAGCGGGTTCCCGTACTTCTGGTGGCCGCCCAGCGAATCCATGTAAACGTCGTACAGGTCGCCATGCTCGGCGGTTTCCAGCCGGGGCCGTATGACTTCCTCAAAGTCCCTTGTCGTCAGCTTGGTTGTCAAGACGTACCAATCGTATTCCTGTTCGTTGCCGTCCTCGTCGGTGTACGTCCTCGTTTCCACGGTTTCGATAAACTCCAATGTGTAAACCTCGTCGAACACCTCCCGCAGCACAGCGGAAACGTCGGTATACAGGAAGTCGTCGTACATAGCCGACAGAAACGCGATAATCTGGAACGGGTCATGCCCGATCTCGTCCAGCTCGTACCTGTATTCGTCATAGCCGGGGTGGTCGCGCTCGGCGTTGTCTATGTCCTCTTGCAGCTGGGTTTCCATTTCCGTCCACTGTAATTCACTTTGTTCTATGTCGCTGTCCTCGGCCTTGTACGCCGGGACAAAGGCAGCGGAAAAGCCGCCCGCCAGCATGGAGGAACAGGACGACGTGCAGGAGGCGAAGAAAAAGACAATCAGCACCACGATCACGCCGATTGCCACGGCCCCCTTGTGCGCCCCCACGAAGTTCACCACGGCGCGGGCGGCGCGGCCCAGCAGCCCCGCCGTTTCCTTGGCCGCCGCCGCGCTCCGTTTGGCCTCCCGCGCCGCCTTTTGGTATTGCTTTTTGATATGGCGCTTCTGCCTAAGACGGGAGAGGGTGGAGCGGGCCAGCTCCGGGTTTTCCTGTAATGTGCGTTGGTACAGATAGTTGACGTTGGCCTTGGCCGCCTTTTTCTCCCACTTGCGCATTTTGGCATAGGGGGCGCGTTTGTGGTGCCGGTAGGCGAAACGGACGGTATCATGGGCCAGATTTTCGGCGGTAAACTCGGCTTTGTGGGCCGCCTCCACGCCGACGTTTTCCTTTTCTACCTCATGGATTTTCTGGTGTACCTTCAAATCCACGGCCCGGCCCACGGTGAGAGCGCCACGGGCCAGCGGGTTCCGGTAGCCCTCCGGTTTAACCTCCTGTTCAAAGCGCAGACGGCGGCGGGGCCGCCCGGCGTCCTCGTCAAACTCCTTTTTCAGCCGGACGCGGCGCTGGGTGGGCAGGTTATCGCGGGCCTTTTGCGCCTTGCCGGTGGCCTTGTCAAGCCTCCGCTTGGCCTTGTCGGTCTTGCGGGCCTGCCGTGGGTCGCCGGTATCGCTCCCGGCCTCCCCGGTGCCGTCGCCGGTGTCGCCGTCAGCAGCGCCGGACGGCTCCGGGCCGGTGGTGCCGCCGTCCCCGGCTTGCCGCTGTTCCTCCTTGGTGAAACGCAGGCGGCCCCCGCCGCCCTCCGGGGCCGCGCCGCTGCCGGTATCGGGCCGGGCCTGTTGCCGCCCGCGCCTCTTTTTGTCACGGGTCAGATCTCCGGCCCCCTCTTTGAGCGCGTCGCTGGGGGTGAAGCGCAGCCGCCCCGGTTCCTCCGGGGCCTCCGCGCCGGGGGGCCTGTCTGCCGGTGGCGTCCTCCCCGTATCAAAGCGCCGCCGTCCGCTAGGCACGGCGTCCGGTGGCCGTCGTGCCTGGTCGTCCGGCTGGGCCTCCTGCCGCCAGCTGTCCGGGGCCGCCTCCGGGGGGTCTAACCGGCTGGAAGAAGAAAACGCCTCCGGCTGGTTGGCCGTGGCGCTCCCGTTCTCCCCGTTCATTCTCTGATAGTACCCGGTGCGCCGCTGCCGCCCCGGTGGGGCCGGGCCTGCCGTGCGGCCCGCCTCCGGGGGACGGCGGTTCCCGGCTTGCAGGCGGCCCCCGTCAGCGCGGGGGCGCTCCGGTTCCCGCTCCCTCATAGGGCGGCCTCCGGTTCAGCCCGTTTCGGGGCCGGGGCCGCTTTCTCCGGCTTTTCCGCTTTTTTCAGATTGTCCAGCACGGACGGCTTTTTCACGGCGGCCTGTTCCAGCTTTTCCAGCTGCCCCACGGCTTTCCCCGCCGACTGCTCCATATGCTCCACAATGTCCCGGAAGGAGCGCAGCGGGGCCAAAAGCCCGGCCTGAAAGCGCCCCTCCTTGGAGGCGTCCACTTCCTGCCGCTCCTTGCCCACGGTGGCCCGGCCCGCCTGCTTCAAGTGGCCGCCCACGCTCCTAAGTTCCTCCCCGATAGCCTCCACCTTGGCAATCGTGGCCTTGGCGTCGGTGACGGTGTTGTGCAGGTCGCCCCGCAGCAGGTTCAGGGTCTTTTTCACCCCTAAGAAAGAAACGGCCTTGTTCAGCCCCGCAAGCCCCGCGTGTTTGACTTCCTCCACGGCGCGGGCCGCGCCCTCCGCAATCTGCACCTTGACGGCGGCCAGCCGTTCCCGCGCCGCGTGGACGCCCTTTTCAAGCCCCGTCACCGCAGCGGACAGCGCCTTTTTTACCGGGCTTTGTTGCAGCTCGTTCAGCTGCCCCCGTACCTGCAAAAGCTCCGCAGATACCCGGTCAAACTGCCTGCCCATAGCGTCCACATAGGCGATCAGCTGGGAAAACTCCTTTGCCCGGTCGCCCTCCACCTTGGACAGCAGCGAAAGCAGCTTTTTCACGTCGCCGTTGTCGATCAGCGGCGCGGCGGCCTCCGCAGACTTTACTTTCTCTGCCATAGCTCAAAACCTCCTTTATGCGTTGTTCTCCGTCTGCCTCTGTTCCTCCGGCTTGGTCGTCATGATACGGTAAAGCTCGGTGTCCTTGGGGAAATGGTCTACAAACGGAATGATGGTGTTGCCGTAGAATAGCAAGCCCTCCCCGGCGTTACTATGGGTCACATAGGATAGCTGGGTCGGGGAAATGCCCAGCTGCCGGGCCAAAATCTGCCGGTCGCCCGCAGCTTGCGACAGCATATAGATAAAGTCGCTGTTCTCAAAAATGTTTTCGATTTCCCTTGACGAAAGCAAGTCCTTCACGTTTTGGGTCAGGGCGCTTGGTATGCCGCCCCACTTCCTAAACCGTTTCCAAATCTCCACGGAATAGGCCGCCGTCTGCTCGTCTTTCAGGAGCAAATGGAACTCGTCACAGTAAAACCACGTCGTCCGGTGGGCGGCCCGGTTGACGGTGACGCGGTTCCACACCTGATCTTGCAGCACCAGCATAGCGATTTTCTTTAGGCCCTTGCCCAGCTGCTTAATGTCGTAGCAGACAAGCCGGTTTGTCAGGTCAACATTCGTCCGATGGTTAAAGACGTTGAGGCTGCCGGTGACGTAGATTTCAAGGGCCGTCGCAAGCCGCTTCGCCTCCGTTTCCTCCTGCTTTAACAGCAGATCGTACAGGTCGCCCAGCACGGGCATTTTCTCCGGGCGGGGGTCGGCCAGATAGTCCCGGTAGACAAGCCGGGTGCAGCGGTCTATGATGGTCTTTTCCACGGGCTGCAAGCCGTCCTTGCTTGCGACGATCAATTCACACAGGGACAGGATAAAGTCGCTTTTCAGGGTCAGCGGGTTTTCCTCGTCCGAATAGTCCGGGTTTATGTCCATAGGGTTGACGTATTGGGTGGACACGGGGGAGAGCTGTACCACCTGCCCGCCCAGCCGGTTCACCAGCGGCGCATATTCGGCCTCCGGGTCTGTTATGATTATGTCGTCCTTGGTCGTCAAGAAAGCGTTGGCAATCTCCCGCTTGGCGCTGAACGACTTGCCGCTGCCCGGCACTCCTAAGAAAAGCCCGTTCGGGTTTTTCAGGCGCTTTCTATCGGCCATGATTAAGTTACTGGACAAGGCGTTGATACCGTAATATAGCGCCTCCCCGTCCATGAATAATTCCTCGGTGGTGAAGGGGACGAAGATTGCAAGGCTGCTTGTGGTAAGGCCCCGCTGTATTTCTATCTGGTTGAGGCCCAGCGGCAAGCTGCTCATTAGGCCCTGCTCCTGTTGCCAGTCCAGACGTTTCAGGGCGCAGTTGTGTTTTTGGGCCACGCTTGCCGCTTGGAACACGTCGTTTTCCAGCTGCCCCCGTGTCGGGGCAAGGTTCACGATAAGGACGGTTGCCAGAAACATACGCTCGTCCCGGCTTTGCAGGCTGTTTAAGAGCGTTTGCGCCTCCCCCGCGTAGGTGATAAGGTCGGGGGGCAGTACGTCCATGTCGTAGCCGCTCCGCACGGCCTTTTTCTGTTCCTCGATCTTGGTTTTCTCAATGTCCGTCAGCTTGCGCTTGATGGTCTTGATTGCCTCCTGCTGGTTTACCGCCTTAATGTGAATGGTGACAATTTGCGAACAGTCCAGATTGAGGAAGTCGGACAGAACGCGGTCGTTGAGCTGGGACGCCCCAATTTGCAGGAAGGAGGCAGCGCCCCACATACCGCCGATCTTGAACGTGCGCCCGCCCCTAAAGTCGAAGGAGGACGGCGCGATAAAAGGCTTGGTCGAAAGGCCGGTATTCACCACGGCGTCCCAATTAAACCGCAGCTTTTCCTTGCCGTCCGGGTGGAAAATGCCGTGCAGCACTTCCAGCCGGTCATAGCCGGAAAGCGGCTCGGAACGGACGCCCATGTTTTTCAGGTGGTTCCGAAGGTCGGCCTCGATACGCTCCACGCGGGGCCGGGCCGCCTGCCCGCTGTCCGCTTCAATCCCGAAGGTGAAGTATTTGCGCTTAATCAGGCCGTTGTTGCCCTTGGCAAGCTGGGCCTGCAAGATGGTTTCCAGCTCCCGGCGCACGTCGTCGCAGTCGTCCCCCTGTCCGGGGACGGTGACGGATTTCCGGTAGTCGATCAGGTTGGCCCGCAGGTTCAGAAAGGACATTTGCGCCCACATGGACGAATCCAGCGCATTGTAGAAGTCGCACAGGCCGTCAAAGGTCTGTTCCTTGTCCTCCGGCTGGGCCAGCTCATAGTTTATATCGCTAAAGCGCAGGGTCTTGGTAAAGAGCTTGTCGTTTACCTGCATAAGCCCGTCCGGGAACAGTTCACGGTAGGGTATGGTCTGCACCGCGTCCCGTGGTATCTTGCCGTCCCGCTGGGCCTTTTGGATAGAACGCTTGACGCGCCGCTTTTCGGCGGCGGTCAGCTTGGCGTCAGGCCCGGCGATTTTCAGCGGTTTCTTTTGCGGGGCGGGCTTTTGCGCCGTCCTTGCGGCTCCCGCCGCCGTCGCCGGTCTGCCCGGCTTTTTTCGCGGCCCGAACAGGCCGCGCAGCTTTTCCAGCAGCTTCAAGTTTTCGCACCTCCTTGTCAATTTGTGCCTGCCGCTCCAAAGCGGCGTACAGGTTATGGGTTTTATAGGGCCGGACGCCCGGCCACAGGAAACGGGCGCGGACAAAGTGGAACACGATTTTTTCAAGCGGCTGCCCGTCCTTCTCGTACATTCCCACGGCGAAGAACGGGAGCATAAGCCCGATCATGCACAGGGCCGCAACGTCCGTACCGATTGCCGACCGGCTGAAAAGATAAAAGGGGATTCCCACGGCCCCGGCCAGCGCAAAACTCACCAGCTGCCGCCGCGTCAGGTTAAAGGCAATCTTGTTTTTCACGCGGCTTAAATCCTTGGGAACAGGTACATAGGGCATTTGTCAGCTCCTTTCTGCCCCATTTATGGGGCTGCCCATAGGGAAAGGGCCGCCCTTTGCGGACGGCCCCTTAATGAGCATTGAACACAGATTTTGCCACGCCCCCGGTCTTAAAGAGGGCAAAGCACAGCAGCAGGGTATAACCGGCGCAGCTCCAGATCGCGGCGTGTATGTCCTGCCCGGTGCTGATGGTCTGTACCAGCACGGCGTATATCCCCACGCACACCATGATTAGAAAGCCTTGGAATCCCAGCGCCAGCAGGCTTTTCAGGTAGTTTTGCCCCATCTGCCCCCAATCCCGGTTGGCAAGCGTCGCCATCGGGATAGGGCCTAGCGAGGTCACGACGTAGATTTCCAGCATACGGCCATAGGTGATGATGAAAATGCACAGGGACAGGGCTTTCATGGTAAGCCCGATCAAGAGGCTTTCCACCACCAGCCCGAACAGTTCCGGTATCTCCATCGCTTGCAGCGTCGTTTCTAGGTCTGCCGTCACCGCTGATATGTCAATGTTGGCGTTGCCCGATATGACGCCCGCGCTCGACTGTACGACGTGCTGGGCCACGTCGAAAATCGCCATCACGATTGTAAAGGTGTTCGTCACAAGGTAGACGGCAACGGCGGTTTTGAATACCCACTTGAAGAAAATCCATGTGTCCACGTCGTGCAGGTTGTTCTTTTCAATGATTAACTGGATTAGCTCGTAGCAGCATACAAAGGTCAAGATCATTCCGGCTATGGGAATTATCACGGTTTCCGAGATGTTTTGAATCATGGAGAAAACGCCGCCGTTCCAGCCCGACGGCGTTTGCCCCACGTCGTTTGCGATCTCTCCGACCTTTGTATTGACTTCATCGAACATATTACCGAGATTGCCGGTAATGCAGCCGATCAGGAAGTCCTTTATCCATTGGTTTATTTGGTCGAAGATGTTCAGCATACTGTTTTACCCAGATTAACCGAACAGGCCGGACAGCAGGGGGACAAGGTTGACGCCGATCAGGATAACGCCGCCCCCGGCCATCAACTGTTTTACGCCTTGGCTCTTGGCTCCGGGATTGTCCTGCCCATAGCCTTCCAGAAGGTTGACGACGCCCCACACGCCGAGGCCAGCGCCCAGCGCGATTACGAGAGTGGACAGGGTAGAAATAGCTTGACCGAAAAATGCCATAGTGTTTCCTCACTTTCTGCCGCTTATGCGGCGATAAAATAGGTTGGTAGGTATATTTCCAACGGGGCCGGACGGCCCCGGATTGGACGGTAAGCCCCGCAGGGCATGAAAAAGCCCCGCCGTTTCGGGGTCTTGCTAAACGGCGGGGCTGGGGGTGCCGGGGGCGTCGGCGTCGATCTCGTACACGTCGAACACGTCCCCCGGCTTGATTTTCAGCTTGGTACTTAAAAGCGCCTCCACGTCAAAGGTCAGTTTCTTGTCGTAGTCGGCGGTGTACTTGTAATTCGGGTGCTTTGTCAGGTCGTACTTGCTGGAAAAGAAGGGACGGACGCCCCGCAGCTGCAAAATGCACTTGTCGCCGGGCATGGTCGCCAGCTCGTCCATTGTCATTAGCTCCCGGCCCAGCTTTTGGTAGTTGGTGCCGTAGCTCCGTTGTGTCCCTCTGGTGTCGCTGGTGGTGTAGGTGTCAATGCTTTCCTTGCCCAACAGCTCCACCATGTCTTTCAGGGTGCTTTTTTCCCGGCCCCCTAAGAAAATGACTGAATCCATGTTGCCGGTTATCGTTTCGGCGTTATCCTTATACAGCGCCTTTAGCTGGGATTGCGCTTGCAGGAACAGGCACATACTGATTTCACGGGAACGAATGACGGCGCACAGCTTTTCCAGCTGGGGAACCTGCCCCGTATTGGCCGCCTCGTCCCACAGACAACGCACATGAACGGGCAGCCGCCCGTTATACACGTCGTCGGCCTTTTCACACAACAAATTGAAAAGCTGGGTGAACGCCATAGCAATCAGGAAATTAAAGGTGCTGTCCGTGTCGCTGATGATGAAGAACAGCGCCGATTGTCGGTCGCCCAGCGTGTCTAGGCCCAGCTCGTCGTAGGCCATGATCTCCCGTACCTCCGCTATGTCGAAGGGGGCCAGCCTTGCGCCGCAGGAAATTAAGATACTCTTGGCCGTCTTGCCAGCGGCTAACTTGTACTTTTTGTACTGCCTCACGGCGAAGTGTTGCGGCTCCACGGCCTCCAATGCGTCAAACATGAGATCGACGGGGTTTTTATAGTCCTCGTCGTCCTCCCGCACGTCCATAGCATTGATTAGCTCAACAAGGGTATTCATGTTCTGCTCGTCCTCCGGGGCCTCGTAGTGAATGTAGCCGATCAGGGCGCAGTACAGCAGCGTTTCGGCCTTTTCCCAAAAGGCGTCCCCGCCCTTCTGGTCGCCCTTGGTGTTGGCGATCAGGCAGTTTACCAGCTTCAAAATGTCCTTTTCGCTATGGATATACGCGAAGGGGTTATAGTGAAAGCTCTTTTTGAAATTGATGGTGTTAAACACGCGAATCCGGTATTTTGCCCGTTTCAGGGCGTTGCCACATTCGACTAAGACGCTGCCCTTGGGGTCTACGACGACGTATGAGCTATGCAGCTGTAACAGGTTGGGCTTTAGCCAGAATCGGGTCTTGCCGCTGCCGGAACCGCCCACAATCAGGCAATTTTTATTCCGGGCCGTGGCCGGGTTTTTGGGGCGGCTGTTCATGGTTAAAAACTCCGTTTGCGTCAAAATCACGTTGTTTTGCGGCTTGGGGTCTACGAACGGCTTTATATCGTCCGGCGTCCCCCAGCGGGCCGAACCGTATTCAATGTTCTTGCGCCATTTTTTGGCGTTCTTACCCTTGAAGTACACCACCAGCCAGATCACGGCGGCCCCGGCTATCCCGGCCAGCAGGTCGCGGGGGTGGAGGCTGGGCAGCGGGTCGCTGCCTAAGAGCGCCAGAGCGTTCACCGCGTCCATGAACCGCTTGCCCATGTTCGCGCCGGTGGACAGCCGGAACGCCTGTCCCAGCTTGTCGGCCAGCCAGAAAACGAACAGGTAGGGGAGGTTGGGAAGGACGTACTTTTTCAGCTTATCCGTCATATCGTCAGCTCCCCCTTGTCCAGATGTTTTTCCTTGCCGATGGTGCCTTTGGACAGCTCCTTAAACTTGGCGAGGCTTGCCAGCAGGGACGGTTTGCTATGCTGCTTCACGCGCTTTTGCGTGTACTCCGTAAAGGCGGCGGTCAGGGCGTCGGCGTCCTTGCCCTTGAAAAAGACGTAATACTTGCCGTCCCGCCCCTTCTTGGGGGCGAAGTCCACACCGTACTTGCGGGCCACGCGCTCAAATGAGCGAATCCCGGCCTTATCCACGTCGATACTCGACATTCCCTTGCCTTGGGCCGCCAGCTGCTTCACGGTCTGCTTGCCCCGGTGGAGCTTTTGCGGGTCGGTCTGTTCCTTCCATGCTTTCGTTATCTTGGCGACAGCCGCTTGCAGCGCCTTTTCAGACAGCTTGCCGAGCTTTACCACCACTTGCACCGCGCCGTTGTTGACTTCCTCCTGCATGAATCACCCTCCTTTCTCACAGGTTGGGAAGATATGCGGCCCGGTCAGTTCTCCGGGCCGCCGTGTTCCTCCTGTTCGCCCTGCCCCTTGACCGTCAGAATCCCGTCAAGGGTCGTCGCCGTGATATTAAGCCGCTGGGCAACGGCAATTTCATTTTTCACGGCCCCGTCCACCACGCCGCCGCAGATAATCAGGACGTGGGAGCGTCGCAGCATATCGCGGGCCATGTCGATACTGTCCTTGTGTTCGCGGGGGATAGCGTCGTCAATGAACAGCGGCAGGTACAGGCGCGGGCAGATCGGGGAAAAGCCCGCCTCGTACACCGCCCGGCAGTAGCGCCGGGCCGCCTCCATGTTCTCGGTTTCCGTGCCGCTCCACGCGGCGCTGATGTATGCCAAAGGCTTTTTAATCATTTTCAAATACTCCTTTCCTTGGGGCCACGGGCCGGGGCCGGTCGTCCGGCCAGCGTCGCCCGCAGCAGTTCGTTGTAGTCCTTGCCATGCTCCACAGGGGGCGGCTTGCGCTCCACCGTGAAGCTCCGGCCTTGCAGCGCCGGGTCGTCCCGTAGGGCCGCCTCTATCCGGGCCATGCCGTCCAGCCCCGCCTTGTCGTTGTCCAAACACAAATACACCCGGTCGATCTCCGGGCGGTCGTGGAGGAATTGCAGCAGCGCCAGCGGCGACGTGCCGCCCAGCGACAGGTAATGTCCCTTGTCCCATGTGGCGGCCCCTTGCGCCTTAAACAGTGTCGCCAGCGATAGGGCGTCTATGGGGCTTTCAAACACGGCCACGGAACGGCTCGGCCCGTTGGCCGGAAAGCAGAAGTTAAACCGCTTGTCGCTCCCCGGCACGTCGCCCTTGAAGTCGCCCATTGTACCGCGCAGGCAGGCAAACCGGGCTTTCCCGGTCGTGTCCCTGCCCACGAAAACGCAGTTGTGGTATTTCCGGCTTTCAAAGAAGATACCGGCCCGTATGCACCGGCTGATGATCTCCGAATCAATCCCCCGGCGCTGCAAGTACGACACGGCGGCGGTGGCGCAGCGGTTCCCCTCCGGCAGTACAAAGGCCCTCGGCTGTTCCGGGGGCCTTGTGACCGGCTGGGAAAGAGAAGGGGCCGCCCGTCCGTCGTTGAGCGTCCGCACGGCCTCCACAAACTCCATGCCGCGCACCTTGATTAGATAGTCCAGCGCCGTCTTGCCGCCAAAGCCCCGCGTCGTCCAGTGCCATTTCCCATTTGAGATTTTCAGGCTGTCATGCGTCACCGTGCAATACTCATGCGGCCCCGCCTTTTTCAGCTCTCCCGGCTCGTAGGTTTGCAGATAAGACAGCAAATCCCACTCTTTCGCCCGGTCTATCTGTTCCCGCGTCACTCCGGGCATTGGCATTACCTCCTTTGTCGCATTAAAATAGGGCCTCGTCGTCGTCACCGTCAACAAGGCCCGATAGGTATTCCTCAATGTCCAGTTGTCCGTTTTCCGAATCCTCCCAGCCCTTGCGGGAAACCCACCAGCGGAACATATCGGCCCCCGTCTGCCAGTGAAACCGGGCGGCGATCTCCGGGTGCAGGTCTAAATACCGCTGGAAAGAACGGATATACAGCGCCTTGTACGTTGGCAGGTCGTCAAACTCCCGCAGGTTCAGCGCCATAGGGCAGCCGATACAGCCCACGCGCTTATACCCCATGTCGTACAGGGGATTGTGCGGAAGGTGGTACAGATCGTGAAACTCCCACACGTCGGCGTCCTGCCAGTCAATGATCGGATTGACAACCACCTTGCCCCGCTTCATGCAAAACTCGGTCATGCGCCGTTTCAGGTCGTTGTCGTTGTTCAGCTTGATACGCTCCCGCTTGCCGCTGGGCAGCTCGTAGGTGGCCCGCCGCTGCTTGCGGTTGGCGCTCTCGGCCCAGCGTACCCCCGTCACCGTATACCGCCCGGCCCCCGCCGTTTCTTTGAGAAGGTCGCAGCACCAGCGCCTTTGACGCATGGGAGCGCCTTTTATGGGAATCAGCGCCCACATGGACGTATTTTTTCCCTTGAAGGTGGGATAGATGATGGTATACGGCACGTCCAGCGCCCGCCAGCGGGCTTGTTCCTCCCGCACATAGCGCACGGTCAGCGGGTGGTCGGCGGTGGTGTGGCTATGCGCGATTTCAAACCGCACACCGGCAAGCCGGGCAAGCTCCTTGATTACGTCGCTGTCCTTCCCGCCGCTGTCGCACACCATAAGGCCGCCGGGGTGGTTGGCCTCCGCGTTCGGGGCAAGCAGCCGCAGCCGGTCTATGGCCGTCTGTACCCGGTCGATCTCCCCGAATAGCGTCAGTTCCTGTAAAATCCGAAAACCTCCTTTACCGGCTGGAAAAGAAAGCGGGGCGCTCCTGTCCAGCCGTTTTATCACGCAAAAAAGGGACGGCCTTTTTTTCGGTCGCCCCATAAGGTACAGCGTATTAACATACCCTTTTCCAGCAGGTAAAGTCTTACCAGCTGGTAGAAAGAGGGGGGTGCAGGGGGGAGAAAACAAACACTTTCCCCGTCCGCTTGATTTTGGGCGCACTTCCCCCTATAATGAAACTATCGGTTTTAAGCGCCGTCCAGCTCGGCCTTGTAGTCCTCTATGGCGTCGTCATAGTCCAGCAGGAACGAAAAAAGGAAGTACCCCCGCGCCTCCGGGTGTCCGGCCAGCTGTTCCACATCTTCCGGGAACGGCAGGCCCAGCACGCCGTACAGCGTCCGCAGCACTTCCAGCATTTCGCTTTCACGGCCATCTTGGTACAGGCCGGTCAAGATGTTATACAGGCGGTCGGTGGTGTCCGTGTCGCCGTTCGTGACCGCCCACAGCATTTCCACAAACGGCGGGGTGTGCGCCCCGGAAATCAGGTTGATCTTATCCTTGACGATCTCCCCGGACGGGCGCAGTACCCCCTTGTCAATCAAAGCCTTTTGCATGGTGTTCCTCCTTGTTTTGGTGGTTTGGGCTGCCGCCCAAATGCCGCCCAACTGCACAAGAACACTTTTTAAGGCGTTACGGCACTTTTTAAGGATATACGCGCAAACCTTGATTTTATGCGGGTTTGCGGGTTCCTTCATAAAAACTTACATAGCCTTTTAAGCGGTTTTTTCGCTTTCAGGCAATAAAAAAAGATTATTCCTGCTGTGAACGAAAGATCTTGGCAGAAGTTGCGTCACGTGGCGGCATCAAAACTCCTACGGATGCGGAGCTATATGTCAAATTTCAGCCTTGCCTCAGTTGCTATGGAGCACTGACAGACTGGTCCCA